>Ga0316217_10001074_pt1 | contig 36920 bp, 15 predicted proteins | sample 1anoAmetaG_FD_203633 | JGI IMG/M metagenome (GOLD analysis project Ga0316217, IMG submission 203633) | Freshwater microbial communities from Trout Bog Lake, Wisconsin, USA - 1anoA | ecosystem: Environmental > Aquatic > Freshwater > Lake > Hypolimnion/Profundal zone | place: USA: Wisconsin...
GGTTTGCTGGGCTACGCCTCCGCCAATTTCGCCGTATTGCCCGGCCTCGCCAAGAGCGGGCTGGATTATGCCTATCGCTCCGCCGCGCCGCTGTATCCCCTTGCCTGGGAGTATCAGGAGGCTGGCATCCAGCCCACCCGCATGCATAGCGACGGCTTTGAGGGAGCCGATGGCCTGATGCAGAACTTTTTCGGGTGGCTTTGGAAACCCGGTCTTAACGGTCCGGCTTCGGTCAATGTCACCATCTTTAACGACACTGCGTCCTCCGGCAATTTGAGCGCCACCTTCCAAATGGCCAATCCCAGCGGCGCAGATCTGTTCTATCTCGGCGGCCAGGATATCCCGGTGGGCGTGGCCCTCGGCGAATCTGCGGCGCCGTTTACGGTGGTGGACAACACGCGGGAAGACGGCGTGTTCGGTTTTGCTGCGTCCAGCTATGTGGCCTCCAATTCGCCGGTGACGATTACCATCTCCCGCACCAATGGTTCGTCCGGCGCGGTGCAGATGAGTTACCAAACCGTCCTCAGCGGCAGCACGGCGGTGGCGAACGTGGATTATACGCCCGTCAACGGTTACCTGACCATCCCCGCCGCCCAGACCACCGGCTCCTTCCCGCTCACCATCCTGAACAACAGTTCCATCTCCGCCCAGGAAAAGACCGTCAACGTGCAATTGTTCAATCTTCAGGATTTGAGCGGTGGCAATGCCCAGTTTGGCCTGACCAACGCGGTGGTGCGCATCATCAATCCCAACTATCCGGGCTTCTTGAACTTCAACGCCAACGACTATTATGTGAATTTGAGCGCCGGCGTGGTCAACTTGACGGTCACGCGCTCCGTGGGCAGCAAGGGCACCGCCACCGTGCAGTATCGCACCGCCGATCTCACGGCCCGCAACGGCGTGAATTATGCCGGCTCCACCAATACCCTGACTTGGAACAGCGGCGACGTTTCCCCGCGCACCGTGTCCATTCCGTTGATTAATATCAACCAGACCGGGCCGGTGCTGCTGTTCACCGCGAATTTATTCAATCCCACGTTGAATGGCACGAATGCGCCCGGGCTGCTGGGCGCCACCACCAGCGCGACCATTTTCATCATCAACGACGATACTTATGGCACCTTCCAGTTCAGCTCGCCGAGTTATCAATACAATGACGGCAGCAACGCCCTCGCCACCCTCACGGTCGTCCGCAGCGGTTCGGCCTTGGGCACGAATGTGACGGTGAACTACGCCACGGCGGACGGCACGGCCCTGGCCGGCGTCAATTATGTTGCCACCAATGGCAGCTTGACCTTCACCAATGGCCAGCTCACCCGCAGTTTCACCGTGCGGCTGTTGGACGACGGCAGCACCAATGATCCGTCGCCGGCCAATTTCTATTTCCAGGCGAATTTGTCCAATCCGTCCGCGGGCGCGTACTTGAATCCTTCGTTCACGAACACCGTCGTTCACTTGGTGCATCGGGAACAATATAACGAGCCGTCTGGCTCGGTTGACCCGTCCTATACGGCCAGCGCGAATGCCAGTGTGCTGGCTCTGGCGCTCCAGTCGGATGGCCAGGTGGTGGCCGGCGGATCGTTCACGGTGGCGGACGGCACCAGCCGGAACCACCTCGCGCGTTTCAACCTGGATGGCACGCTGGATGACACCTTCCTGGACGGTCTGTCCGGCGCCGATAACACGGTCAATGCCGTGGTGAGCCAGACCGATGACCGCATTTTGGTGGGCGGCGCATTCGACCTGTTTGACGGCGTGAATAACCAGCATATCGTCCGGTTGATGACGGATGGCAGTCTGGACACCAGTTTCAGCCCGGGTTCCGCGGCGGACAACACGGTGTTTGCCCTGGCCGAATCCTTTATCAATGGCGGGCGGGTGATTTATGTCGGCGGCGCCTTCGCCAACTTTGAGAACGTGGTTTCACCGGGGGTGGTCCGGCTCGACAACAGCGGCGCGGTGGATGCCTCCTTCAATGTGGGCGGGGGAGTGTTCGGCACGGTCTATGCCTTGGCCGTGTACCCGACCAACTCGATTTATTTCGCCGGCGATGTCCTGGTCGGCGGCGCCTTCACCAACTTCAACGGCACCGTCGTGGGCAATCCCGATGGTTCGTTGGATACGAATTTCAATCAAAATGCCTTGGCCAATGGCCCGGTGCGCGCTATCGCGATCCAATTGGATGGCAGCGTGCTGATCGGCGGCGAATTCACCAATGTCAATCACACCGTGGTCAACAATCTCGCGCGCCTGACGCCTGCTGGCGCGCTGGATACGGCCTTCACCGCCGCCGCCGCCCCCGGCGTCAATGGCGAGGTCAACACCATCGTGCTCCAGCAAGACAACCGCATTGTGGTGGGCGGCCAGTTCAATTATGGCAACGGGGTCACCCGCAATGACCTCACCCGTCTGCTGCCCACGGGCGTGGTGGATCCCACCATCAACTTTGGCACCGGGGCCAACGGCGCCGTCAACGCGGTGGTCATCCAGCCGGCGGATGGCAATCTGGTCATCGGTGGCGGCTTCACGCAATTCAACGGCCAGTCCTGCGATCATATTGCCCGGCTGTTCGGCGGTTCCGAGCTTGGTTCGGGCGCCTTCCAGTTCACTTCCGCCAGCTACCAGATTGACGAGAATGGCAGCTTTGCCTCCATCACCATCGAGCGCACCGGCGGCACCAGCGGCACCAATGCCGATGGCTCCGGCAACGTGTATGTCGCGTTCGCCACCGCCGATGGCTCGGCGAAGGCGGGCACAAATTACACCTACACCACCAACTATGTGGCTTTCCCCGCCGGCGAAGTCTTGGAAACCCTCTATGTGCCAGTGCAGGACGACGGGGTCATCACCACCAACCTGACGGTGAATTTGAGCCTTTCCAATCCGTCGCCCGGCGCCAGCTTGGGCGATCAGGCCTCCGCCGTGCTGACAATCATCAATGATGACAGTGCGGTGATGTTTGCGCAGCCGAACTATCCCTTGCAAATCACGGCCAATGGTTTCGCGAATATTCCGATCGTCCGCTACGGCAGTGCCAGCGGCAGTTGCACGGTGAACTTTGCCACCACCACCAATGGCACTGCGGTGATCGGCACGGACTACTATCCCACCAATGCATCCGTCGTTTTCCCGCCCGGCGTGCTGACCAATATCGTTCAGGTGCCGGTCCTTTATGACACCAATGTGTTCGGCGCAACCGTCACCATGATGCTGACCAACGCGCTGAACACGGTGCTGGCCTCGCCTTCCAATGCGGTGCTGAACCTCTCCGAATCCTCCCCCTATCCCGGAAATCTGTTCTTCGCCGCCACGAATTACGGCGTCTATGCCAATGCGGGGGTGGCCTTGCTGCCCGTCCTGCGCACCAACGGCAGCGCCGGTTCGGTTTCCGTCTATTATACCACCGTGCCGATCACGGCGGTGCCGGGCGTGGACTACACCCCCGTCACCAACGAACTGCAATTCAGTGACCAGGATACTCTCGGGTACTGCCGCATTCCGGTGATCAACAACCTGTTGGCGCAGACGCCGGTCAGTTTGCAGGTTTACCTGTTCAATCCCTCTGGGGCGAGCTTGATCACGCCGACGAACACCATCCTGGTCATCAGCAATAACACGGCGGTGTTTGCCTTCACGCTGGGCACCAATACCGTCGCGGAAGGACAGGGTCCCGCCAGCATCGTGGTGCAGCGCTTCAACAACTCGTCCATCGTTTCCTCGGTGCATTACACCACCACCGCCGCCACCAACCTTGCGCCGGGAATCAGCAACGCGGTCGCCGGGTATAATTACACCACCACCGCCGGCACGCTGACCTTCAACGTGGGCGAAACGCTCAAGTCCATTTCCGTCCCGGTGTTCAACCGCTCCAATTATGTGACGGAGGCCTTCGGCATGAATTTGTCCAGCCCCACGAACGGCCAGTTGGTGGCGCCCAGCAACTCGGTGGTCTTCATTACCCCGTCCGCCGCCGGCGTGAGCTTCACCACCAATGCGGCCACGGTGCTGAATAACGCGGGCTATTTGGCCGTTCCCGTCCTTTGCTCCAACCCGGGAATTGAGCCGGCCAACGGTACTCCCTTGGCGGTCAATTATACCACCGTGGACGGCTCGGCCAAAGCCGGCTACAATTATAATGCGATCAGCGGCACGCTGCTCTTTACCAACGGCCTTGTGACTAACACCATCTATGTGCCGATTTTGAACGCCCAGTTCTTGTCCAGCAACCTGACCTTCAGCGTGATCTTGACGAATGTGACCGCGCCCGGCGTGCTCGCGCCCTATGCCACCCAGACGGTGGCCATCGTGGAGGGTCTGGCGGGCGTGAGCTTCTCGCAGGCCAACTACAATGTGCCCAAAAACAGCGGCTTCGCCACCATCACCGTCAATCGCTCCGGTTTCACCAATAGCTTTGCCTCGGTGGACTATTTCGTCACCAACGGCTCGGCCATCGGCGGCCAGAATTTCTATCCCACCAACGGCACGCTGGTATTCACCAACGGCGTCACCAGCCAGGCCTTCACTGTGGCCCTCATTGCCAACACCCTCGTGCAGCCGAATCTGCTGGCCTTGATGGGGCTGCTCAATGCCACCAACGCGCAGATTATCAACCCCGGTGACGCCACCTTGACCATTTTGGAGACCGGCAGCAGCTATGTCATACCTGCCGGCGCGCAGTTGGTCACCAACTACACGTCCCGGTACGATTACACCAACGATGTCATCGGTTCCAACGACACCGTGAATGTCCTGTTTGCCTTCCGCGACGCCGCCGGCCAGAATGTGAACAACCTCGTCGCCGTGCTCTTGGCGACCAACGGGGTGACCGCGCCCAACCCGGTCGCGCAGTCCTATGGACCTTTGACGGTTTATGGCCACTCGGTTTCCAAGGCCTTCACGTTCACCGCGCAAAGCACCAATACCTTTACCATCTCGCCCACCTTCCAGTTGTTCGACAGCAACACCGTCACCCACATTGGCACGAGCATTGGTCCGGCCACCTTCGTCTTTACGGTCGGTGTTTGGACCACCATGTTTGCCAATACCAACCCGATCGTCATCAATGACGGGGCTGCCGCCTCGCCTTACCCGTCCATCATCAACGTGAGCGGCGTGGGCAACACCCTGATCAAGGCCACGGTCACGCTGACCAATCTGTCGCATCAAGACTTGTCTGACGTGGCCGCGCTGGTGGTTTCGCCCAGCACCAATACCCTGATCATGTCGGGGGTGGGCACCGGTTTCAAAGCCGCCCATCTCAACCTGACGTTTGACGATGCGGCGACCAACAGTCTGCCGCAGAACGGGACGGTGGTGAGCGGCACCAACAAGCCCACCCAAAACAGCACGCCGTATCGTTTCCCGTGATGCCATTGAAATTTATCGAGGTTATATGAACAAGACGTTTTTTAAAATTGGCTTGGGCTGGCTGGCAATGGCCGGTCTGGCTTGGCCGGCCAGCGGCGCCGGGACGGACGTGAAGACTTTGTCCGGCCATGTGCCCGCTGTGGTTGCGCACCTGTCTGCCGTGAGCCGGGTGGCGGCCACCAATGGCTTGCACTTGGCCATCGGCTTGCCGCTGCGCAATCAGGAGCAACTTCACGCGCTGTTGCAGCAGGTTTCCGATCCGTCCAGCCCCAATTACCGTCAATATCTCACGCCCGAGGCCTTCACGGCGCAATTTGGCCCCACCGAGGAGGATAGCCAGGCCGTCATCAAGTTTGCCCAAGCCAACGGACTGACGGTCAAGCGTGTTCACGGCAACCGCATGTTGATCGAAGTGGACGGCCAGGCTGCCGACGTCGAGCACGCTTTCAATGTCACCTTGCGCAACTACCATCTCGCCGCGGAAAACCGGGATTTTTACGCGCCCGATCAGGAGCCGACCGTGCCAACCGCCCTGCCGGTGGTGGACGTTCAAGGCTTGAACACTTATGTTCACCCGCGCCCCCGGGTCCATGTTGGTCCGGTAAAAACCCGGACAACCAAGCTCGGCTCCGGTCCCTTTGGCACTTATTTGGGCAATGATTTTCGCCCCGCCTACGTTCCGGGCACGCCGCTCACGGGCGCAGGCCAGAAGGTGGCGCTGTTCGAATATGATAGTTATCTGGCCAGCGATATTGCCCTGTATGAGCAGCGATCCGGCCTGCCGGCGGTGACTTTGACGAATATCTTGTTGCAAGGTTTTCCTTTACCCATTGGCGGGCAAATGGAAGTCACTCTCGATATTGACATGGCCATTGCCATGGCCCCGGGCTTGGACGAGGTGATTGTGTACGAAGGCAATTTCGGGGTGGCTTACCTTCCCAATCTGGTTTTGAACCAGATCGCCGTGGACAATTATGCGCACCAAGTCAGTTGTTCCTGGGGTTGGTCTGGGGGACCTAGCAGCACTACCGATCAGATCTTTCAACAAATGATTCTACAGGGGCAGACTTTCTTTGACGCTTCTGGCGATGTCTGCGCCTTCTTGCCGCCGGGCAGTCCCGGCTCGGTGGACGATCCGACGCTGCCGAACGCGCCTTCGGACGATCCCTACATCACGCAGGTCGGCGCCACCACCCTGCAAACCACCGGTCCTGGCGGCGCGTTTGTTTCCGAATCGGTGTGGAACTGGGCTTTGGAATTTCCCGGCCAGGGTTATGATGGGGTGGGCAGCAGCGGCGGCATCAGCGGTTATTACCCCATCCCCATCTGGCAGCAGGGCGTCAGCATGGCCAACAACCAGGGTTCGACCACCATGCGCAACCTGCCGGATGTGGCCATGACTGGTGATAACATTGACATTATCATGGATGGTGCGGACCAACCCGGAGTGGGGGGCACCAGTTGTGCCGCGCCTTTGTGGGCCGGCTTCACTGCCTTGGTCAACCAGCAGGCGGCCAACAACGGGCTGGGGGTGGTCGGCTTCCTGAACCCTGCTCTTTACGCTCTGGCCAAGACGGCTGCTTATACCAATTATTTCCACGATGTCGTCATCGGCAACAACACTTGGTCGCAAAGTCCGAACGAATTTTACGCGGTGCCCGGTTTCGACCTTTGCGATGGCTGGGGTTCGCCCAACGGCACCAACCTCATCAACGCCCTGGCCACGCCGGGCTTTGCGCCGGTGATTATTGCCACGCCCGTCATCCCCGCGCCGCAGGGGCCGTGGGGCACCAACCTGTACGTGATGAATGGCGCCAATCCCAATGGTTTGTGGCTGTTGTTTATGCAGGATGACCTCGTCAACAGCTATAGCGGCACCAATTACAATGGCTGGGCGGTCAATTTGACCACCGCCAATCCAGTGGGCTATGCCGCTGACAACCAGCTCTACGTGAACACGTCCGTGAACAGCCTGCCCTACGGTAATATGACCAATGTGCCCGTCCTTCCGGGATCGCTTTGGTACCAGACCCTGGCGGTGACCAATTATGGCCCGTCCGGTTCCACCAATGTCTATGTCAGTGATCAATTGCCGCCCGCCCCCGGGGTCAGTTTGGTCGCTTGCAGTTCTTCGCTTTCGGGGTCCACCACGAATCTGGTTGGCAGCACCTTGATTTGGAAGGTGGGCAATTTGGCCAATAACGCCGGCGGCACGCTCACCTTGACTTTCCAAGTCGCCGCTAATGCAACGGCCTTGAGTCTCTTTACGAATAGCGCCACGGTTAGCGCCGTCACATCGGATCCCAATCCGGACGATGATTCGGTCATGGTCATCGCCACCGTGTCGGAGCCGCCCGTCATTTCGCCGCCGCTGGTTCATGGCGGCGGTGGTGGTGAGCTCCACTTTGCCGTGACCAATAATCCTGGCGCCACCGTGGCCATCCAGGCCTCCACGAATCTGCTGAGCGGGTCGTGGGTGCAGATCGCCACCGGCATCTCGCCGTTCGTTTTCACCAACTTTGACACCACGAATTTCCAGCGGCGGTTCTATCGCGCCTATATCCCACAGTGACATGAAACTTTGCCTGCTTGTACCGCAGACTTCCAAGTCGGCTGTATCGCAGGTTTCCCAACCTGCGAGGCATTCGGTCTGGCCACGCGCAGCCGATTGGGAAAGCGGCGTTGCTTGGCTATGAAACTTTGCGGCTTGACCGGCGGCGTGGGGATGGGCAAATCCACCGCCGCCGGTTTTTTTTTGCAACTTGGCGCGCGGCTTGTGGACACCGACCAACTGGCCCACGACCTCGTTCAGCCGGGCCAGCCCGCGCTGGCGGAAATCCAGCGGGAATTCGGCGCCGGACTGGTGGCTCCTGATGGCCGGCTCAATCGCGGCGAACTGGCGCGTTTGGTGTTCGCCGATGCCGCCGCCCGGAAGCGGCTCGAGGCCATTCTCCATCCGCGCATCCGGGAACGCTGGCAGGCGCAGGTGGCCGCCTGGCGCGCGGATGATTGTCCGGTGGCCATGGTGGTCATCCCGCTCCTGTTCGAAACCGGCGCGGAATCCAGTTTTGACCGGATTATCTGCGTGGCCTGCACTCCCGCGGCGCAGCAGGAGCGGCTCCGGGCGCGCGGTTGGCCGGCGGACCAGATCCACGGCCGCATCGTCGCCCAGTGGCCCGTCGCCCAAAAAATCGCCCGGTCCCATTTCGTCCTCTGGACCGAGGGCGTGCTGGAAAATCACCGGCTACAGATAAAGAGAATCTTTGACAGACTTTGAATCTCGACGGCTAGAGGGTGAAGCCACGCTTGACCCGATCAATCCACCAATCCACCCTCAGGTGGCCTTGGCCAGCAATGCCACGGCATGATTGCGCGCGGCCTCGCTCTGGCCGCCGAGCATCCGCGCCAATTCCGTCACGCGCGCGGGTTGGTCGAGCAGGGTGATTTCCGAGATCGTGCGGCCATTCCTGACCTGTTTGCTCACCACGTAATGGGCGTCCGCCGCGGAGGCCACCTGGGGTAGGTGGGTGATGCAAAAGACCTGCCGTTTCGCCGCGATTTGCCGCATCTTCTCCCCCACGGCATTGGCCGTTTCGCCACCGACGTTTGCGTCCACTTCGTCAAACACCAGCACTGGGATTTCATCTTGGGCCGCCAGCACCGTTTTTAGCGCCAGCATCACCCGCGCCATTTCGCCGGATGAGGCGATGGCTCGGAGCGGCCGGGGCGGTTCGCCCGGGTTTGGCGCGAATTGAAATTCGATTTCATCCAGGCCCGTTGCGGAAAACTGGGCGCCCCTCACCTCGTCCCTCTCCCCATCCGGTGGAGAGAGGGTGGCCGGTTTGTCCGCCGTAACCTTGGTCAAGGTGGAAGGCCGGGTGAGGGGTTTTATTTCCACGTCAAACCGGCTTTGCTTGAAGCCCAAATCTTCAAGCTGTTGGCCGGTCGCTTTGGCCAGTTGCGGGATGATTTTCTTGCGCGCGGCGGACAATTTTTTACCGGCGTTCAGGAGGTCCACGTCCAGTTTGTCCAAGGCCGTGTTGAGCCGCGCCAGCTCCTCGTCGCGCGCTTCGAGCGACTGCAACCTGGCTTGCGCCTCGTCGCCGAAAGCGATGACTTCCGCCAGGCTGGCTCCGTATTTGCGCTTGAGCGTGTGGAGCAGATTCAGCCGCTCCTCCAGTTCCGCCAGTCGCGCCGGGTCCACATCCACCTTGTCGGCATAATGGGAGACGGCGGACTGCAATTCGCGCAGCGTTTCGATGGCTTGGGCGTGCAGTTCCACCAGCGGCGCCGCCCCGGCATCCACCCGCTGAAGCTCCGCCAGCACGCGGCCCACCGCGCCGCACTGTCCGAGCACCGAAACATCGTTCTCGCATAACAGGTCGAGCGCCGCCTGGCTGGATTGCACCAGCTTGGCGGCGTTGCTGGCGCGGAGAAACGCGGCCTCGACTTGTTCGTCCTCGCCGGGTTGCAAACGCGCGGCGGAAATCTCCTGCACCTGAAAGCGGAGCAGGTCCAATTGCTGCGCGTAGGTTTTTTCGTCCACGATGAGCGCGGCTTTCCCGGCGGCCAGCGCGGCGCGTTTGCGGACAAGTTCGCCGAAGGCCACCCGTTCCGCTTCCAATCCGCCGAAAGCGTCCAGGATGGCAAGCTGCTTGGCCGGATGCAGCAACGACTGGTGATCGTGCGGGCCGTGCATGTCCACCAGCCATTCGCCGATGCTGGCGAGCGTGGCCAGGGTAGTGGGCGAGCCGTTGATGAACTGGCGGTTGGCGCCGGCGGCGGTGAACGTGCGTTTGAGCACGAGTTGATGGTCCTCGCACGCCTCCAAACCATTCTCCTCGAGGAAGTGCTGGAGTTCACGCTTTAGCGCGCCGGAACCAGTTGCAGCTTGAACGCCAACATCAAACACCGCCTCCACGCTGCAACTCTCCTCGCCGCTGCGGATGAGCGCGCGGTCGGCGCGCTCGCCCAGGACGAGATTGAGCGCGCCCAGAATGATGGACTTCCCCGCGCCGGTCTCGCCGGTGATGACATTGCATCCCGGCTGCAACTCCAGCGTGAGATCGCTCACCAGGGCGAGGTTCTTGATGCGTAGCGTCGTCAACATGCGCCAGATTTTAACCACAGATGGACACAGATGAACACAGATAAAAACAGGCGGAAAGGCGGATTTGCAGCAGTGCCAAATCGTCCTCGTCGTCGTCCTCGTCCTCGTAATCGAAGTCGGAGAATTCGAGGACGAGGACGACGACGAGAACGAGGACGAGGGATTTTGTGCCGGCAGTTCACCTCACCCTTACCTCGATCCAGGTTCGGGCTTCGGCGCCGGTGGTCGGATCCCGCACAGTGATGCGGTGGCGGCCTTCCGTCAGCCGGGCGATTTCGCGGGCGCCTTCCCGGTCGAGCCGGAGTGAGTCGCTGCGCCATTCAAGCTGGTCCGGGCCGGCGGCGCGCAAATCCATGCGCCCGCCTTGTCCGGGCAGATCGGCGTCCAGATAGACGGTCGTGCCCGGCGGCGGAATCAAGATGCGCAAGGAGTCGGCGGTTGCGGAGACTTGCGGAGACTTGCGTTGAGCCTTTTATTGGCTCATAGTGAATTCATGCTATTGGACGAGCAAGCCGACCCGAAACAGATTGCCATTCTTCGTGGCATGACGCCGGAACGCCGCCTGGCTTTGGCGGAAGGACTCTACTGGACAGCGCGCGAAATGAAGAAAGCGTGGTTGCGCGCCCAGCATGCGGATTGGTCCGACGAACAAGTCACCCGCGAAGTCACCCGGATTTTCCGTAATGCCCGAGCCTGAACTTTCCCTATTGTTTGTGCGACCGCTGAATCGAATCGGCGCGCGCTACATCGTTAGTGGCAGCGTGGCTTCGATTCTTTACGGCGAACCGCGCCTGACGAATGACGTTGATTTTGTGGTTTTTCTGCGGGACGCCGACATCGCGCGGCTCCGGGAAGTATTTCCCCCGCTAGAATTTTACCTTCCACCCGCGGAAATCATCGCGGCGGAAATGGCGCGCCCGGCCAAGGGGCAGTTCAACGTGATTCACGCGGACACCGGTTTCAAGGGGGATTTTTTCCTGGCGGGTCGGGATGAATTGAATGCCTGGGGATTCCGCCATTCGAGAAAAATGGTCTATCGCGGCGAATCCATCACCGTCGCGCCGCCTGAATACGTTATTCTCCGCAAGCTCGAATATTTTCGCGAAGGTGGTTCGGATAAGCATCTGCGCGACATTCGCGCCATGCTCGCCGTCTCGGGCGACCAACTCAACCGCCCAGCGTTGAACGAATGGATTCAGCGGCAAGGCTTGGAAACCGAATGGTTGCGGGTTTCCAACTAATCACTGGCATATGCCATGCGTTTGCTTCACCTCACCCTTACTTCGATCCACGTCCGGGCTTCTGCACCGGTGACCGGATCGCGCACGGTGATGCGGTGACGGCCTTCCGTCAGCCGGGCGATTTCGCGGGCGCCTTCCCGGTCGAGCCGGAGTGAGTCGCTGCGCCATTCAAGCTGGTCCGGGCCGGCGGCGCGCAAATCCATGCGCCCGCCTTGCCCGGGCAGATCGGCATCCAGATAGACGGTTGTGCCCGGCGGAGGAAACAAGATGCGCAGGGAGTCGGCAGTCGCGGACAGTACGGCCCGGGCGCCAAGCCAGTTGTCCCCAGTGGCCAACCAATCGCGGTATTCGCCGCCCAACCGCACGCGTAGGCCTGTCCGTCCCGGCTGGCCGGGTGAAAGGGCCAACCAATCGCGGTTTTCACGGTCCAATCGCACAACATGAGCTGCAGCGGCAGGTGCCTCGTAATCATCGAGACTCTCCATCGGGGGAAGCTTGTCGGCGACAAACTTTTCCTGGATGGCGTCAGAGGTCCACAGCGGTTTCGGTTCCCGCAGCCGTTTGCCGGTGATCGGATTGATCCAGCAGGCTACGATGTTCGTGGGTTGCGCATACCAGGTGGTGCCGTGGTCTTGGCGCAGATACTCGAACACATCGTGCAGAATCGGCGCGGCGCCGGTCACCCCGGAGATGTTCTGCATTGGCGAACTGTCCGCGTTGCCGATCCAGACGCCGACGGTGAATTCTGGCGTGAAGCCAAACGCCCAGTTGTCGCGGAAATCGGAACTGGTGCCGGTTTTGCAAGCCACCGGAAAATCAAAGCGCAGATTTGATTCCGCGCCGAACGCGAGCGTGCGGGCGTCGTTGTCGCTCAAAATATCCGCGATGAGGTAAGCGGCGGCGGCATCGGCGATGCGGGCGGACGAGGCGGGGGAGGCTTCCTCACGCCGGCTCCTACCAGCGGGTAGGGGACTGCTGTTTGGCGGGCGCCAGCCGGGGTCCGGGGACGCCAGCAACCGGTAAGGCCGGTATTCGCCCAACCGCGCGAGGCAGGCGTAGGCATTGGCCAATTCCAGCAGCCGCGCGTCGGCGTTGCCGATGGTCAGGCCCAGGCCATATTGTTCAGGCGCGCGATTCAACGTGGACAACCCGCATTGTTGGAGCAGGCGCTGCAACGGTTCGGGGCCGCCGATGGACGCGAGCACGTTGACCGCGGAGATGTTCAGGGAATTGGCCAGCGCGAGCCGATAGCGCATCGGCCCGTAGCAGTGTCGGTTGTAGTTGACCGGTGCGAACAGGCCGGTGGCGGTCGCGAATTCCGTGGGCACATCCGCCACCACGGTGGCTGGCGTGGCCCCGCGCTCCAGAGCCAGCAAATAAGTGAACGGTTTGAAGGCGGAACCGGGGGAACGGGGTGCCCAAGCGCCGTTGACCTGCCCGGCCGCCGGGGAGAAAAAATCTTCCGAGCCAACCAGGGCCAGCACGTCGCCGGTGCGATTATCGAGCACCACTACCGCGCCATTGGAAACGTGGTGGGCGCGCAAGTTTGCCAGACGCAACCGCAACGCGTTTTCCGCGAAGTGGTTCAGGTCCAGATCGAGCGTGGTGCGGATGGCGGCTGGGGAGGGGTGCCGACAGCCAGCCGGCGACATCCCGATTTTCGATCGGGACCAGTCGGCGATATCTGGAGACGAGGACGAGGATGAGGATGAGGATGAGGATGATTGGCAGTCGGTGGCACTGACGCCGGAGGCCAGCAGCAGATCCACAAAATGCGGGGCTTCAAACACGCGGCGCGGATTGGCGAGGCGCGGTGACTCGGCCCACATGCGGGCCAGCTCTGACTTCGTCAGCCAGCCCGCGGCTTGCATCCGGCCCAGAATCCAGTGCTGGCGTTTGCGGGCGCGGTCGGGGTGGGTGCATGGATTCAAGCGAGACGGCGCTTGTGGCAACGCGGCCAGCAGCGCGCACTCGGCCGGACTGAGATCGCGCAACGGTTTGGCAAAATAAAAATCCGCGGCGGCGGCGGCACCCCGATTGAAGTTGCCGTAGTCGAGCCGGTTCAGGTATTCGGCCAAAATTCGCGGTTTATCCCACACCTGTTCGAGCCGCATTGCCTGCGCCGCTTCGAGGAGCTTCGTGCGGAACGACCGCGGCCGGGGTTCGGCCAGTTTGATGAGTTGTTGCGTGATGGTGGAACCGCCGGAGATGACGCGACGATTCACCGCCAGTTGCCACAGTGCTCGCAAGCTGGCGCGGAAATCCACGCCGTGATGATGCCAAAACCGGACATCTTCGGCTGCGAGCGTGGCTTCGATCAATGGCCGCGGAATGTCCGCATATTCGAGTGGGCGTCCGAACGGGCTGGCTTCCGGCCGGACGATCCGCAGCGGACGATCCTGGCGATCCTGGAATTCGATTTCCGAACTGGGGCGGGCGAACAACGCCGGCGGCAGCGGCACCAGCCGCAGGCCCAGCCAGCCGAACAGTGGCAGCAGCGCCGCCACGAGCAGGGCGCAGGCCAGGCGGCGACGGAGTTTTCCAATCCGCGTACATGGAAACTGGCCGAGTCGGTGCTCGGCGCTCCGTAAGGGCAGGCGACGGCGGAAGCTGCGGGCGAACACGTTCGCCCACGCTTGCCTCAAGTCTCGGATGATTCGGCCACCGCTTACCATTGCTCTGGATAAGGTGCCAGCGTGGCGGAGGAACTGGCGACTGGAAAGTCGCCAGAACCCGCCGACAAGAATGTCGGCGCTGCGTAGCGCAGGCTTTCCAGCCTGCGGGTTCTGGGGACTTTCCAGTCCCCAGTCAAGCTGCGCTGGAGCAATTCCCGTTGTTTCTTTTCGCGTCATTCGCGTCAGTCCTTTTCATCCTCATCCTCATCCTCATCCTCGCTTGATTGATTTGGTTGCGGCATCTTATCGTTCTCGTCTTCGGGTTTTCCAGTTTTCGATTACGAGGACGACGACGAGGACGAGGACGGTTCTTTATGTCACTTCATCCGCTCGCTGACGAGTGCCTGTGTTTCCGTGAAACCGCAGCGTTCGGGGTGGTACATTTCCTCCACCATGGCGGACGGGGCGGTGACGGCGCCCGCCGCGCGCACGCGCGCCACGTAGCGCAGCGTGTAGGTGCCCGGCGCCACCCAGTTTGCAAACGACAGGCAGCGGTCTTTGCGCAGTTCCCGGAAATCGCTTGGCCACCAGCTTCCATCTTCCGCCAGGGATTCCGCCGACCGCGCCGCTTGCGTGCGGAATTCCGGATTGATCGCTTCGAGAATGGCCGGCAAGGCGTCGTCAATCACCACGTAGTACGCCGGCTCGCGCACGGTGAGCCGCAAACTGACCAGCACGCGGTCGCCGACCTGCCAGCCGTTCGGCCCCTGCGGCTGATTGTCATCGTCCAGCCGGTCATAGCGGCGCTGCAAACTGAAGCCGCGGTCCTGGCGGGGCTGCGCGGTTTCCGGCGGCCGCGCTTCGATGGACACGGTCGTGTAGAGCCGGTTGGTCCCCGCTGCGGTCAGCCACAGGGTTGCGCCGGCGACATTCGTGATGGAAAAGCTGGCGCTACACACATTAGTGTGTTCATCGAGGTGAAACGGAAAGGTCTGGCCGGCGTATTGCAGTTGGCCGTCGGCGGGCTGGAGTTTGGTTTCCACCTGGCGCGCATATTCCGTGAGCGCGAGCAGCGCCCAGGCGTTTCCCTGCGTGGTTTGCCAGTGCGCGTGTTTTTGTTCGCGCATCAGGTCGCTCACCAGGCTGTCCACCAAGGCATCCCCGGGCCGATACTCAATCCACGCCAGCAAGCGGATGGCTTGTTCGCGCGCGGGGCAGCCGAATCGGCTGTCATCGCTTGGGCGCGCTGCCGCGCCGGCGTTGAGCAGGTCGGCAATCTGCTCGCCCGGGCCGTGATTTTGGGCCAAGGCCAGCGCGAGCAGAGCCCGATCCTCCGCCGACAGTTTTCCCCGCAGCGAATATAGTTTTTCCTGATAACCCGGCTCGGCCCGCCCGGCGAGGGCGAGGGCGTAAAGTGCCAGACAACCATCCGAGAGGCTGGACGGATCATCACCCGGCGTGCGCAACGCTTGACTGAGGTAATTCAGGAGCGAATCAAATTCATCCTTCGGCACGGTCACGCCGTGCTGTTGCGCGAGGGCCAGCACCAGGCCGCCATACGCGCTGGCCCAGAGCATCGGTTCCTTTTCGTGCGGCCAATAGCTTAAGCCGCCGGACTGGGTTTGCATGGAAAAGAACCGCGCCACGCCGGCGCGGATGGCCGAGGCCGCGTCGTTGGTGCCCACGCGATAGGCTGGCAGCAGGCCAGGAGTGTCGCGCAACAGAATCCAGGGCAGCAGGCTGGAACCGGTCTGCTCGGCGCAACCATACGGATAGTGCAACAACTGCGCGGCGGTTTCGCCCAGCTCATTCAGCCGCGTGTTGGCGACGTCCACGGTGATCCGGCCTTTGCCTTCGAGCAATTGCGGGTTCGCCAGGGCCAGCAGGTTAGTCTGCGAATGGTTGGCGTGGCCCAGCAGAACTTCGCCGAGCAGTGGCGCGATGTGGCCGATGGCGATGGTGCTTTGGACTGCGTCCACAAAACCGGAAGCGGCCGGATCAGCGAAACGGGCTTTCCACACCCACTTCGCTTCGCCGGTATCAATGAATTCCACCGGGAACTCTACCGGCATCGAGCCGTGCGCCAGCAGTGCAACCCGCTGGCTCAAGACCGGCTCGGGTGCGCTTCCCTTCGTCTTGTCATCCAGTTCGAGGGTGACGATGACTTCGCCCGTGTTGGTCGTCTGGTTGTGGACCACGCCCCGCGCGACGAGGTGGTCCGTGATATTCGCAAAGGCCGGCAGCGATGGTTCAATCACGAGCGGTTTGGTGACCTGAAATGCGGCCTGGCCGCTGCCGAACCGGCTTGCGCCCGCGTGGGCCACGGCCAGCAAGCGGTAGCGCGTGAGGCTGTCCGGCGCCGGAAACCGCGCCTGCGCCTGGCCGTTGGCGTCCGTCGTGAGCGAGGCATTCCAGAAAGCGCAGGCCAGAAAATTCTTTCGCACTCGCACGCCTTCGCCGCCGCCACCGCCAAGATAACCCTTGTTTTGGAATCGCAAATCCTCCGGGTCTTCGGGGAGCAAGTTGGGGAGCGAGACGCCCGTTTGCACGCCCAGCGCGCGCGCCTCGTAAAAGAAGCCGAGAGGATCCGGGAGCTTGTAATCCGTGAGGCCCAGGATGCCGTCGTCCACCGCATAGAGCACCACTTCCGCGCCGGCCATCGGGCCGCCTGCGGCGTCGGTCACCTGCACGGTTACCTCCACCGGACGGCCCGGCAGGCAATTCGTGCTGGCCGCCGCGAGGTTCACGCCGAGCCGGCTCCCGGGGTCCAGCACCGGCAATTCACAACTGCCGGTGCGATATTCCGGCTCCTTGACGCGGTGCGGCGAATGGTCTGAACCGCGCAGCAGGGTCACCGAGACGAACACATTGGGCACATCCCCGGGTTCGAGTGGAATGCGAATCGCCGGGGCGTTGCCTTCGAGCTGGGTTACAAACGAGCGCAGCACTTTTTCGCGCTCCACCGTGACCAGCGCCGGGCCGCTGAAGGGCGCTTCAACCAGGATTTCCGCCGTTTCGCCCGGCGCATAAGTTTCATGGTTCGGCTTGAGGACCAGCCGGACGTCGTCCCGATAATTCCAGCCCACTTCCGCCTTTGCCGCCACGTGAAACTCCAGCGAACTGATGACCGGTCGCCCGCCGGCGTCTTGGGCCGTGACTTCCACCAGGTATTCGCCCGCTGGCAGCGGCGGTAGCTCCACCGGAGCGCCGGAGGGCGTGGGGTGGAGGACAGAGGTCGGATCGCCGGGCACCGCCCCGGCTCGTTGCAAACCGGTATTCGGAGCGCCGGTTTCCGACCCGGCTCGCTGCAAATCGGAAGTCGGAGCGGCGTTCACCGGCGTGACCGAAATTTCCTTTTCCAAAATATTGGTGAAGACCTGTTCGTTATGGAAGCGAACGGTCTTGCCCGCGCCTTGCACACGAACCGGCTGCCAGTCCACGCGCTGCAAACTTAATTGGGCTTTGACCGCTTCCGGCCAGGGCTTGCCGTCGGTGCCCAGCGCCACCACTTCCAACGTCGGCGCGGTGTCCGCTGGCAACACGTCGGCCGCCTGGCGCAGTCCCAGATAGAAATCCGAGCTATGCCACAGGAACTCCACGCGGTGCGTCAGCGTCTGCTGGTTGACGTCGGTCACTTCCGCGAGCAACGACACGGTGCGCGGCTGCGGCGCCACCGGGTTGGCGGACAAATCGGGGGCGATCAGGTAATTGCTCACGCCCGTCAAGGCGCCCCGGCCGCTCAAAGACAGCGACGACCGGCCGCGCCCGTACCGCGATTCGTAGTCGCACCGCCGGAAGCTGAAGGCCGAATACTGTTCCGGCTGGAAATCCGTGTCGGCCGCTTCGAGGGACCAGGCGACTTGCGCGCGTGCCAGGGCTTTGCCGAACAAATACCGGGCCGAGAGCGGCAGTCGCACCGGCTCGCCCGCCGCATATTCCTCCCGGCCCGGGAGCTGAATCTCGAACGCGCTGGGTTGAAAGTCATGCACCAGAAATGCATAGCGGTATTCGGCACGGCGGGAATCATTCGTGCCGAAGCGCAACGTGGCGGCATAGGAGCCGCGCGACGCCGTCGGGAGCGGCACCAGCGTTGACCAACTGCCGCGGGCGCTGAACACCGCGTTGGTCTGGAAGAAACGTTTGCCGCGGGCGTCCAGGCATTCCACCGTGCCGGTGGCTCCGCTCGGAATCGTCAGGCCGTGGTCGCCCCAGTCCCGCACGATGGCCTCCAGATGCATGGCTTCCCCGGGGCGATAGAGGTCGCGATCACTGAAGAGCATGACCCGTCGCGGGTCCTCCGTCTCGTCGGAACCGGTTACCGGCAGATCCCAGCCGTAACGCCAGACCCGGTTTTCCTCCAGCGTCACCGCGTGGAAATCATCCCCGTGCCGGACCGCCACCCAGGCCGCGTTGGTGCTGGCGTCCAGATGTGCCATGCCGTTCGTATCGGCCACGGCCTCCCGCAAGGGCTCGTTTTCATCGCTGAACAGGCTGGCCGTCGCGCCGGCCACCGGCTGGCCGGTCAGGTGCGAAAACACGAACACGTCCACCCCCGTATGCGACTGTTTCCAGACCAGGCCCAGATCGGTCAGTTGCATCAGCGCCTGTGCTCCGAGGGCCGGGTCCTGGTCGTTGTGATCGGCCCGCCGCGCGTCCAGCAGCACCACGCCGGTTCGGCGGCCGCCTAGTAATTCATCCCACTTGAGGTCCAGTTTCTTCGCCAGATCCGAAACCTCCGCATCCGCGCCCAAGTCGAATTCCTGGTCAAAGACCGTGCTGCCGGGCACCAGGTTGTAGTCAATGGCGCGATAGGGTTCGTCCCAATCATCGCGATCGCGCCGGTCCCGCTCCGAAGCAAAGTAGCTTTGGTATCCGCGCAAGGCATGGATGGCCGTGTGCGGGTCCATCAGCTTCGCGCGCACCCGGACGCGCGCGACATTGACGCTTAACAGCGGAAAAGTCCGGTTGCCGCTAGCCATTTGATCGCGCGCGAGGGCGGGGAAATACAGCCGCGAGGCCACGTGCGGCATCGTCAGCGTGAACGTATTCGAACCTTGCAGCTTGAACGGTTCCACCGCCGCCAGTTCCGGCGCCAGCTTGAGCGTGTAACTGGCGCCGCCCGCGAAGTCCCCCAGCAGCGTCAGCCGCCGTTCCTGCACACGTACATTGAGATTGGTGGGGGCGGAACTCAATTCCAGCAACTTGCGGAAATCGTCCGTGAGCGATTCTGGAATGGGCTTCGAGAAATCCACCCGCACGGAGGGTCCGGCGTTGAGGTAATTGTGCGCCGCGACCTCCTCGACCACAAAGGGAGTCACGTCGCCGATGGGAATCTCGGTTTGCTTCCTGGAGCGCAGCCGTCCCTCGGCCGCCGGCAGGCCGCTGGCCACGACCAGCCGCCAGCCGTTGCCAACCGGCAGCGGAGCGTGGGGTGTGACGAGCAGCAGGTTGGGCACTTCACGGTTGGTCGCGTTTTCCTCCGGGGCATTCTCCGGGGCTGCCGTGACCGGGCCGGGCGGGCCGCCGGCGCTCCGGTTGGCCGCCGCGCGGGTCCGGATAAGCTCCGCTGACTCTTGCTGCCAGGTCTGCGACGACTCCCATCCGCCGTATCCGTATCTGCCGTTGAGGTCGTCGCTCGTGGCCTGCTCTACGTCGGCGGCCGCCGGTTGCCCGGCGCTGTCGCGAAATTCGAAAAAGCGCGCGGCATCGGCGGCTTTCACCTCGGCGTTGAAGGCGAGCTTGCACTTGGGTTCGGACGAGGCATTGGCGTTGGCTTCGCGCGGCCACGCGGCGCTGATCCCGAACGCCGGCGTGGTCACGGCCCAACGCAGGGTCGCGTCGCACCGCTGGCCGTCCGCGCGCGTCAAGCCCGGCTGCAAGGCCAGTTGATACGTGGTGTCCAAGGCGAGAGGTTCCGCGGGCGTGAACACCCCGCTGCGCGTGCTCAACCAGGTGAACCGCCCTGCCAGTGGGGGCCGGATGATCAGCGGCGAATTTGTGGCTGGCAGCCCTACCTGATCTCCCCGCACCATGGCCGCGTCGAAGCGCAACTCGAAGGTGGTGGCCGGCGTGGGCGTGGCCGATCCCTGCACAAGTTCCACGTGTTCGGCCTGATTCCGCCCGCCGCACCCCGCGAGCACCGCCGCCAGCAGCACCAGCGCGAGGCAGTGAAAAAGGGTCTTAACCACGGATGGACACAGATGAACACAGATGTTTAACCACAAAGAACGCGGAGAACGCAAAGGGAAAACCGGCTGTGTTCTTTCTCTCTGTGCTCTTTGCGTTCCTTGTGGTGAAATAACTTTCTTATCTGTGTTCATCTGTGTCCATCTGTGGTTAAGAAGTTTGGTGGCGGCGGTCTGCGGATTTCGGATTTCAGTCCGGGTAGTCCCGGGCGGGGAGGAGCGATGCGTCATGGCAATAATGGTTCATGGTTTATTGGTTTCGGGCACGGCGCAGCCAAAAATTCAAGCGACACAATGTCTCCGGGACGCGACGGGCCTCTTGCATCTGGCTCTGGTGAGGAAGGCAGGGACGAATGCAGACTAACGCTGACCGGACACCCGTCCGACAGCACGATTATTCATAACACCGTTTAGAGACTTGTCGAGTGCTTTTCGGCAGATTCTTTTATGGTGGCCGCGGAGCGGGGTGGTTATGAGCGACTTTGGCGGGGTGGCGACAGCTTGTTGCCACCGGAGCGCGGACATTCCTGTCCGCGCGAGCCTCCCAAGGAATGCTTGGTGGAAGTAGTTTGAGGGTTCAACCCGCGGATTTTTCGGAGAAGTGTCGGCCCAACCTTCTTCACCTCGGGGGAGGAGAGGGAGAAGACCTTAATTCGCGCCAAGGGTCGCGGCGACAAGCTGTCGCCGCCCCGGCCACTTCCGCGCCCCCAGTCGCCGTCCTCATCTGGCGCCCTTGATCGGCATGGCGGGATTGAGAATATTATTATCACCCAGCCAATCGGTGAGGCGTTGCGGCCAGTTCTTAATGGTGGCCAGTTTTGAGCGTTGACCGAGATTGAAACCGTGGCCGCCCTTGGTGAATACATGGACTTCCACCGGGACTTTTGCCGCGCGATATAGTTCAAACAGCTTCAGGACGGTATCGGTATGGCTGTCGTCGTCGGCAACGGCCAGAAAAGCCGGCGGGGCGTTGCTGGGAAGCGCGTCTGGAAGGCCAGCGCCGCCGGGATAAATCTCGGCGATGAAATCCGGTCGCGCACTGGCCTGCTCAATCGGGTCCGGCGTGCCCGTGCGCCCGTCGGTCTGGCCAAAACTCGTCAGGGAAACCACTTCGCCGCCGGCGGAAAAACCGATCATGCCGATGCGGTGCGGGTCCAAGCCCCATTCGCTGGCGCGGCTGCGCACCAACCGCATGGCGCGCAAGCCGTCTTCGTGCGGATTCTCGATGGTGTAAACGGAATTGGTTTCGCGAAACAAACGGTATTTCAGGACCAAGGCCGCGATGCCAAGCTGGTTGAAATATTTGGCCGGCTCGACCCCTTCCGCCCCGAAGACGAGTTCGCGAAAGCCGCCGCCGGGACAGATGACCACCGCCGCGCCGTTGGCCTTTTCTTTGGGCGGCAGAAAGACGGTGAGCGACGGGTTGTTGATGTTCTTGACCCAGTAGTTCGCGGCCTGTTCGGGAATGTCCTTCCGCGATTCGAAGCCGGGCGCGCCGTTGGGCCAGAGCGGAATAGTTTGAGGCTCGTCGGCCGCAATCAGTGTGGCCGGCAGGAGCACCGCCGCGATCAATAATAGATTCATTTTCATGCGATTTAGTTTAACCACAGATGAATACAGATGGACACCCATTTCCAGCAAACAAGGAACGAATTTCAACCACAGAACACAGAAACCTGTTCAGGGAATTCCTGATTGCCGGTTGCCGATTGCTGATTGGGAAGCCGGCTCGTCGCCGATTTGTCCCGGCGTCGGGCGACGGGGTTTTGGTTATAAAGGTGCGCTAATGCGATTTTTAATTTGAGTTTAAGTTGAATGAGGCGTAAAATCGGCTGATAGAGGTTCTGGAAATCCGCCAAGACAAACTTAAATCCATACCCGTTATGAAAACCCACTTAAACCACCGGCTGGTCGCCTTGGCCATGCTCGCCACCCTCAGCACTCCATTGGCCACCGCCCGCGCCCAAGGCACGGCCTTCACGTATCAGGGGCGGCTGAACAACGGCGCGAATCTGGCCAATGGCAGCTATGACATGGCCTTCACGCTTTTCGCGACCAACGTGACCGGCACGGCCATTGCTGGCCCGGTGACCAACCCCGCCGTGGCCGTGGCCAACGGCCTGTTCACCACCACGGTGAATTTCACCAATGGCTTTGCCGGCGGGAGCAACTGGCTGCAGCTCGCCGTCAGCACCAACGGCGCGAACGCCTTCACCAACCTTGTTCCGCGCCAGCAGTTGACGCCGGTGCCGTATGCCGTCCTGGCTCAAAACGTCAGTGGCACGATTGCTTCAACCGGCCTGGCGGGCACTTATGGCAATGCCCTCATGCTGAGCAATGCCAACAACGCGATCAGCGGCAGCTTTGCCGGGAACGGCGCGAGTGTGACCAATGTGAACGCTGTAACGCTGGGTGGCCTTGGCCGCGCGGGTTTTTGGCAGACGAACGGCAACACCGGCGCCAACCCGACCAACGGCGCGTTTTTGGGCACGGCGGATAATCTGCCGCTGGAGCTCAGGGTCAACAACCAGCGGGCCTTGCGGCTCGAGTCGGTAAACAATGAAGGTTTGGCCCACCCGGTGATCAATGTCATCGGCGGATATGTTTCCAATTCGGCGGCTGCGGGTGTGGATGGGGCCACCATCGCCGGAGGCGGTGGCAGCGACATTAATAACGGATTACGTCCGAATACCGCCATTTCTGAATTTACGACGATCGGTGGCGGCGTCGGAAACACTGCGGGCGGTTATGGCGGGACGATCGGAGGCGGCTTTGATAATTCAACCGGACCAGGCACGATAACGGGTGCAGAAGTCGTGGGCGGCGGCTATATGAATGTCGCGAGCGGAGATGTGGCGGCCATCGCCGGTGGAGAACAGAACACCGCCAGCGGCACCATCGCGACGATCGGCGGTGGATTTCAGAATTCAGCCAGCGGCGCCGGGGCGTTCATTGGTGGTGGCGGTTACGACGGGTCGGTGGTGACCGGCAACAACGCCAGCGGCAATGCCTCCGTGGTTGGCGGCGGTATCGGCAACATTGTCAGCGGCAGCTACGCCACGATCCCGGGCGGCGCCAACAATTCGGCAGCCGGCAACTTCAGTTTCGCCGCGGGCCAGCACGCGCAGGCATTGCATCCGGGCGCGTTCGTGTGGGCGGATTCGCTGGGCGGCGCCTTCGCCTCAACCTCCAGCAATCAGTTTCTGATCCGTGCGCAGGGCGGAGTGGGTATCGGCACCAGCACGCCGGCCAAAACGCTGGAAGTGTCCGGCAGCGCGTCCGGTGTCCCCTCGGGCGGCTCGGTTGATCCGTCCGTCCTTTTCCGGGTGCTGAATGTCGCCACGGATGGGTCGGAGTCCAGTTCGGACGTCGTCGGTATCGGCTTTGGCCACAACTCCACGCGGGAGGCCATAGTGGGAGCCACCTATGGTTATGATTTTTTGGATTTTTACGTCGCCGGAGTATTAACCTCTCCAGCGATGCGAATTTTGGGCAATGGTAACCTCGGCCTCGGCACGACCGCGCCAGCCAACAAGCTGGACGTGCAAGGCGCGGCAGATTTCACCGGCAAGGTCGGCATCGGCACAACCGGTCCGGCGGAAAATCTGACCATTGCCGGGGTAACGAGTTACAACTCCGGCTTGAGATTAACCGGGACCACCACCGCCGGCACCGGCATGGCCCTGGAAAACACCGCCAGTGGCGGCCACAAGTATGATTTGGTCTCTTCCTCCACCACTCTGACTGGCGCCGGCCCCGGCAGTTTTCAGGTGTATGACGAAACGGCGGGATCTCCTCGTTTGACGCTCAGCTCCAGCGGCTATCTTGGCATCGGCACCACCCTGCCGGATCGGCCGCTCACCATCACTCCCTACGCTGGCCCCAATGGAGAGTGGCTGAGTTTCCAGAACGAGTCTGGCACCACCAAATGGCACATGAACAATGAAAATGGCGGCATGAATTTCGTCCAGACCGGGGTGGCGGATGGCCGCCTCTTCTTGAGCACCAACGGCGACGGTTACATCGGCATGGGCACCACCACGCCCACGGAAAATCTCACCATTGCGGGCGTGACCAATTACAATAACGGCTTGAAATTGACTGGTAGCACCACGAATGGCACGGGTTTGGCCATCGAAAATACTTCCACCGGCGGTCAAAAGTGGGATTTGATTTCCGCTGGGAGCCGCGGTGGAGCCGGCCTTTTTCAGTTGTATAACGAAACGGCGGGCAAGTTGTGTCTGCAGGTTGACTCCATTGGCGAACTCGATGTCATAAGCAATTTGGTTGTCGGCGGCAATGGGAGCGTCGCCGGTGTTCTCAACGTTGGCGGAGCTGATTACACTACACTTGGCTACATCGGCTTCTCGGACTTGAATGATGTTGGGTTTTTGTCGGATAACCTGAGTACTCCCCAAACCAATTTCGTCAGCATCTTCGCCGCCAATAACGTCCAGGCGGCGGGCTTTTGGTCGCCTTCAGACCGGCGCATCAAAGACATCGTTGACCGGTCGGACACGCAGAAGGACTTGGAGACCATCGAGCGGCTGACGGTGACCGATTACCGGATGAAGGATCGGGTGGGGCAAGGCAGTGGATTGCACAAAGGCTTCATCGCCCAGGAGGTTGAGGCAGCAATACCCGGGGGCGTGACCCAAAGCCGTAATTTCGTCCCGGACATCTACGCCACCGCCGCCAATCTGGAGTATAACGCCGCCGCGCAGACGTTGACCGTGGGCCTGGCCCACGCGCATGGCCTCAAGCAAGGTGACCAGGTCCGGCTCATCGGTGATGCCGGGATGGTGGAAAAGGAGGTTGTGGCCGTGCCGGATGCGAAAACTTTCACCGTCAAGGGCATCGCCAAGGAACCAAGGCAACTGTTCGTCTATGGCCGGCAGGTGGATGACTTTCTGGCGGTGGACTACAACCGCATCTTCACCACTGCCGTGGGGGCGACGCAGGAACTGGCCCGCCGGCTCGCCGAGCAAACGGCGCAAAACGCCGAGTTGCAAGTCCGCGTGAGCAATTTGGAAGCGCGCGACGCGCAAGTTACCGCCATGGAAAAAGAAATGGGCGACCTGAAGAAACTGGTGGCGCAATTGGCCCAAAACAGCAAGAACGCCAGGGTGGCGGCCGGTCCAATAGCTCCGGCTCATGCGCCAACGAGCGTCCGCAAACCGCTCGTCACTGCCAACTCGGAGCCATAAACAGCGGTATCATTGAAGCTGGAAGACTGGGAAGGCAGGGGAATCAACGGCAGGGGAATGAAAACCGCCGGCTTGTCTGATTCCTCTGCCGAACATTCCCCTGCCCCATTCTGCTGTAAAAACAAGGCATTGTAGTTTTAACCGCGGATTTCGCGGATGAACGCGGATAAAAAATTGAACAACAAAGACGCCAAGATATAAAGGGTTTGACACGAAGCCGAACCTCGGCGTGGCGGTCACGAAGTCACGCGAATTTTTAAATCGCCGAGGTTTGCAGGGAAATAAACGAATACCAATTTCCTGGGTCTGCCCCCCGCCTTAATGGGTGCCCTTTCACGCCCGCCCCGGGCCCTCCCCATGTAGTCGTTGAGCAATGCTGTCAATGAGTCCCAAATCACAAGCGCAGACGATTCCATTCCATCTAATAAAATTTGAACCGTGGGCCGTGCCTGCTTTCGTTTTACGCTGGCAAGAATTGCAGAGTAAACATTTTGCAATCCGTATAGACAACTACAGATGGACACAGATGAAAATTAAGCCGGATTGTTGGATGGGGGCACGAATGGATTATTTGCTGTCGGAGAGTTTTGCAACAATCCAACAATCCAGCAATCCAACAATCCTCTGTCTGATCGGTGTCCATCTGTGGCTAAACATTTGCCAGCCGGGCGGTGGAATCCCCAAACCGTTCCAGATTCTTCAGTCCCATGCGGTCCGCCATGCTTAGGAACAGGTTGGTTGCCGGTTTCCCGCCGTGCTGCACAAAGCGGCCGGGCGTCAAGGTGCCTCCGCCCGCGCCCGCCAGCAGAATCGGCAGATTGACGTGGGTGTGGCGGTTGCCGTCGGCGTTGCCGCCGCCATAGATGATCATGGAATTGTGCAGGAGCGATTGGCCGTCCACGTCCTTTGTTGCCGCCATTTTATCGAGGAATTTTGCGAACTGCTGCACGTACCATTGGTCAATCTCGGTGATTTTTTCAATCTTGTCCGGGTTGCCTTCATGATGTGATAGGTCATGATGCCCTTCGGGCACGCCGATGGCGGCGAAAGAGCGGTTGCTGCCGTCATGCGCGAGCAGCATCGTGGCCACGCGGGTCGAGTCGGTTTGGAAGGCCACCAGCAGGATGTCATACATGAGCTGCACGTGTTGCTCATAATTGGCGGGGAAGCCGGCTGGCGCGGCGATCATCGGGTCTTTGACTTCGCCCGGCTGTTCCGCCATTTGGATGCGCGTCTCGAGTTCGCGAACCCCGGTCAGGTACTGATCCAATTTATCCCGGTCGCGCCCGTCGAGCCGCTGCTGCATGGTGTGTGCGTCCTGGAGTACAAAATCCAGGATGGAACGCTCCTCGCGCCGCCGGCGCTGGGCGTTTTGGGCGCGCTCGCCGGGGGTGCCGGCGCCGAACAGCCGCTCAAACACCTGGCGCGGATTGGCCTCGGGCGTCATGGGCGTGGTGGGCGAGCTCCAGGCCAGATTGTATTGATAGGCGCAGGAATAGCCGGAATCGCAGGCGCCCGTGTTGCGGCCGGCGTCGCAGGTCAGCTCCAGCGAGGGAAACGGCGTCAGATGTCCCACCTGGCGGGCCATGGCTTGGTCAATGGAAAGTCCGGCATGGATGTCCGTGGCGCTCTTCTTCATCCGCACGCCGGTCAGGAAGGTCCCGCTGGCGCGGGCGTGATCGCCGCCGCCGTCCATCCCTGCGGTGGCGTTCAAATGATCCAGCCCGCCAATCACTTGCACGAGTTTTTGGTTCGCCGCCAGCGGCTGCAAGGTTCGGCTCAAGGGAAAATCCAGGCCTTCGCTCGTCGGCCACCAGGCGGCGGGAATGGCGCCATTCGGAAAATAAACGAAGGCCGAGCGCAGCGGCGCGCCGGTGGTTGTGGTGGCCAGGCCGGGTTCCGTCGCGGCGGCGGCCAGCAGCCGGGCGGGCAGCAGCGACGCGAAGGCAGGCAGCGCCACGGATGCGCCGAGGCCGCGCAGAAAACGTCGCCGGCTAAGGCTGGCGAACCCTTGCGATCCTGGTTTTTCGACGGCGGCATTTTTGGTCTTCATAGTTCTTCCTTGGTACGTTCGGCGGCGGCACTCTGCGTGCGGCCGCGCGTTTTTTGGAACGGCGCGGACTCCACGATCCCGGCCAGCAGCGCGGACGGACGGCCGCCGGACTTCTCGACGCGGGCGACGATTTGGTCCACCGTCTCCGCATCATAATAATCCAAACTGCGGCCCAGTGCATAGGTTAATAGTTTCTGGGTGAGCGTCCGGTAAAAATCCTGCGCGTGATTTTTCACCAGCACGCGTTTCAATTCCCGGATGTTGGCAAAGGTCTCGCCGGTCACGAGCTGGCCGGACGGATCAATCGGCCGGCCGAATTCCTGGTCGCGCCACCTTCCCAGCGCGTTGAAATTCTCCAGCGCCAGGCCAATCGGGTCCATCTGGTCGTGGCAGGAGGCGCACAAGGGATTTTGCCGATGTGCCGCCAGCGTTTCGCGCAAGCTCGGCGCGCGGTTGGTCAGGCCAGCCAGGGCGGCTTCCAGCGGCGGCACATTGGGCGGTGGCGGCAAGGCCGGCGTGCCAAGAATGTTGTCGAGGATGAACACGCCCCGCTTGACGGGCGAGGTCCGCGTGGGATTGGAAGTCACGGCCAGCACCGCGCCTTCCGTCAGGATGCCGCCGCGCGGGCTGTCTGTCGGCAGGGTTACGCGGCGCATTTCCGGGCCGAACACGTTGGTGATGTCGTAATGCCGCGCCAGCGGCTCGTTGAGGAACGTGTAATCGCTGTCCAATAATTCCAGCAGGCTGCGATCTTCGTGCAGGATGCAGGCAAACACGCTTTCGGTCTCCTGCCGCATCGCCTGGCGCAAATCCTCCGTCAAATCCGCGCCGGTTTGCTGCCGCCGCGCCCGGAAGGTGGCGCGCAGGCTGGCCAGCTCGTCGCGTTCCGCCGGGGTCAGGGTGTGGTCCGGTTTGTTTCGCAATTCGCGGAAGCGCTGGCGCGTGGTTTCCTGCTGTGGATCAAATTTCTGCTCCCGCGCCAGCACGCTCCGCTCATCAATGGGCACGGTTCCAATGTCCCGCACCTGCAGCCATTGGCCAACGAAATTCTTCTCGAGCGCGTCCGCGCGCGGATCCGTCAGCATCCGGTGAAGCTGGGCGGACAGGTTCTTCCGCAGCGTGCCGGTGGCCGCCAGGCGGAACAATTCTTCGTCCGGCATCGAGGACCAGAGAAAATACGAAAGCCGCGAGGCCAGGGCATATTCATCCACTAGCGCATAGCCATGCCGGCCGCTGGCGGGCAGGGCGTTTTCCTCCCGGAAAATGAACCGGGGCGAGGCCAGCACCGCGACCATGGCCTGGGCCACGCCGGCCTCGAAGGTTTTGCCGGGCTGGTCATAGCCGCTGGCTGCCAACTGGACGAGCCGGTCGGTGGTTTCCGGGTCCACGGGCCGGCGGAAGGCGCGGCGGGCGAAATCCCCGAGCAATTCACAGGCATACGCGCGCCGGCCAGCCGCGTCCGCGGGGACGGCTTTCGGGAAAAACCGCGCGTGATTGTCCGGCGTCACCGCCTGCCCGATGATCTTTTCCGCGGCGTCCACATATTTTTCCAGCAGCATGGGGGACAGCGTCAACACCTCGCCGAGGTTGTCGAAGCCGTGGCCGGTGTCTTCCGGCGGGAATATCCCCGGCGCGTCAAAATCCACGCCCACCAGGTCGCGGATGGTGTTTTGATATTCCACGCGGTTGAGCCGGCGGAGCGTGACCCGGCCCGGATCGGGATTCTGCGGGTCAATCTCAAACACCGACCGCTTGATCCATTGTGCGATCAGGTCCTTTTGCTTCGGAGTCGGCCGGGATTTCTTGGCCGGCGGCATCAGGCCCGCCTGAAGGTTTTTCAGGACGCGCCACCACACGTCGCGCCCGGCGGCGAAGTTGGTGGCCGAATCAAAGGCATCCAAGGCCACGCCGCCGCGATTTTCCCCGCCCCCATGGCAATCGTAACAATACTCCTCCAGCACCGGGCGGATGTTCCGGCGGAACTCTGCCGCCGGCGCCGCCGCTGCTGGCAACGGTCCGCCCCAAGTCCACGCGAGCAGACCCAGCAGGGTTAAAATGAGCGACCGGAACCTCATGTCGTATTCCAAGGTCAGACGGGATTGGATTGCTCCAGATTACCAGAAACATTAGGGCGTGTTTTCAAATTGCGGAGCGCGGCCGTCCTCGGCCGCAGCAATACGCTGACGACTGACACCTTCCGGCGATTATCAGCGGCGTGGCGATTCGGGAGTTGCTGCGCCCGGGACGGGCGCGCTCCGAACGCAACTTAAGAACACGCCCCATGGTTTATTCTCCAGTCGCCGATACAACGCGGCGCAGCACTGCACTACCAGGCCCTAACCTGCTAAATTTGTGATTTCCGATTTGGAATTCCTTGCGTTCCTTTCGTCCCCGTAACCCCGCCGGTGGTTATGCGGCTCCAGATCGTAGCGATGTTCACCGGGCACCCAACTCGCGCAGCAGATGGCACAATCCCGCCTCGGCTCGCGAAACAAAGGCAAATTCCGGTGGGTATATCCGGTCGCGAAATAGCTGTTTGCTGTTGGATTCCGCGAGTTTGAGCAATGCGGGAGCCCGGAAATCCACCGGCGGTTACCGGCCGCAAGATTGGGTGCTCTACGAAACGAAGATTGAAACCAATCACATTCCGCTCGCCGCCCTGTGGGTGTACGATTTCGCTGGCCAGGTGAAAGATTGGGATGTGACGACGACGAATGACCGCAATTGGCAGCTTGAGGCGATTGCGGCGGCCAATAAACGGATGCAATCAAGCCGCTAAATCTCCATGGCTATCCGCTGCCGTGCCGCGCGTCCCAAAGCGGCGGTGAACGCGCCGCACTCCAGGCGCTTCGCGAAGCTGAGGACCGTCCGGCCATCGTGCCAGCGTTTTTGGAGTGCGGTGGCTTCAGTCTGTCCGCGGGGAGCGCACGCGCCTCGCGTGCAGTGTCGGGCGCCCCGCCCGACACGTCGCGGGCGCCTTCGCCCGAGGAAACAGGGCAAGGTGACCCAAGCCCAGCTTAGGTACCCATTAGAAACGTTGAGGAACCCCAAATGTCCAGTAGCACTGAACCCGGTTCAGAGCTTCAGCGCGGACTCAATCGGAGCCTCAAGGTCCGGCGAGTTTCGCGGAAATTATTTTCCACGCAGCCAGATCGGCTTTGAGATTTTCCAGCGTGTCGCCGGGAACGCTGTAGCACTGCAAACCCACCGGGCCTTGGTAGCCAGCGGCAAAAAGTTTTTTCAGATACGCGGCCACGTCAAAATCGCCCTGATCCAGCCGCAGCAGATATTTCTGGTTCGCCACGTCCATGCCGTTGACCGAGGCGAGCATTGAAATGGGCGCGACGCGCTTGATGGTTTCGTCGAGCGTCCCGCCTCGTTTGGCGAGAAACTCGTGGCAGAGATTGAGGCTGGCGCCGACGTTCGGACGATCGGCCAGCTTCACGATGCGGGCCGCATCCGTGCCGGTTTCGACATACATGCCGGCGTGCCCGTAAATCGCCACCCGCACGCCCTGCGCGGCCGCGAGGTCGGCCATTTCCCGCACATTGCGGACGGCTTCCGCATCGTGGTCCCCTTTCTCCTTGGGTTTCATCAAGGTCATCCAAATGATGGTTTCGGTTCCCTTGAGCAGCTTGATGGCGTCCTTGAAAGCCGGATCAAAATGTTCCGGCCGGTCGAGATACGTGTAAACGTAAAGCCCGTAAATTTTCAGCCCGTGTTCCTGGCAGGCCTTTTGTTGGGCGGCGAACTGGGCCGGCTTGGTGTAGTTGTAACTGATACCGTCAAAGCCAAGTTCCTTCAATGTCTTTGCCTGCTGTTCGGGCGTCCACACCCCGCGGCCCACGCCGTTGTCAAAAACGAAAAACTCCGGTACGGCGGCGCTGGCGGCCAGGCCGGCGAGCAGGAGGATGGTAAGAATGGATTTCATATTTCTTCCGGTTTCCACGGCGCGCGCCACGCTTTGCGGAACAGCAACTGGTTCGCCGCTTCGTGATCGAATTTTTCCGCGGCCGGATCCCATTTCAACTTCCTGCCGCCGAGCTGGATGGCGATGTGCGCGATCTGGCAGATGGAAACCGTGCGGTGCCCGACTTCGAAATCTTCCATCGTCTCACCGCGGCTGATCACGGCGTCAACGAAATCCTCCTTGTCCTGCTTGCGCGTGAGCGAAAGCCAGTTCGCGCCGGATGGTGGCGCGACGATTTTCGGGTCGGACGCCAGCAGCTTCGGTGAACCGTAAGGCATTTCAATCCAGCCTTCGTCCCCTTCGAACCGCACATACGGGCGGTCCATTTTGTAGGTCAGCTCCACGCCGTCCGAGTAGCGATAATGCGCCTGAAAATTTAGCAGCACGTTGCGGAGGTTATCTGTCTTCGGATATTCGCCCGTGGCCTCGACCTCCACCGGCCCGGTGTGATCGGAATTGTGCGCCCATTGCGCGATGTCATTCAGATGCGCGCCCCAGTTGCAAATCATGCCTTCGCAATAATCGCGGTTTTGCATCCAGCCGGGCCGGCCGGAAACATCGTGTCGCGGATGCACCCGCTGCTCGCAATACCTCGCCTCGGGCGCGGGGCCCAGCCACCGGTCAAAATCCAATTCCGGCGGCACCGACTCCTCGTGAAACGGAATGAGCTGCGCGCCTTCCTTCGGCGTGCCGGTGAACATGCGCCGCAGCTTGCCAATGCGGCCGTTGCGCACGCACTCGACGGCGTGATGGAACAATTTGAGCGACCGGAACTCGCTGTCCGTCCGCGTGACGCGCTGCAATTTCTTCGCCGTGTCCGCGAGCACGCGGCCCTCGTGAATGCTGAGGGTCAGCGGCTTTTCGCAACTGACGTCTTTGCCGGCTTTCAGCGCCGCGAGCGACATGGGCACGTGCCAATGATCCGGCGCGCTTACGAACACCGCGTCAATCTCCGGTCGCGCCAGCAGTTCGCGGAAATCGCCGTAGCTCGCACAGCCTTTGAAAACTCCCGATGCCCGTTGTGCGGCGTAGTGCGACTCCACCAAATCTTTGGCGCGCTGGAGCCGCCACGAGTCCACGTCGCACACCGCCACCACCTGGCAGTTGTCGCGCGACAAAAATCCGGGAATATTGATGTTCTGCGTCTGCCGTCCGACGCCAATAATGCCGACGGTAATTTTCTTGCTGGGTGCCTCCGCCCCCAAAATATTGCGCGGCAGAATGAGCGGCGCGGTGGCAAGCGCGGTGGCGGCCAGGCTGCCGCGCTGGAGAAAATGTCGGCGATTCATGGTGATTTCTGGTTAAACGGGTGAAAGCAGGGGGCAAAGGCGGGCGAGAGGTTTGCAGCGCATTGGAGCTTTATGCGCGATTGGACGCGCAGGTTCAAGACGAAACTGGGCGTAAAAGCATGGGAACCAACCACCGTGACGTTGTCCCGATGGCCTTTGGTTTTAATCTTCCACACGGCATAGCCACTGTCCTCGCTGGAATAGGTGATGCGTTGATCGAGGGCGTGCTGCTGAAGAATGGCCTTGCAAATCTGTGGAGAGGGAGGAAACTGACAAAAAGGTGCGCGCTGATCGCGGGCAAAAAAACAATTGCGAAATCGCAGTTCAAACGAGTGATCCGAGAAATTAAGAAAATGCTCATGTCCAATCCAGGCCAATCAGGTTTGCGGCTGGCCGCCTGGAGCCTGTTCGTGTTGCAGGCCTTGGGCGCAGTTGCCACGCCCAAGACCGCCGCGATCGAATACAACCGCGACGTCCGGCCCGTCCTTTCCGAAAATTGTTTTGCCTGCCACGGCGCCGATTCGGCGTCGCGCAAAGCTGGATTGCGGCTGGATCAGGCCCTGGTCGCCACGAACAAGCTGGAGGACGGCGCCGTGGCGATTGTGCCCGGCCGGCCGGATCGGAGCGAAATGATCCGCCGTATTTTTGCCGAGGACGACGACCATATGCCGCCAGCCAAAGTGAACAAGGTGCTGAAGCCGGAGCAGAAGGAAGTGCTGAAGAACTGGATTGCCGGGGGCGCAAAATATGAGCCGCACTGGTCGTTCATCCCCCCGCAAAAAGCCCCGGCGCCGGCGGTGAAGAATTCCCCGTGGGTGCGCAACCCGATTGACAATTTCGTGCTCGCGCGGCTGGAGCAGGAAAAATTAAAACCCAACGCTGAGGCGGACAAACGCACGCTGATTCGCCGCGTGACGCTGGATCTGACCGGCTTGCCGCCGACGCCGGAACAGGTCAGTGCCTTTTTGAAAGACCGGTCGCCGGACGCCTACGAAAAAGTTGTGGACCAGCTATTGGCCTCGGCGCGCTGGGGGGAACAACGCGCGCATTACTGGCTGGACGCCGCGCGCTACGGCGACACGCACGGGATTCACTTCGATAACTACCGGGAGATGTGGACCTATCGGGAATGGGTCATCAACGCATTCAACCAAAACCTGCCGTTCGATGAGTTCACCCGCGAAAATCTTGCCGGCGACTTGTTGCCGGACGCCACCCCCGCGCAGAAGATCGGCAGCGGCTTCAATCGCTGCAACGTTACTTCCAACGAGGGCGGCGCGATTGACGACGAGTATTACGCGCTTTACGCCCGCGACCGCACCGAGACCACCGCGCAAGTGTGGCTCGGGCTCACGGCGGGGTGCGCCGTCTGCCACGACCACAAATACGACCCGCTCACGCAAAAGGATTTTTATTCGCTCTCGGCATTTTTCAACAACGTCGCGATGAAGGCGATGGACGGCAACATCAAGGACACCCCGCCGGTGATGGTGGTGCCCAAGCCGGAAGATGAAAAGCGCTGGGGCCAACTGGCGGAGGAGAAAAAGGCCGCGGACGATAAAATCGCCCAGTTGAGAGCCAGCGCGCGCTGGGAATTTACGAAGTGGCTGGCGCGACCCGATTTCACACTCCTCAACACCAATGTCCCCGCAGACGCACCGGCCTTTCACGCGCCGCTGGATGAAGGCGGCACGAACGGCGCGAACGTCTTTGTCGGCAGCACGATGCAAAACCTGCCCCTCGCCACCAACGTGGTCTGGCAGGATGGCGCGGTGGCGGCCCAGGCGTTTACGACCGGGAATACGCCGCTGCCGCCGCTGCCGCAGGTCGGTGATTTTGCCCGCGATGAGGCGTTCAGCTACGCAGTCTGGGTCAAGCTCGACGATGTCAAGAACGGGGCCGTGTTCGCCCGGATGCAGGATACGAACGGCTTTTTTCGCGGCTGGGACTTTTGGCTGGAGGGCGGCAAGCCGACAATTCACATCCTGCATAGTTGGCCGGACAACGCCATAAAAGTCATCAGCAAGAGCGAGCTGCCCACAGGCAGATGGAACCATGTTTGCGTGACTTACAATGGTTCTTCGCAGGCGAACGGGGTGAAGCTGTACCTTAACGGCTTGTTGCAGAAAGTGACTGTGGATAAAAATTCGCTCACGCAAAGCATCCGCACGCCGGCGCCCTTCAAGATTGGGCAGCGCGACACGTCATCGGCGGTGCCGAACGCGGGCTTGCAGGATTTGCGGATTTATGCGCGGGAGTTGAATGCCGAGGAAGCGCAGGCCCTGGCGGTAGGGCCGCGCCTGAAATGGCTGGCGAGCAAACCAACGCTCAGCACCAATGAAAATGCTGAATTATTTGGGTTGTGGCTGAACCATTTCGACGCACCCTACCGCGCCGCCGGGGCGGACGAGGCGCAGCTTGCCAAAGCGGAAAGCGAGCTCCGGATGCGCGGCACGGTGGCCTATGTCATGCAGGAACGCACCAACGCGCCGGAGGCCTTTGTCCTGTTCCGCGGCCAGTATGATCAGCGGCGCGAGCGCGTGACGCCCGCCACGCCCGCGTTTCTGCCGCCGATGCCTGCGGATGCGCCGCGCAACCGGCTCGGTTTTGCCGAGTGGCTGCTGCGGCCGGATAATCCCCTGCCGGCCCGGGTGACGGTCAACCGGTTCTGGCAGGAATTGTTCGGCATGGGGTTGGTGAAGACGTCCGGCGACTTCGGGGTGGCCGGCGAAGAACCGTCGAATCCCAAGCTGCTTGACTGGCTGGCCGTGGATTTCCGGGAACATCATTGGGACGTGAAACGGATTTTCAAATTGATGGTCATGTCCGCGACGTACCGGCAGTCAGCGGCGGTAACGCCGGAGAAATTGGAAAGAGATCCCGAGAACCGTCTGCTCGCACGCGGGCCGCGCTTCCGCATGGACGCGGAAATGATCCGCGACTACGCGCTGGCGGCGAGCGGATTGCTGGTGGAAAAAATCGGCGGGCCCAGCGTGCGACCGTATCAGCCCTCGGGCATCTGGGACACCGTTGGCATGCCGGGCGGCGACACTCGCAAGTATGTGCAGGACCACGGCGACAATTTGTATCGCCGCAGCGTCTATACTTTTTGGAAACGCCAGGCCGCACCGGCTTCGATGGATATTTTCAACGCCCCGTCACGGGAAACCTGCACCGTGCGCCGTGAGCGCACGGACACGCCGCTGCAAGCGCTGGTGACATTGAACGATCCGCAATTTGTCGAGGCCGCGCGATGCCTGGCGCAGCAAGGCCTGGAACACCCAGCCGATGTGCTGGACTTCATGGCGGAACGCTTGCTGGCGCGGCCCTTGGCGGCCAGGGAAAGGAAAATTGTCGAGGCGAGCGTTGGCCATCTGCTAGCGCAGTATAAGGCTGAGCCGAAAGCGGCGGACCAATTACTCACCGTCGGCGACTTGAAGCCGGACGCCAAGCTGGACCCGCCCACCCTCGCGGCATACACGATGGTGGCGAACGAACTGATGAACCTGGACGAAGTCCTGAACAAGTGAAGCTATGAGCGAACCTCCCGCCATCCGTCCGCATCCGTTGTTGCAGGACTATGTCCGCTATGAGACGCGGCGGCAGTTTTTCAAGCGCGGCGCGAGCCTGATGGGCACAGCGGCACTGGCCATGTTGGCGCCGAATCTCCTGTTCGCCGAGGACAAGAAATCCGTCGCCAAGGGGGACGCGCACAAAATGCTGCGGGCCATCGGGCCGCACTTCCCGCCGAAGGCGAAGCGCGTGATTTACCTGCACATGGTCGGCGGGCCGTCGCAATTGGATTTGTTTGATTACAAGCCGAAGCTGGGCGAGTGGTTTGACAAGGATTTGCCCGACTCCATCCGCATGGGCCAGCGCATCA
>Ga0316217_10001075_pt1 | contig 36903 bp, 26 predicted proteins | sample 1anoAmetaG_FD_203633 | JGI IMG/M metagenome (GOLD analysis project Ga0316217, IMG submission 203633) | Freshwater microbial communities from Trout Bog Lake, Wisconsin, USA - 1anoA | ecosystem: Environmental > Aquatic > Freshwater > Lake > Hypolimnion/Profundal zone | place: USA: Wisconsin...
TTCGCGTAATGCGGCCGCCGCGCGCCGTCGGCGGACACGCTTTCATCAAACAGCGGGGCCGCGCGCCGGCTCTCCGCCGGCGGCGGCGCGGCGCGGGCGTCCGGGGCGATGGAGATTTCGTTCATGGCTGCGGCGGAATTTAAACGCGAACCGTCATTTTTGCGAGTCTCGTCAGACATTGCGCAAGTCGAGCGTGAAGGGGAAATCGCCGTTCAACAATTTTGGCGGCGGCGTGAACTCGCCCTGCTGATGGCCATGGCGGAAAAACCGCGCCAGCCGGCGCGACTCGGCCTCGTAGCTGTTGACCGGAAACTTGTCGTTGCTGCGCCCGCCCGGATGCGCGACGTGGTAGGTGCCGCCGCCGAGCGAGCGCCGGTTCCAGGTGTCGTAAAGATCGAACCGCAGCGGCGCGTGCGGCGCGATGGTCGGCTGCAGGCATTCCGGCGGCTGCCACGCTCGGAAGCGCACGCCCGCCACGCCTTCGCCGTTGGTGCCTGTGGGATGGAGTGGCACGCGATGGCCGTTGACCGTGATCGCGAAGCGGTCGCCCGCCAGTCCTTTGGCTTTGATCTGCAAGCGTTCAAGCGATGAATCCACGTAGCGCACCGTGCCGCTGCCGCCGGGTTCCTCGCCGAGCACGTGCCACGGTTCGAGCGCGGTGCGCAGCTCGATCTGCAAATCGCGCTGCGCCAAATCACCGATGCGCGGAAAGCGAAATTCAAAATGCGGCGCGAACCAGTCAAATTCAAACGGATACCCGGCGTCGCGCAAATCGCCGATGACATCGCGAAAATCCGTTTCGCAAAAATGCGGCAGCATCCAGCGGTCGTGGATGTCCGTGCCCCAGCGCAAGAGATTATTTTTATACGGCTCGTTCCAAAATTTCGCGACCAGACCACGCAGCAGCAGGTGTTGCGCGAGGCTCATCTGCGCGTGCGGCGGCATTTCAAACGCGCGCATCTCGACGAGGCCGAGCCGGCCGCCGGCGCTTTCGGGCGGAAACAATTTATCAATCGAAAACTCGGAGCGATGCGTGTTGCCGCTGGAATCAATCAGCAGATTGCGGAACAGCCGGTCGCACAGCCACGGCGGCGTGTAGCCGAACGACTTCGTGTTGCGCTCCAGTTCCTTGAACGCGACTTCGAGTTCGTAAAGCGAATCGTTGCGCGCCTCGTCAATGCGCGGCGCCTGCGACGTCGGGCCGAGGAACAGGCCGCTGAACAGCCAGCTCAACGAGGGATGATTCTGCCAATACGAAAGCAGCGAGCGCAGCAGATCCGGCCGCCGCAGCACCGGCGAATCCGCCGGCGTTTCGCCGCCGATGATGATGTGGTTGCCGCCGCCGGTGCCGGTATGGCGGCCGTCGAGCATGAATTTTTCCGTGCCGAGCCGCGTGAGCCGCGCCTCCTCGTAAAGCACCGTCGTGCGCTCGACGAGTTCGTCCCACGATTTGCTCGGATGCAGATTCACCTCGATGACGCCGGGATCGGGCGTGACGGCGAGCTTGTTCAGGCGCGGATCGCGCGGTGGCGTTTCGCCCTCGATGATGACCGGCGTGCCCATCTCGGCGGCGGCGGTCTCGATGCCGGCAACCAAATCCAAATAATCTTCCGTCGTGGAAACCGGCGGCATGAAAACATACAGCCGACCATCGCGCGGCTCGACGCACATCGCGGTGCGGATGATCCACGGCGCGGACTGGTCCTGCACCGGCCGGCGGTTCGGGTCGTAATCCATGGGGAGCGCGCCCGTCTCGGGCGCAGCCGAACGCGCCTCGCGTTCGGCATCTCCTGCCGACGATTCACCATAACTTGCGAGCGTTTCGGCACGCGTGTTTTCCGCGAGGGCGCGGCGAACCGCAGCCGGGGCGGCCGCGCTCCCCCGAATGAATTGTTGCCGATAGGAAAATTCCTTCGGTAGTTCCGGCAGTTTCGGCTGCGACGGATCTTGCTGATGCAGCCACGGAAATTCTTTTTCCGCCACCCACGGGATGGAATCCAGCGGCAGCCGCAGGCCCATCGCGGAATCGCCGGGGATGAGCCAGAGCGTGTCGTCATCGCGCAAAAACCACGCGCCGGACATCCAGCCCGGCCGGTTGCCATACATCGCGCGCTTGATCGGCAGCGCGTAGCCGACCACCTCGTCAACGCCGCGCTGGAAAATCTTCGCGAGGCGTTCGCGCTCCAGCTTGTCTTTCAAGTTGGATTTTTCCGGCGTGACGTTCGACGGCAGGCGGCGTTCCTTCCAGGTGTAATAAAACGCGTCCTCGTAGGCCGGAATCAGATGCTTCGGATCCGCGCCGGTGACTTTGGCGATGCGCGTCAATAATTCCTTCGCGTCCTTCGCGGCGAAGCCGTAATCCTTCGACTCGTCGGCGATGAGCGAATCGTCCTTCCAAACCGGCACGCCGTCCTTGCGCCAATACGCCGCGAGCGCCCAGCGCGGGAGCTGTTCGCCGGGATACCATTTGCCCTGGCCGTAATGCAGCAGCGAGCCGGGCGCGAATTTTTTCCGCAGCCGTTTGATGAGTTCGCCGGACAAGATTCTTTTCTTGAGCGAGACGGCGGTGAAATTCCATTCCGGCCCGTCGGGGTCGTCAACCGAAACGAACGTCGGCTCGCCGCCCATGGTCAGGCGCACGTCGTTCAATTTCAAATCGGCGTCAATGGCATGGCCGAGCGCCTCGATCTTGTTCCATTGCGCGTCGGTGTAAGGCAGCGTGACGCGCGGCGATTCGTGGATGCGCGTCACCTGCATTTCGTGGGCGAACTCGCATTCGCACTCGTCGATCAGGCCGCTGATGGGCGCGGCGCTGGTCGGGTCGGGCGTGCAGGCCAGCGGAATGTGGCCTTCGCCCGCGAGCAGGCCGGAAGTCGGGTCGAGGCCGATCCAGCCGCCGCCGGGCAGGTAAACTTCCGTCCAGGCGTGGAGGTCGGTGAAATCTTTTTCCGCGCCGCTGGGGCCGTCGAGTGATTTCACGTCGGCTTTCAACTGGATCAGATAGCCGCTGACGAACCGCGCCGCGAGGCCGCAGTGGCGGAACAGTTGCACGAGCAGCCACGCCGAGTCGCGGCACGAGCCGCTCATTTTTTCCAGCGACTCCTCCGGCGTCTGCACGCCGGGTTCGAGGCGGATGGTGTATTTGATGTCCTGCCAGAGCCGCTGGTTGACGCCGACGAGAAAATCAATCGTGCGCGGTTTTTCCTCAAACGGCACTTCCAACCGCTGCTGCTTGGTGCGGCGTTTCACTTCGCCGAGAAAATCGCGGCGGATGGCGGTGAGATATTTTGTGAAATACGGCGTGAGCCAGCATTTGCGCCGGAACGGCGCGAGCTCGTGATCCTGCGCCGGGTCGTATTCAAACGGAAACCGCTCGGCGTCCGGTTCGAGAAAAAAATCGAACGGATTGAACACCGCCATCTCGGCCACCAGGTCCACCGCGACACAAAACTCGCGGGTCTTTTCGGGAAAGACCAGCCGCGCCTGATAATTGGCCTGCGGGTCCTGCGCCCAGTTGATGAAATGTTTCTCCGGCGCTATCTTCAGCGAATACGACAGAATGCGCGTCCGCGCATGCGGCGCGGGCCGCAGCCGCACGACCTGCGGACCGAGGCTGACGGGCCGGTCGTATCGGTAGTGCGTCTTGTGGTGGAGCGCGACGTGGATGGACATTTGAAAATTACGAATTACGAATTGCGAATGACGAATTCAAAACCTGCTGCTGCTGTTCCTCCTGCTGCACTATGTGGAATTCGTCCAGGTTGTCGAACGATTGAAAAATGTAGGCGCGGAAAAGCGCGTCGCCAATGTTGATCAATTTGAGCTGCGCCTCGTCGAGGTATTTATGCAGGCCAACCTCGAAGATTTCATCCACGGTGCTGAACTGCAGTTCGGCCAGGAACCGCCCGGTGAGTTTTTCGGCGTCGTTGGTGAAGCGGCCTTCCGCCACGCCGGAGATGCGGCGCAGCGCGCGGTTCAATTCATTCACGCAAAAGCGGACGGAGCGCGGGAAATGATCGCTGAAGAGAAGAAATTCCGCCACGCGGCGCGGATGCACGTCGGCGCTGTTGATGGATTTGTAGGCGTCCCACGCGCTGCACGAGCGCAGCACGGCGGACCAGCCCAGCGCCTCGTCCGGGCTGATGCTCTGCGGCAGGCCGCGCGCCGGCAGGCTCTCGTGGCGCACGTCGAGGATGCGCGTGGTCTTGTCGGCGCGCTCCAGAAACTGGCCGGCCTGCACGAACCACCAACCCTCGTTGTGGATGAGCGTGGCGTTGATGATGCCGATGATGTGGAGCGAGCTGGATTTGATTTCCTGGAAAAATTCCGCAGCGCTGCGCCGCCAGACTTCGCGCGCCTGCGGCGAGCGGACGAACAGGTAAAGGCGGTTCAACTCTTCCCAAAGTTCCAGCGTGATCTGGTCGCGCACCATGCGGGCGTTTTCGCGCGCCTGGCAGATGGATTGGATGAGTGAATTCGGATTCTTCCGGTCGAAGACGAGAAATTCCGTGACCGCCGCGCCGGTGGCGTGCGGGTGCGCCTTGAAAAACGCCTCCTCGTCGCCGGTGGCGAGCACGATGGGTTTCCAGTAGGCGATGAGCTGCTTCTCGTCGAGGCTGCGCATGTCGAGCAGCAGTTGCAGGTTCACGTCCACGATGCGCGCGATGTTTTCGGCGCGCTCGATGTAGCGGGACATCCAATACAGTGAGTTAGCTACGCGGGATAACATAAAAGGAATTGGCCACAGAGGCACAGAGACACAGAGAAATATATTTTGACTCTGTGCGCTCTGTGTCTCGGTGGCAAAAGTATTTATTCATCGCCATACAACACCCAGGTGTCCTTGCTGCCGCCGCCCTGTGACGAGTTGACGACGAGCGAGCCTTTGCGCAACGCGACCCGCGTGAGGCCGCCGGGAATGATGCTGACGCGTTCGCCGGACAAAATGAACGGCCGCAGGTCAATGTGCCGGCCCTCGAAGATATCATCGCAGCAGGTCGGGTGCTGCGAGAGGTTGATCATCGGCTGCGCGATGTAATTGCGCGGCTCGGCGATGACCTGCTGGCGGAATTTCTCGATTTCGTCCTTCGCCGCCTTCGGTCCCATCAGCATGCCGTAGCCGCCGGATTCGTTGGCCGCCTTGACGACGAGCTTTTCCAGGTTTTCCAAAATGTAGTTTTTGTCCGCCTCCTCGCTGGCGAGATAGGTCGGGACATTTCCCAAAATCGGTTCCTGATCGAGATAGTATTTGATCATGCGCGGCACGAAGTAATACATCACCTTGTCGTCGGCGATGCCGGTGCCGATGGAGTTGGCGAGTGAGACATTGCCGGCGCGGTAGGCGTGAATCAGCCCCGGCACGCCCAGCATCGAATCGCGGCGGAACACCGTCGGGTCAATGAAATCATCGTCGATGCGCCGGTAAATCACATGCACTGGCTGCGGGCCTTTGGTCGTGCGCATGAACACACGCGAATCCTTCACAAACAAGTCGCGGCCCTCGACGATCTCGATGCCCATCTGCCGCGCCAGGTAGGTATGCTCGAAATACGCGCTGTTGTAGGCGCCGGGCGTCAGCACGACGACCGTCGGGTCGGCGACGCCGGCGGGCGCGATGTATTTCAGCGACTTGAGCAGTTCTTGCGGATAGTTTTCCACCGGCCGCACGCCGATGCCCTCGAACATCTGCGGGAACGCCCGTTTCAGCGCGCGGCGGTTTTCCAAAACGTAGCTGACGCCGGACGGACAGCGGCCGTTGTCTTCCAGGACGAGATAGTTGCCGTCCTGGTCGCGGATCAGATCGGTGCCGCAAATGTGGATGTAAATGTCCTTCGGCACGTTGAAGTTCACGAACTCGCGCCGGAAATGTTTCGCCGACAAAACATAAAATTCCGGGATGACGCCGTCCTTCAAGATTTTCTGCTCGTGATAAATGTCGTGCAGAAACAGGTTCAGCGCCGTGATGCGCTGCGTCAGGCCGCGCTCCAGAAATTCCCACTCCTTCGCCGGGATGATGCGCGGCAGCAGGTCGAACGGAAAAATCTTTTCCGCGCCCGCCGCGTCGCCATAGACGTTGAAGGTGACGCCCTGCCGGAGAAAGGCGTTGTCCACCGCCGTGCGCTTGGCCTGAAATTCCGGCACGGGCAATTCGTTGAACAGCCGGTGGAATTTTTGATAGTGCGGACGCACGCCCGTTTTCGCGTCGAGCATTTCATCAAATCCACCATTGACCTTGTATTTTTGCAGCATAACAACCAGTTGTTTTTTGAACGTCGTGGACATTTCCCGCCAGCCATCACCGGGAAACCGCCCGTTCGCGCCAGTCTGGCAAATGGCGGCCGTGCCGGATTTGGCTAGGTTTTATGCAGGTTTTACCGCTTCCACCGGACGGAAAATGAACCGGCGCGGTGGATTTGAATTCAAACATGCCTTCTCTTTAGCAGCCCGCTTGCCAGCGGGAGTTTGGGGAATTGAATTTGCCTGGAAATTTGTCCGGTGGAATCAGGAAGCGATCCCGCCGCTGGCGGCAAAAGTGAACCGGTTAATGGGCGGTCGGTGGAACTTCCGCATCCGCCAGCACGCGCACGCGGCCAAGTTCCTTGATCAGCACGCAGACCAGCACAAAAGCCGTCATCGGCAAGGCCGAATAGATGATGAAGACCGGCGTGAATGAGCCGACTGTCACCGTCCGGCCGATGAGCAGCATGGTGATCGCGCCCACCAGCGAACCCATCGCGCCGCCAAACCCGGCGACCGAACCCACGACGTGCTTTTCAAAAACCTCCGCCGGCAGGGTCATGTTGGCCCAGGCCGCATGAAAAAACATCGCCACCGTGATGCAGCCCACCGCCGCGACTGGATTGGGCACGCGCGTGATCATCACGAAGCACGCCGGGATCATCACCGAAGCGACAAACATCGTCGTCTTGCGGGAACGGTTGAGCGACCAGCCGTGCCGGCTTAAATAATCCGGGATGGCGCCACCCGTCAAATTGCCAAGGGCCAGCCCGACATAAGGAATCCAATAATATTTTCCGATGGCGGCCAGATCGAAGCCGCGTTCCTGCTGCAAAAATTTCGGCATCCAGAACGCAAAAAAATACGAAATCGGATCGGTCAGCACCCGGGCCAGGATGCAGCCCCAGGCTTCGCGCGTTTTGAAAATCGTGATGATCGGCACCGCCTTGGTCGAGGTCCGCACGGGCTGATTTTCTTCGATAAGCTTTAGTTCCTCCGCCGTGACCCAAGGATGCTCCTGCGGGACGCGATAAAACAGCAGCCAGATTATCACCCAAACAATGCTTAAGGCCGCGCCAACGATGAAAGTGTAGCGCCAGCCAAAATTAAGGGTCACCCACGCCACCATCGGCGCGGCAAAGGCCGCTCCAATCGCGGTGCCGGAATTGAAAATGCCAATCGCCAATGCGCGTTCCCGCATCGGAAACCACTCCGACACGGCCTTGACACCAGCGGGAAAATTGGCCGGTTCGGTCGCGCCGAGGAAAAAACGGCAGACCGCAAACTGCCCGACCGTGCGCGCAAACATGTGCATCATGTCCACGAACGACCAGCCCGTGACGAATATCGCGAAACCCCGCCGCGTGCCGAGATAATCAATCAGCAGCCCGCTTACGGCATACATGATGGTGTAGCTGAACAGAAACGCGAAGGTCACGTAGGAATACTGAATGGTCGTGATGCCCAGCTCCGTTTCCAGCGTGTGCGCCAGCAGCGCGAGCGTCTGCCGGTCCATGTAATTGAGCGCCGTGGTCAGGCAGATCAAGCCCGCAACATACCAGCGCAAGCCCCGGATTTTCATTTCGCGCCCCCGGTCTTCCGTGGCCGGTTGAAGGGTTGATTCATTTGTTTTTGCACAGGTTGGTCAGCACTTCGTTAGCCGCTCCATTTGCCGCCGTCAACACTTTCCTTCCGCGCCGGTCGCGAACACGCCGGATTGTTTAATAAAATTGTAACGAGCATGACGAAGCGGTAGTCTAAAAGTTCAATCCCTGAACATGAATATTTTCCAAGCCCGCCGGGAAAAGATTTTCCGGTTGTTCACGCCGCTGGCATGGTCCTTCTTGTCGTGGCAGCTCCTGGCCGCACCGGCCGCCGTCACGCCGGCGAAATCACCGTTGTCGGCGGCGGTCATAGACGATTGCCGGTATGCCAGCGCGGCGGCGGCGCAGGCGGCGTGGAAACCCAAGGAAGGCTCGGCGCCGGTTTCGACCGCCGTGGTGGACGGTCGCCCCGCGCTGCGGCTGCCGTGCAATTTTGCCACCAACCCGGCGGCGCGCGCGTATTGGGATCAAGCCGTGCAACTGAATCTTGCGGATGGCGACGGCGTGCAATTCAGGATTTTTTGCCGCGACACCTTGCCGGTGTCTTCCTTTGTCATTCATTTTCAAAGCGGCAACGGCTGGTATGGCGCGGATTTTTTCCCGGAGTCCGCCAGCGGCTGGAATACCATCACCCTCGGCAAGTCGGCCATGAGAACGGAAGGCCAGCCCGCCGGCTGGGGGCAAATCAAAACCATCCGCCTTTCCGCCTGGCGCGGCCACAAAGCCGACACCGAATTTTTTTTGAGCGACCTCCGCAAGCCCGGCGGGCTGGGTGACGGCACCGTTGTCATCGTGTTGAAAAGCGATGTGTCGGCGCGCCAGATGCCGGGACAGGCCTCCAGTTTCGAGCAGTCGGCGAAGATCGTGGCGCAGGGATTGCGCGCTTCCGGCATTGCCTCCGCGACCATCAGCGACGACGAACTGACGCGGGACCAGTTGGCGCTGGCAAAACTCGTCGTCCTGCCGCAAAACCCGGTGCTTACCGACCGCGTGGAAAAATTGCTGGCGGATTACGCGCGGCAGGGCGGAAAGTTCCTGGTTTTTTACACGCTTCCCCACGGCTTGCGGCCGCTATTCAACTTGGAAGGCGGTGACCAGATCAAGGCCGGCCGCCCCGGCGCGTTTGCGCGGATCCAATTTGAAGAAAACGCCCTGCCCGGCGCGCCCGGCAGCGTGGCGCAGAATTCGGGGAACATCAGTTCGCTACAGCCGGTTCACGGTGCCGGCCGGGTGCTGGCCGGCTGGCTGGACGCCGACGGCAAACCCGCCGGCCATCCGGCCATCATCGCCACCAGCAACTGTCTGGCGATGACGCACGTCCTGCTCCCGGGCGACGACGAAAACAAAGCGCGCCTGTTGCTGGCGATGGCTTGTGCGCTCGTGCCCGAGCTTGGCCGGCAGGCGGTCGAGGTAAGCATTGCCGGCATCGGCCAGTTGGCCAGCTTCGCAAATTTCGAGGATGCCGTCGCCCAAATCACGAAGCTGGACACCGGCCGGCGCGCGACCAAAGCGCTCGCCGCCGCCGCGGCTTTGCGCGACGCGGCAAGCCAGTTGTCCGCCGAGAAAAAATATGCCGAGGCGATGGAAAAAGCCGCGGAAGCCGCCAAAGAACTGAAACTCGCTTTTTGCCTGGCGCAAACGCCTTTGCCCGGCGAATTCCGCGCGTTCTGGTGTCACAGCGCCCTGGGCGTTCCCGGCATGGACTGGGACGAAGCTATCCGCCGCCTGGCGGAAAACGGCTTCACGGCCATCATCGCAAACATGCTGTCCGGCGGCGTGGTTTATTATCCGAGCAAAGTGCTGCCGGCGGCGAAAGCCGTGGCGGAACGCGGGGATCAAATCCGCGAGTGCCTCGCCGCCTGCCGGAAATACGGCGTCCAGCTGCATGTCTGGAAAGTTGATTGGAATCTGATGAACGCGCCAAAGGAGTTTGCGGACAAAATGCGGGACGAACACCGGCTGCAAATGAGTTTCCGGGGCAATGAGGAGCCGTGGCTTTGCCCGTCGCATCCCGAAAACCAGAAACTGGAAATCGCCGCCATGCTCGAACTGGTCCGCAATTACGACCTCGACGGCATTCATTTCGACTACATCCGTTATCCGGGCAACGATTTTTGTTTTTGCGACGGTTGCCGGGAGCGCTTTCAGCATGCCATCGGCGCTTCGTTGTCCGCCTGGCCGGCGGACGTTCTGCCCGGCGGTTCGCGGCGTCAGCAATGGCTGGACTGGCGGCGCGACAACATCACCACCGTCGTCAAGGCCGTCAGCGAACAGGCGCGCGCGCTCAAGCCCAAGCTCAAAATTTCCGCCGCGGTTTTCCGCTACTGGAATGTTGACCGCGACACCGTCGGTCAGGACTGGAAGCTCTGGTGCGACAAAGGCTATCTGGATTTTGTGTGTCCCATGGATTACACGTCAAGCAAGCTGCGGTTCGAGGACATGGTTTCACAGCAAGTCAGCTGGGCGGGCAAAGTGCCTTGCTATCCCGGCCTGGGCGTGAGCGCCTCCTCCTCGCATTTCGGCGCGGACCGCGCCATCGAGGAAATTGAAATCACGCGCCGTCACCAAACCGGCGGCTTTGTCATCTTCAATTACGGCGCGAATGAATCCAGGGAGCTGCTGCCGCAATTGGGCGCGGGCATCACCCGGACGGCCAAATGACCCGGGGCCGATGATTGACCAACCAGCGTTTTGAAAAATACTTTGCCATGAAAATGATCCATCTCTCCCGTCCTGGCTTCGCCGGCAGTCTGGCTGCCGGCGTGGCGCTCGTTTTTTTTGTGGCGACCGGCCCGGCGGCGGGCGGCGACTTGGGGCTGGTGCCGCTCCCGCAAACCGTGCAGCGCGGCGAGGGTTTTTTCCAGGTTCAACCGTCGGTCCGAATTTCCACCGACGCCGCGTCACGCGGGAGCGGCGAATATCTGGCCGGCTTTTTGCGCGGCGCGGCGGGTTGCACGGTGAGCGTGGAAACGGCTTCGTCCGCCGCCACCGCGCGCGGCGACATCTTTTTGACGACGCAGCACGCCAAGGCCGGCCTGGGCGGGGAAGGCTACGAACTCGCGGTCAAGCCGGGCGAAATCAAAATCCAGGCCCCGGCGGCGGCGGGAGTTTTTTACGGCGTGCAAACGCTGCTCCAACTGCTGCCGCCCGAAATTTTTGCCACCGGGCGGGTGGCCGGCGTGGCGTGGACGATTCCGACCGTGCAGATTGAAGACCAGCCCCGGTTCCCCTGGCGCGGCTTCATGCTGGATGTGAGCCGGCATTTTTTCAACAAGGACGAGATCAAGCAGACGCTGGATTTCATGGCCTGGCACAAATTGAACGTCTTTCACTGGCATCTGGTGGACGACCACGGCTGGCGGATCGAAATCAAAAAATATCCCCGGCTGACGGAAATCGGCGCCTGGCGCAAAAACATCGGCTTCGAACTGGATAAGAGTGAAAGCACGGCATATGGGCCGGATGGCCGGTATGGCGGATTTTACACACAGGCCGACATCCGGGAAATCGTGGCTTACGCGCAGGCCCGGCACATCGCCATCGTGCCGGAAATCGAACTGCCGGGGCATTCCACGGCGGCGCTGGCTGCGTATCCGGAATTGAGCTGCACCGGCGGACCGTTCGACATGGATTTGTCCGCCGGGATTTTCAACGGCATCTACTGCGCCGGCAATGAGCAGGCGTTCAAGTTTCTCGAAGACGTGCTGGCGGAAGTGTTCCAGCTTTTTCCCGGCGACTACATCCACATTGGCGGCGACGAGGTGCCCAAGAACAACTGGAAACATTGCGAGAAATGCCAGGCGCGCCTCAAGGCTGAAGGACTCAAAAACGAGGAGGAGCTGCAAAGTTATTTCATCCGGCGCATGGAAAAATTTGTCAACGCGCACGGCCGCAAGCTCATTGGCTGGAGTGAAATCATGCAGGGCGGGCTGGCGCAAGACGCCACGGTGATGGATTGGAACGGCGGCGGCGCGGAAGCCGCCAACAGCGGGCACGATGTCGTCATGGCCTGCCAGGAATTCACCTATTACTGTTTTTATCAGTCGTTGGACCGTCCGCCCAAACTCAAGGCCGCCCGGCGCTATTTGCCGTTGGACAAAGCCTACAGCTTTGATCCCATCCTTGCGGGCCTGAAACCGGCGGCGGAAGCCCATGTGCTCGGCGTGGAAGCCTGTCTGTGGACGGTGTTTTTCGCCTCGATGCACGAGGTGGAAGAAATGAGTTTTCCCCGCCTGTGCGCGCTGGCCGAGATTGGCTGGTCGCCCAAGTCGGCGCGGACCTTCGACGATTTTTCGCACCGGCTGGAAATGCAGCAAATGCGGCTGGACCAGGCCGGCGTGGCTTATTGGAATGACCGCGCGCTGCAAATCGGCACCTGGCAGCCGTCGCAAATCACGGTCGCGACCAATCTGCTGGAATGGGAAGTGCCGCCGCAAATGCTGGCGGCCGGCAGATTCCGTTTGAGCCTCGACTACACGCGCGGCAAGCATGGCCTGAATATCGGCTGGGCGGCGCTGCTGGAGAACGGGCAAGAAATCGCCCGCGACCCGCATGCGGGTCTTGCCGGCGCGGGCTACGACCGGCCATTGAAGGCGCGCGATTGGAATTATTTCCTCGACCTCCCGGCGGTGAAGCCGGGCGCGCAATATTCCGTGCGGGTTTCCGTTTCGGGCGCCGGCGGCACCAATTCCACCGGCGTGGTGTTTCTGGATCCGCCGCCGGCCAATCTCCCAAAATGACAAACTCCACTTCGCCAACTTCACCGGGGCAGCGGCTCATGTCCGTGGACGCGCTGCGCGGATTCGACATGTTTTGGATCATCGGCGGCGACTCGCTGGTCTATGCCCTCAACCGGATGAGCCAGACGCGGCCCGTCTCTTTTCTGGCCGGCCAGTTGGAGCATGCCGAGTGGGAAGGATTTCACGCCTACGACCTGATTTTCCCGCTGTTCATCTTCATCATGGGCGCCTCGCTGTTTTTTTCGTTGAGCCGGACGCTGGAACGGGCCGGCCGAGCGGAAGCCTTGAAGCGGATTTTTCTCCGGACCATCGCGTTGTATCTGGCCGGCCTGTTTTTCAACGGCGGGCTGACGAATGAATGGCCGGATGTGCGCTTGAGCGGCGTGCTCAGCCGGATTGCCATCGTCTACGGCCTCGCCGGGCTGCTCTTTTGCTTTTTCAAACCGCGCGCGCTGGCCGCGATTTGCACGGGCCTGCTCGTCGGCTATTGGGCGCTGATGACCTTTGTGCCGATCCGCGACATCCAGTTGGAGCAGCATAATCTCGCCCGGCTCGCGGAACACTCCGGCGATGCCGCCACCGCCGCCTTGTTCAACAATCCCAAGTTTGGCAATCCCTCGACCGTCAAGCACAGCCCGGCGATGGCCGCCGCCGGGAAAATATTCTACGCCACGACCAACTGGACCACCGGCAAGTTTGAATTTGGACGCAACCTGGCTGACCACCTCGACTTCCAATATCTCCCCGGCAAGAAGCATGAGATTTTTGCCGAGGCCGAGGGATATTTGAGCACGCTGCCGGCCGTGGCGACCTGCCTGCTGGGAATTTTCGCCGGACTGCTCCTGCAAACCCAGACGGTGCCGGACAAACGGAAGGTGGTTTATCTGGTGGCGGCGGGCGTGGCCTGCGTGGTCCTCGGCTGGTTGTGGAGCTGGCAGTTTCCCGTCATCAAAAAAATCTGGACCTCATCCTTTGTGCTGGTGGCGGGCGGATACAGCGCCATTTTGACGGGGCTGTTCTTTTTGATCGTGGATGTCTGGCAGGCGCGCAAATGGTGCCAGCCGTTCGTCTGGATGGGGATGAACTCCATCACGATTTATCTGGCGGGTTCCCTGCTCGGCGGTTTTCGGAAGCCTGCTATGCGGCTGGTGGGCGGCGACGTGAAAACTTTTTTTGACGCGCACCTGGCCCAAGGCGCGGGCGACATGCTTGTCTCCCTGACCGGCTTGCTGCTGGCGTTCTGGCTGATGCATTTCATGTATCGCCGGAAAATTTTTCTCAAGCTCTGACCGGACCATGCGCACCAGCCTTTTTGACATCCAAGTTAATGGCTTTGCCGGCGTGGATTTTCAGCAGCCGGATTTGACGGGCGCCGATTTGCGCCGGGCGGTGGCTGGTCTGGCCGCGCACGAAACCCGCCGCTTCTTTGCCACGCTCATCACTGACGACGTGGCCGCGCTCGTCGGGAAATTCGCCAACCTTGAGCGGCTCCGGGCGGCCGATGCGGCGGCGGCGTCAGCGGTTTGCGGTTATCATCTCGAGGGGCCGTGGCTTTCACCGGAACCGGGCTTCCGTGGCGCGCACGAATCGCGCCACATGGGCGCGCCGGATCTCCGCGCCTTTGAGCGTTTGCAGACGGCGGCGGGCGGAAATATCCGGCTGGTCACGCTGGCGCCCGAATGGCCCGGCAGCGGGGATTTTATCCGGGCGGTGGTCGGCATGGGAGTGCAGGTTTCCCTGGGGCACACCAACGCCTCGGAATCGGAAATCACGGCGGCCATCGCGGCGGGCGCGCGCTTCTGCACCCATCTCGGCAACGGCGTGCCGGCGGAGCTGCCCCGGCATGACAATGTCATGCAGCGGCTGCTGGCGCGCGACGAACTCATCGCCTTTTTCATCCCCGATGGAATCCATCTGCCGCCGGCGGTGTTGAAAAACTTTTTCCGGGCCAAGCCGGCCGGCAAGGCGATGTTCACGACCGATTGCATGGCGGCGGCCGGCGCGCCATCGGGTCGTTACCCGCTCGGCAATCTGTTCATGGAAGTGGGCGACGACCGGATTGTCCGGCAGCCGGGAAAATCCAACTTCGCCGGCTCCGCCCTTTGCCCCGATGAGGGCGTCAAAAATCTTCAGCGCTGGCTTGGCTTGAATGTGGAGAATGCCCGCCAACTTTTTTCAACTGCCATCGCCGACGTTTTCCAGATAAAATTGCCCGCCATTCCCGAATCGTTATGAACTGCAAATCATTCCGTGTTGACCGGCTGCAGGTGAAAGTTTTCCGCGACCGCGCCAGCATGGGCGCCGCCGCCGCCGCCGCCGCCGCCCAAATCCTGCGGACGGCCATCCAGAAACAAGGTGCCGCCCGGATCATCGTCGCCAGCGCGCCTTCGCAAAATGAACTGGTCGCCGGCCTGGCCGCCGCGCCGGACATTGACTGGCGGCGGGTCACGATCTTTCACATGGACGAATACGTCGGCCTGCCGGCCACCCATCCGGCTTCCTTCCGCAATTATCAGCAGCGGCATCTGTTGTCACAGGTGACGCCGGCGGTCTTCCACGGGATTCGCGGCGAAGCTTCCGACCCGGAGGCCGAGTGCGCGCGCTACGCCGCCTTGCTGGCCGAAGCGCCGATTGACCTCGTTTGTCTGGGCATTGGCGAGAACGGGCACATCGCCTTCAACGACCCGCCCGTGGCGGACTTTGCCGATCCGCTGAAAGTCAAGATTGTCGAGCTGGATGAAATCTGCCGGCAACAACAGGTCAACGATGGCTGCTTTCCAAACCTGGACTCCGTGCCGCGACAGGCCATCACCCTGACCTGCCCGACGCTGGTGTCGGGCCAAACCCTGGTTTGCGTCGTGCCCGGGCCGCGCAAAGCCGCAGCCGTGGCGGCCACGCTGCGCGGGAAAATTTCCCCAGCCTGCCCCGCCAGCATTCTCCGCTCCCATCCTGCGGCCACCCTTTTTGTGGATGAAGCCGCCGCCGCCGCCGTCACCGCCGGTTAGAATGCCGGCCGCCGGCGTTATTGGCCGATGATTTTTTTGAAGGCCGAACAGGCGAAGAGCATCGGGTAATCTCTCCGCATGACTTCCAGCGGAACTTTGCCCCACAATAAATTTACCCAGCGCGAAGGAAAATCTTTGCACTGTTGCGGTTTGACCGGCTGGACGGCACAGCCCCCGCCTTCCAGAAAAATGCACGCGCTGTCCGGCTGTTCCTTGAGCGCGAGGCCGCGACGGTCGGCGCGCAATCGGGTGAACTGCTCGATGAACTCCGGCTCGCCCACGCCCTTGAACGCCGCGAGCCGCGCGATTTCCTCGTCGCTCAACACCACCTGCCCCGACCAGCGGCAGCAGGCCGTGCAACGCTGACATTCGAGAAGCATCGGCATCGCGCGCGCCGGTCAGGCTTTCTTTAAACCACGCTGCCACAGCTCAAAATGATAGAGCGCCACGACGACGAGGCTGTGGCCGATTTTTTCATCGGCGATGAGCTGTGGGATTTCCGCCACCGGCACGAGCAGCGTCGCCAAATCTTCGCCGTGGTCGAAATCGGTGTTGTGTTTCAGGCGGCAGTTCTCGATCAACACGGTGAAGGTGGTGTTGCTCAAGATGGCCGGGTTGGAATGGATTTTGCCAAGCAGGCGCGCGTTTTCGCCCTCGTAGCCGGTCTCCTCGCGGAGTTCGCGGACGGCGGTGGCCACCGGGTCGGTCTCGTGCGGGTCCATCATGCCGCCGGGAATCTCCAGTTCCACGGTGCCGGAGCCGTGGCGGTATTGGTGGATCATCACCAGTTGCTGGTCGGACGTGACGGCGATGATGTTGACCCAGTTGACGCTGTCGAGGACATAGAAGTCATGCGCCGTGCCGGTGCGCGGGTTGACGCAGGTGTCGGAGCGCAGCTTGAAGATGCGGAAATCGCCGACAGGCTTGGAACCGGTTTTTTTCCAGGGCAAAATCATGGGAATAGGAGATAGAAGTTGGAAGTTGGAAGCTAGAAAAAACTGACGCCCCAGCTCCCAACTGCTATTTAGGCGCGGCCCAGCCCTGTTTCATCAGCGTCAGCAAATGCTTCAGCGCCTCCTCGTAGCTGCGGCCTTTTTCGGCGGCGAGCTGGCGGGCGCGTTTGTCGAGCTGCGCGGCCATGGCGGCGGACTTCTCCGGCGGGCAGCCGAGCGCGACGAGGACCTGGGCAAGTTCGGAAATTTCCACGCCGGGATTTTAGCCGCATCGGGGCGCGGATGAAACATGATTTGGCGGCGGCGACACCGGTGCCAATCATCGCGGTCAAAATTCGGCACGATACGCGAGCGGAGCGGAAATAGCATCGGGAACGTGAAAACCGCGATGAGCTGCAAATTTTCTTCGCCAAAATAAAAACGCCCCGCGATTGCTCGCGGGGCGTTCCTGATTTGGTAGGGCGGGCAGTCCTCTGCCCGCCGCTTTTGCCAACTAACGTGTTCGGATTCGCCATGACGGCGCGCAGAGGACTGCGCGCCCTACCACGTTACGCGCCGACGCTGGCGAGTTCTTCGTTCGTCTCCACGTTCACGATCTTGAACTGCTCGGCGTGCATGCCGGTGTCCGCGCGGAAGGACAGCTTGCCGAAGTAGCGTTTTTCCATCTCGATGAGATGTTTCTCGTCCTCGGTGCGGAGCCGTTCCAGCACGGTGGGATGCACCACGATGCGGAGCTGGAAGTCGTTCTCGTCGCGGGTGCGTTTCTTGAGGATTTCCTGGAGCTTGCGCTGGATCTCCACGCTCATGGTCACGGTGCTCTTGACCTTGCCGCGGCCCTTGCAATACGGGCAGTCGTCATAGACGGCGGCGCGCACGCTTTCGCTGTGGCGCTGGCGGGTCATCTCCATCAGGCCCAGCTGGGAGATGGGCAGGATGTGGGTCTTGGCCTTGTCGCGGCGCAGGCCGTCGCGCATGCGGTTGTGGACCTGCTGGCGGTCGCGCCCGGATTTCATGTCGATGAAGTCGAGCACGATGAGGCCGCCCATGTTGCGGAGGCGGAGCTGCCGGCAGATTTCATCGGCGGATTCGAGGTTGACCTTGAGGATCGCCGCTTCCTGGTCCTTGCCGCCCTTGTGGCGGCCGGTGTTGACGTCGATGGCCACGAGCGCCTCGGTTTCGTCAATGACGATGTAGCCGCCGCTCTTGAGATGCACCTGGCGCGAGAAGGCGTTTTCCAGCTGTTTGCTCACGCCGAAGCGGTCGAAGATGGGCTGCGCCTCGGTGTAGAGCTTGATCTTGCCGGCGGAGCGCTTGGAGATTTTGGAAATCATCTCGCGCATGCGGTCGTAGGCCTTCTGGTGGTCCACCACGATGCGCTCGACATCCTCGGTGAGGAAGTCGCGCACGGTGCGTTCGATGAGGTCCGGCTCCTGGAACACGCAGGTGGCCATCGGCTGCTTCTTGATTTTTTCCTGCACGCTGGTCCATTCCTCGATGAGGAAGGCGAGGTCGCGGACGAAGTAACGCAACTGCTGGCCTTCGCCGGCGGTGCGCATGATGACGCCCATGCCGTCGGGGATGGACAGCTGGCGCAGGATTTTCTTGAGGCGCTTGCGCTCCTCGATGTTTTCAATTTTGCGGGAAATGCCGGACTGGTCGGAGTTCGGCAGCAGCACGAGGAAGCGGCCGGGCAGCACGATGTTGGTCGTGACGCGCGGGCCTTTGGTGCCGATGGGGCCTTTGGTGACCTGCACGATGATGTCCGAGCCGGGCGAATACAGGCGCGGTATGTCCTTCTGCGTGATCTTCGGCCGCTGCGGGCGGCGACCCTGGTTTTCGCGCTCGACGATTTCCACGCCGGAGTCGAACTGGTTGGGCACGATGTCCCAGTAATGCAGGAAGGCGTTTTTCTCGAAGCCGATGTCCACGAACGCGGCCTTGAGCCCGTCCTCGAGGTTGCGCACCTTGCCCTTGAAGATGCTGCCGACGAGGCGTTCCTCGGTCGTGCGCTCGATGTTGAATTCCTCCAGCTTGCCATCCTCCGTCACCGCGACGCGCGTTTCGAGCGTCTCGGCGTTGATGATGACTTCCTTGTGGATCTTCTTTTCGGGCCGGATGAGCCGCTGGACTCGCTTGACGATGTTGGACGCGGCGTCCTTGATGGTTTCAATCAAACCCTTTGACTGCTCGGGGATTTTCACCGGCTCGAACTTTTCCTCCGCGACCGGCGCGGTGGGGGTGGCCTCCGGCTTGGGTTCGTGCGGCGGCGCGGTTTCCGCCGGGGCGGCGGGTTGCGGCGCGCCTTCCGGCGGCAAACCGGCGGCGATGTTTTCGGCGCGTTCAATTTCCTGCTGGTGGCGTTTTTCAAACAGGCGGTCGGAACCGCCCTGTTCGCTGACCACGTCGGCGCGGGCCTCGAGGGCGTCGCGGTCGGTTTTTTGGTGAGCGGGATTCAAGCCGCCTTTGGGCTTGAATCGCATTCCGCGGCGGCGCCGCGAGAAGTTATTGTTGCTCATGTTCAGTATCCCTTTCGATGGATGTGTATGTTTTGCATCAAGCCCACGGCGATCAACGAGCACAGCACTGAAGATCCGCCATACGATAGCAGCGGCAGTGGCACACCCGTCACGGGCATAATGCGAATGTTCATGCCGATATTTATGAACACGTGGCTGAAGAGGAGCGTCACAACGCCCACCGCCACGAGTTTGCCCAGGCGGTCGCGCGCCTGGCCGGCGATTCTCAACCCGGTGAAGAGAACCACCGCGTAAAGCGTGATGACGATCACGCTGCCAACGAATCCTTCCTCCTCGGCAATGACGGAGAAAATGAAGTCGTTGTGTGCCACCGCGCGCGGCAGATAGCCCAGAGCATTCTGGGTTCCCTGCCGCCAGCCTTTTCCGACGAGCCCACCGGAGCCCACGGAAATCAACGCCTGCCGCACGTTGTATGCGTCGTCCAACTGGCGCTGGCGCAGGCGTTGCAACTCCGCCGGCGTGGCGCCCGGTAGAGCAAAGTGAGTGTAATCCCGACCAAAATAAATCAGCAGGCGGTTCCGCTGGTAGGTCTCCATCGGAATCTGCCACCGCGGCGGCGCGAACAACAGGTCCGCGACAAACACCGACGCCAGCAGCCCGACCCCGACGATGAGCTTCACCAGATACCGGCGCGGCGTGCCCGCGACCAGCATCATCACCAGCCCCGTCGGCAACAAAACAAGCGCCGAACCCAGGTCCGGCTCCTTCAAAATCAGCACGAATGGCAGCATCATCAGGCCGATGCTCTGCCAGAAAACGTGCGGCTGGCGCAGTTCATCCGGCGGCCGGCTCAGGAAATTGGCGCCCGCCAGGACGAAGGCCACCTTCGCAAACTCGCTCGGTTGGAACTGGAAAAACGGCAGGTCAATCCACCGCCTTGCGCCCCAGCCGTGCGTCTGGCCGATGTGCGGAATCAGGACCGCCACGAGACAGAGAATCATCGCCCAATACGCCACGAACGACCACCGCGCCAGCGTGTGATAATCCACCACGCACAGCGCCGCCGCCGCGCCGAGGCCCAGCGCATACCAGACGTCCTGCCGGAACCACGTCTGCGCAAACCAGATTTTGTCCGTCTCCACGGGATTCACCATCGTGGCGCTGAACACGAACGCCGTCCCCAAAAGCATCAGCCCCGCCAGCGCGATGAGCTGGAGCCGGTCGAATTTCTCTTTGGGCACGGGTTGAAACATTTTAATTCATCGCCGCCGCCAGCAGTTTCGCCGGGGCGGAAGTTTGCTTCTGTAAAATCTTTGCGTAAATGTCATGCCCGATCGGCGCGCAGGTGCCGCCGCCGGACGAACCGCTCTCCACCATCACCACTACCGCGAAGCGCGGATTTTCATACGGCGCGAACGACGCGAACCACGTCGTGTGGTCCACCACGCGGTTGTGCTCGTCGGTCACCTGCGCCGTGCCGGTCTTGCCGCAGATGCGCAGCCCCGGCACCACCGCCGAGTGGCCCGTGCCATCCACGTCCTCCGTTTCGGCAAGCATCGCGTCGTGCATGATCCGCAGGCTGCGCCCGTTCACGCCGAGGCCGGCGCGCACTAGGCCGGCAGGAAAATTGGTCGCCGTCTCGCGCAGCATCGGGTCCTGCGGCTCGATCCGGGAGACCAGCCGCGGCCAGAACACCGTCCCGCCGTTGGCAATGGCCGCATAGACCACGGCCATCTGCAAGGGCGTCACCGAAATGTCGCCCTGGCCGATGCACAGATTCGCCGTGTTGCCTTCGCTCCAGCCCTCATGAACGCGGTCTAGCGACGGCATGTTGCCGGCGGTTTCCTGCCGCGTCGCCAGGTTGCATTTCTCGCCGAGCTGGAATTTTTCCGCGAGCGTGACGATGCGCTCCACGCCGGTCTGCAAGCCCGTCTGGATGAAATAGGAATTGCTGGACAGTTTCAGCGCGCGCTTGAAGTTGTATTCGCCGGGCGGCGCGGTGTCGTCAATCTTGCGCCGACCGACATAAATGCAGCCCTTGCCCGGCCGCGACGGATCGGCCTGCACGTCGTAAAATTTCTCCGGATTCAAACCGGCTTCCAACGCCGCGAGGCCGATGATGACCTTGAAGATGGAGCCTGGCGCGTAATTTTCCTGCGTCGCCCGGTTGATTTGCGGGCGCAATTTCGCATCCGCCAGCCGCGCGGCCTCCGCCGGCGTGAAGCCGTCCACAAAACTGTTGGGGCTCACCGCCGGCGACGACGCGAGGGCCAGCACATCCCCGTTGCGCACGTCCATCACCACGACGGCCGCGCGCACGTCCGCCCCCTGGTGTTTCACCAGCGACGCTTCCGCCGCCTGCTGCAAATCGAGGTCAATCGTCAGCACGAGGTTTTGGCCCGGCTCCGGCTGGCTCCACAAATTTCCCGACTGGCGGTAGCCGAGGTTGTTGACCAGCAGCGATTCCGCGCCGGCGCGCCCGCGCAACTGCGCGTCGAAACCCGCCTCCACGCCGACCCGGCCGCGATAATCCGGCAGGCGATACGAGAAGAAAGATTCCTCGCCCTCGTAGGAACTGTCGTCGCGCGTCAGGTAGCCCAGCAGATGCGCCGCCGTGGTGCCGAGCGGATAATGCCGCACGGACTGGAGGTCCAGGTCCGCGCCGAGGCCGCCGGAGAAATTCTCCTCGAACCGGGCGATTTGCGCCGCGTCGAGATTTTTCAAAACCGGATACGGCAGCGCGAGCCGCGTGGCGTAATGGCGGTTGAACTGCGTGGCGTCGAGCGTCAGCGGCTGGCCGACCCGGGTGCCGACCCCGGCCACCACGCTGCGAGCCACGCGCTCGCGCGCCGCTTCCCGCAAGGCCTGGAGCTGCTCCGGTTTGAAGGCAAACTGCTTTCGCTCCGCCTTCGTCAGCGACCGCCCCAGTTTTTTTTCGACGGCGGTAATTTTTTGCTTTTGCGCGGCGCGGGCGGATTTAAACAGCTCGCCGTAAGCCGCGTCGAACTGGCGGTGCAAATCGTCGAGGTAAAGGCTCAAGTTGTAGCGCGGCTGGTTTTCGGCCAGCACCCGGCCTTCGCGGTCGAGAATCTTGCCGCGCACCGCCGGCAGCCGGATGGTGCGGTAAGCCTGCGTTTCCAGGTGCGACTGGTATTCATGCGACGAGACGACCTGCACCCACCAGAGGCCGGCGAGCAAAAGGCAAAGCCCGGCCGCCAGCATCACCGCGATGAGGCGGAGCTGCGGTTCGTTCTTTTTCAGTTCGTCAAAAACCAGCATTTTATTTTTTGCGACCGAGGTAGCGAGGACACCGAGAAGAAATTTTTCTCTGTGCGCTCTGTGTCTCGGTGGCGAATTTCATTTTAAAATTCTGCCGTGCCGGATTTCACGGTCGGAGCGGAAACTGACTTCGGTCCGCAGCTTGTAGCCGAGCGCGCCGTTGCACGCATCCATTAGCGTAAAAATGAACGGCGTGACGGCCGCGCCGCCGGCCGTCATCACCAGCCATTGCCAGAGCGTGCCCCAGCCGAGCAGCGGTTCCTGGCCGCCGCTCAACAGCATCAGCAGCGTCAGCGCCGGCACCAGTGCGCTCGCCGCCGCGCCGAGGACGAATTGCGCGAACGGCAGGTCGCGCAAAATCAAATCGCGGCGCAGATAAATCGGAAAACCGACGAGCATCAGCGGCAGGATGGAGATGCCCATCGGATTTGCCGAAAACGTGTCGAACCACAATCCGCCAAAGACCGCGAGGAGCGCGACCGTCGGCAGGCCGGTGTTGAGCGCGGCGAAAACCATGATGGCCGGCAGCAGGTCAACCTGGGCGCCGAGCCACGCGCGCGGCGCGGACAAAACCGTTTCACCAAACACGGCGAGGAACGCCGCCGACAAAATCAGGATGGTCTGGAATGGGTTCATGGAAATAAAACCCAGACTTGTTCGAGCGAGCCGAGGTTGGCGTTGAGTTTCACCCGCGCGTCGGTGTAAAGCCCGTATTCGACGGAACGCGAATCCACGACCTGGCCGATGGGGATGCCTTTCGGGAAAACGCCGCCGAGGCCGCTGGTGACGACGACTTGGCCGGCTTTCAAATTGGCGCTGCTGGCGAGATAGGTCAGGTCCACGAGCGAGGTGTCCACCGGCCCGCTGGCGACGATGACGCCGATGTCGCGCGCGGGGTTTTCCACGGTGGCGGAGACGCGGCAGTTCGGGTCGCCGATGAGGACGACTTGCGCGCGCGTCAGGCTGACGGAACTGACGCGGCCCACGAGGCCGGCAGCGGTGATGACCGGCAGATTTTCGCGGAGGCCGTCGCGGCTGCCGAGGTCAATCTGCACCGTGCGCCACCAGTTGGCCGGATCGCGCATGATGACGTTGGCGAGCTTGAGCCGCCACGGCGACTGCCGCTGCCAGTTGAGCAGCGCGCGGAGCTGGTCGTTTTCGCGGGCGATGGCGGCGCTTTGGATGGATTGCGAGCGGAGCTGCTGGTTTTCGCGGCGGAGATTGTCAATCTGCTGGAGTAACTCACGGCGCGGCAGGAGGGAATCGGCGAGGTCGGCGGGCAGTTGCTGGCCGGCGCTGGCGAGGCCGAAAAGCGGCAGAAACCAGCTGCCGACGGCGAGCTTCAGGCGATCGGTGGCGCGCGTGGGCAGGCTCAACAGGAGCACCACCACGATGACCACCGCGCCGAGCGCGAGATAATTTTTTTGTTTGAACATCCGCTGAACGGCATCCGCCGTCGTGCGGTGAACAGAATCCCTGAAGAATCAGTATTTGGCGTTCGTGGCGACGCGTTTCAGGAATTCGATTTCCTGCAACACGCGGCCCGTTCCCTCGGCGACGGCGCTCATCGGGTCGTCGGCGAGATGCACGGGCAGGCCGGTTTCGCCGGCCACGAGCCGGTCAATGCCGCGGATCAACGAACCGCCGCCGGCCATCACCAAGCCGCGATCGACAAGATCGGAGGCGAGTTCCGGGGGGCAGCGTTCGAGGGTGATGCGGATTGATTCGAGAATGCTCGAAAGCGGTTCCTGCAAGGCTTCGCGGATCTCCTCGGAACGGATGGTCAGCGTCTTCGGCAGGCCTGTGCCCAGGTCGCGGCCTTTGACGTCCATCGTCAGTTCTTGTTCCAGTGGAAATGCGGAGCCGATGCGAATCTTGATTTCTTCAGCGGTGCGTTCACCAATCATCAGGTTGTAGGCGCGCTTCATGTGCGCGATGATCGTGGCGTCCATTTCGTCTCCGCCCACCCGCAGGCTGCGGCTGAAGACGATGCCGGCGAGCGAGATAATTGCGATTTCGCAAGTCCCGCCGCCGATGTCCACGATCATGTTGCCCGCCGGTTCATGCACCGGCAGACCAACGCCGATGGCGCTCGCCATCGGTTGCTCGATCAAATACACCTCACGCGCGCCGGCGTGGGTGGCGGAATCTTTCACGGCCCGTTTCTCCACCTCGGTGATGCCGGAGGGCACCGCGACCACGACGCGTGGGGCGATGAGTTTCCGGTGATGCACCTTCTGGATGAAGTGCCGTAGCATGGCCTCGGTGATTTCGAAGTCGGCGATCACGCCGTCTTTCATCGGGCGGATGGCCACGATGTTGCCGGGCGTTCGGCCCAGCATGCGTTTGGCTTCGTCACCGACGGCGAGAACATTTGTCGTTCCCGCCTGGATGGCCACCACGGACGGTTCGCGCAGGACGATTCCACGATCCCGCACATAGACGAGGGAATTTGCGGTCCCCAAATCTATTCCAATGTCATTGGAAAACAGGCTTTTGAATTGCTCGAGCATGAATGCGCCTAATCGGTCATAGTTAAAACCGCGCCATCCCAAAGGTCAAGCGGCAAAGCGGTGACAATTTGCCCGGCCGGGAAAAACCCGCCGGCGGCCGCGACGCTTGGCTTGCATGGCGCGGACTGCTTTGGCATGATACGCAGAATTATCACTGAAAACTTCCGTCCTGAAGCGACGCCGGGCCACAATTGGATTGAAGGAATGTAAATTGAAATGCCGGCGAAACATAAATCATCCGCCATGAAATTCATCCACAAAGACTTTCTGCTGGGCACCAAAGCTGCGCGCCGGCTCTACCACAATTTCGCCGCCGAGGAGCCGATTTTTGATTACCACTGCCATCTGCCGCCGAAGGATGTCGCGGAAAACCGGCAGTTTAAAAACCTGTTTGAGATCTGGCTGGAGGGCGACCACTACAAATGGCGGGCGATGCGCACCAATGGCGTCGCCGAAAAATTCGTCACCGGCAACGCCACGCCGGAGGAAAAGTTTCTGGCGTGGGCCAAAACGGTTCCGCATACGCTCCGCAATCCGCTCTACCACTGGACGCACCTCGAATTGAAGCGGTATTTCGGCATCACGGACTTGCTGAATGAAAGGACGGCCCGGAAGATTTGGAAGGAAGCCAATGCGCAACTGGCCACGCCGGGTTTTACGGCCCAAAACATCCTGAAGAAATTCAAGGTCAAGGTGGTCGGCACCACGGACGACCCGGTGGACAACCTGGAGCATCACCGCGCGTTTGCCAAGCAGGGCCACCCGACGCGGATGCTGCCGGCGTTCCGCCCGGACAAGGCGCTCGCGGTGAACGCGCCCGCCGCGTTCAATAAATGGGTGGAGCAACTTGCCGCCGCCGCGAACGTGGACATCAGCAGTTTCAGCGCCTTCAGCAGCGCGCTGGAAAAGCGGCATGAATATTTCCATTCGCAAGGCTGCCGGCTGTCCGACCACGGCCTGGAACATTGCTTCGCGGATTTCTGCTCCGAGAAGGCGGCGGCGGGGATTTTTGACAAGGCGCGGCGTGGCGAAATGATTTCGCCGCTGGAACATTCGCAGTTCGCCTCGTTCATGATGGTGTTCTTCGGCCACCTCGACGCGAAGCGCGGCTGGACCAAGCAGCTTCACCTCGGCGCATTGCGCAACAACAACCTCCGCCTGCTCACGCAGCTCGGGCCGGATACCGGCTTCGATTCCATCGGCGATTTGCCGCAGGCGCAGGCGCTCTCGGCGTATCTGAACAAGCTGGATTCCGAGAACAAGCTGCCGAAGACGGTCATTTACAACCTGAACCCGGCGGACAATTACGTCTTTGCCACGATGATCGGGAATTTCCAGGACGGTACGATTCCCGGCAAGATCCAATACGGCTCCGGCTGGTGGTTTCTCGACCAGAAGGAAGGCATGGAATGGCAGATCAACGCGCTGTCCAGCCTCGGCCTGCTCTCGCGGTTCATCGGCATGATCACCGACTCGCGCTCGTTCATGAGCTACCCGCGCCACGAGTATTTCCGCCGGACGCTGTGCAACCTCATCGGCCGCGACATCACGAATGGCGACATTCCCAACGACGACAAGCTCGTCGGCCCGATGATCCGCAACATCTGCTATCGCAACGCCGAAGCCTTCATGGCGTTCCCCCCGAACGCGGCGCGGAAATGAACCCGAACCCCGCCGGCAAATCCATCATTTAATTTTTCACCACTGATTATTCATGCCAAACCAAGCCCGTCCCCAGACCAGCAATTTTCGCTGGATCATCTGCGCCCTGCTTTTTTTCTCCACGACCGTCAACTACATGGACCGGCAGGTCATCAGCTACCTGAAGGATTATTTTTGCACGCCGCCGGAGCTGGGCGGCTTTGGCTGGTCTAACACCGACTTCTCCCACCTGACCGCGTTCTTCACCGGCTTCTACGCCGGCATGACGATTCTGGCCGGCTGGATCATTGACAAGATCGGCACCAAAATGGGGCTGGCGCTCTCGCTGATCGTCTGGTCGGTGTTTGGCATTCTCAACGCCTTTGTCGGGCGGCTGGTGGCCATGCATCTGGTGGTGCGCAGCGCTTTTGGCGTGGGCGAAGCCGGCAACTTTCCGGCCTCCATCAAGACCGTGGCCGAATGGTTTCCCAAACGCGAACGCGCGCTGGCCACCGGCATCTTCAACAGCGGCACCAACCTGGGCGCCATGATTGCGGCGCTGTTCGTGCCGTGGTGCCTGTATCATTACGGGAACGAAAAAGGCTGGAAGATGGCGTTCATCCTCACCGGCGCGGTCGGATTCATCTGGCTGATTTTCTGGTTCTGGCTCTACGACACGCCCGGCAAAAGCAAACATTTGTCCCAGGCCGAATACGACTACATCCACAGCGACAAGGACGAAGCGCAGCCGCAGGCAACGCCGGTCAAAAAACCGGCCACCAACATATTTTCGTTCGCCGGCCGCGTGCCGCGCTCCGCGTTCTGGGGCATGACCATCATGATCCACATTTTGTGTGTCTTCATTTATTTCATCACCGAAAAAATTGTCGGCCCGAACGTGCTCTCGAACAAACCGTCGCTGATTTTCTTTGGCACCACGGTCGCCGTGGCGCTGGCCGCGAGCCTCGCGTTGCATGTCCGGCGCTGGCACGATCAGGACAAATCCGGCTGGCAGGTGCTGACCTATGTCATCCCCGTAGTGGCCGCTTTTGTCTCGGTGATTGTTTTGGGTTTTGAAAACAAAATCTACCTGGTGGCGGTGGCCCTGGCGGTCATGGCCATGGCGTGGGCCGGATTCAAAGCCGGCCTCGCCGGGCCGGACAAATTCGGCAACACCGCCAGTCCCGGCCTGCTCGGCCATCGCCAGACCTGGTCCTTTTTCGTCGGCAAACTGATGACCGACGGCATCTGGTGGTTCTACCTGTTCTGGCTGCCCGACTACTTAGTGAAGCAGTTCCACATGAAAATCCATGACACCATGTGGCCGACGTTCATTGTTTACGGCATCGCCATCATCGGCAGCATTTACGGCGGGAGCATCCCCATGACCCTGATGAAACGCGGCCTACCCGTTTACAAAGCCCGCATGACGGCCATGTTTCTCATCGCGCTGTGCCCGCTGGCGGTGCTGTCCACGCAGTATTTTGGCGATGTCGGCCGGTTCGGCGACATGGCGAAATATTACGCCGTGGCGGTCATCTGCTTCGGCGCGGCGGCGCATCAGGCGTGGTCCGCGAATCTTTTCACGACCGTTTCCGACATGTTTCCCAAAACCGCCGTCGGCTCCGTCACCGGCATCGGCGCGATGGCCGGTGGCCTGGGCGGCGTCATCGTGCAGTTGATCGCCGGCACGCTCACCGACACCTACAAAAACACGCCGCAGACGGCCTATCTGATCATGTTTGTGATTTGCGCCTTGAGCTATCTGGTCGCGTGGAGCGGAATGAAACTGCTGGTGCCACGCCACAAGCCCATCACGGCCGTGTGATTTTGCAATTGAATTTTTGACCATTTAAACCTCATAATAAAAAAATGAAATCTAGTCTCAACATTCCGCAATCTGGTGCCTTGGATTTTCTGTCCCTCGGTGCGCTTGTCAATCGTCTCGACCCCGGGATCATCCCGTTCCGCAAGGCGTCACATTGCGACATCCACGTCAGCGGCGGCGAATTTAACGTCTCGGCCAATCTTTCCGACTGCTTCCGCCTGAACACCGGCATCGCCAGCGCGATGGTGGATTATCCGATCGGCGACCTCATCGCCGAACGCGTCCGCGCGATGGGCGTCAAGCCGTTCTACAAAAAATTCAAGCACGACGGCGTGCGCGGGCCGAACATGGCCACGGTGTATTCGGATCGCGGCCAGGGCGTTCGCGCGCCCGTCGTTTTCTACAACCGCAGCAACGAGGCCGCCGGCCAGCTCAAGCCCGGCGATTTCAACTGGGCGGGAATTTTCGGCAGCGGCGTCCGCTGGTTCCACAGCGGCGGCATTTTCTCCGCGCTGTCCGAGACGACCGGCGAGCTCATCGTCGAGGCGATGAAGGCCGCGAAGAAAGCCGGCGCGGTCACGTCCTTCGACTTGAATTATCGCCAGAAACTTTGGGACATCTGGGGCGGCCAGGACAAGGCCGTGGATGTGCTGGCGCGCATCGTGCAGCACGTGGATGTGCTGGTCGGCAACGAGGAGGATTTGCAGAAGGGCCTCGGCATTGAAGGCCAGGACGTGGAAAGCAAATCAAAACTTGACCCGTCGGCATTTTACGCCGTTATTGACAAAGCCGTGAAAAAGTTTCCGAACGTCAAAGCCGTGGCGACTACGCTGCGCGAAGTGCATTCGACCAACCGCCACACCTGGGGCGCGGTCGCGTGGGTCAACGGCAAGACCTTCCAATCGCCGATGTGCGAGCTCGACGTGGTGGATCGCGTCGGCGGCGGCGACGGCTACGCGGCGGGCTTCTTCTACGGCCTGCTGTCCGGCGCGTCCGAGCAGGAAGCGGTCAACCTCGGCTGGGCGCACGGCGCGCTGCTGACGACGTTCCCCGGCGACACAACGATGGCGACGGTCGAACAGGTCAAGGCGTTCGCCAAAGGCGGCTCGGCCCGCATCCAACGCTGATTTTATGCTGTATTTCGAGCGCGGTTCCATCACCGACAAATTGTCCGTCGCCGATTTGCGCGCCGGCCTCTTTGCCGCCCTGAAAAAACTCGGCCCGCGCAAACGCGTCCTCGCCGTGCCGCCGGATTTCACGCGGTTTCACTCGCAGGCCGGCGCGTTGACCACGCTCGTGCATGAGTTTTACGGCGACCAGCTGACGGACGTGCTGCCCGCGCTCGGCACGCACTCGCCGATGACGGGCGAGCAGATTCATGAAATGTTTCGCGGCGTGCCGGAAAAACTGTTCCGCATCCACAACTGGCGCACCGGCATCACGACCGTCGGCGAAGTGCCGGCGGCCTTCGTCAAGGAAGTGTCCGGCGGCGCGGTGGAATTTCCCTGGCCGGCGCAAATCGCCAATCTCATGGCCACCGGCGGACACGATCTGATCTTGTCCATCGGCCAGGTCGTGCCGCACGAGGTCATCGGTATGGCGAACTACAACAAGAACATTTTCGTCGGCACCGGCGGCCAGGAAGGCATCAATAAAAGCCACTTCGTCGGCGCCGCCTACGGCATGGAACGCATGATGGGCCGGGCGAACACGCCGGTTCGCAAGATCCTGAATTACGCCTCGGAACATTTCACCAAGCACCTGCCGATCGTTTACGTCCACACCGTCGTCGGCCGCGGCGAGGACGGCAAACTCGTCGTGCGGGGCTTGTTCGTGAGCGATGACGCCTCCGGTTTTGAAAAGGCGGCGGCGCTGTCGCTGGAAGCAAATTTTGAGATGCTCGCCGAGCCGTTGAAAAAAGTCGTCGTGTATCTCGACCCGTCGGAATTCAAAAGCACGTGGCTTGGCAACAAGGCGGTTTACCGCACGCGCATGGCGATGGCCGACGGCGGCGAACTCATCATCCTCGCGCCCGGCCTGAAGGAATTTGGCGAGGACCACGAGATTGACCGGCTCATCCGCAAATACGGCTATCGCGGCACGCCGACCACGCTGGCGGCGACGAAGGAGCACGCCGAGCTGCAAAACAATTTGAGCGCGGCGGCGCACCTGATTCACGGTTCCAGCGAAGGCCGGTTCAGCATCACCTATTGTCCCGGCCACCTGACGCGGCAGGAAATCGAAGGCGTGAATTTCAAATACGCCGATTTGAAAACGATGACGCAGCGCTACGATCCGGCGAAATTGAAGGACGGCTGGAACACACTGTCCGACGGCGAAAAGATTTTCTACATCTCCAATCCGGCGCTGGGTCTCTGGGCCTGTCGCAGCCGGTTTCAAGACTGATTTTAACCAACTCAAATCCAACCTGGCGGAATAATTAACAAATATGAACATCCCTTTTAAAGTCAACCTGAAGGATCAAGTCGCGGTTGTCACCGGCGGCGGCGGAGTTTTGTGCAGCACCATGGCCCGCGCGCTTTCCGCGTGCGGCGCCCGCATCGCCGTGGCGGATTTGAAGCTGGAAGCCGCCGAAGCCGTGGCGGCGGAAATCCGCAAGGAAGGCGGCACGGCCATCGGCGTGGCGTGCAACGTGCTGGAAAAGGAAAGCCTGGCCGCCGCCAACGCCAAGGTGAAAAGCGAGCTTGGCCCGGTGGACATTCTCATCAACGGCGCCGGCGGCAACCATCCCAAGGGCACGACCAGCCTGGAATATCTTCGCCCGGAGGATTTGTTGAATGCCAACAAGGATTTGATCACTTTTTACGACCTCGACCCGAAGGGCATTGAGTTTGTGTTCAACCTGAATTTTCTCGGCACCCTGCTGCCCACCCAGGCCTTCACCCGCGAAATGGCCGGCAAAGGCAAAGGCGTCGTCATCAACATCTCTTCCATGAACGCGTTCCGCCCGCTCACGAAAATCCCCGCCTACAGCGGCGCGAAGGCGGCGGTCAGCAATTTCACGCAATGGCTCGCGGTGCATTTCTCCCGCGTCGGCGTGCGCGTCAACGGCATCGCCCCCGGCTTCTTTGTGACCGACCAGAACCGCAGCCTGCTCACCAAGCCCGACGGCTCCTGGACGCCGCGCGCCAACACCATTCTGGCGCACACGCCGATGGGCAAGTTTGGCGCGGCCACGGATCTCGCCGGCACGCTGCTCTGGCTGGTGTCCGATGAAGGCGCGGGTTTTGTGACCGGCGTGGTGATTCCGGTGGACGGCGGTTTTGCCGCCTTCAGCGGGGTTTAGGCCGGCAGGAACATCCGGAAGGATGGCGGCAAAATTGAGCCGGATGATTTGATGGCGGATTTGCCTTTTCCGCCGGCTGCCAAGTTCACGAAACCCCGGCTGCTGAATTTTTGCATCGGCGTTGTCGTGGCCCAAATGGCTGGCATCATCGTCAAATTCATGAAATCAAAATTCATCGTCGGTTTCACCGCTTTATTGATGATGGTTCAGCCGGCGCTGGTCTTCGCCGCCGGTGGGAAGGCTGGTGACGCTTCGTCAGACCGGACCTCCGCTTCCAATTACGTTCCGGCGGCCCAAGCGCTCATCGCGCGGGTATTGCCGGGTCATGCCAGCGAGTTTTTATGCGAGATCATTCCGCCAGATGCCGGCCGGGATGTTTTTGAGATTGGCGCGCGTGACGGCAAGGTGCTTCTGCGTGGTGACGACGCGGTGAGTCTGGCCATGGCGTTCAACTGGTATCTGCGCCGGGAGACGAAGACGAGTTACGACCGTCAGGCGGATGGGCCGCTGGTGATTTCCGGCAGGTTGCCAATGCCAAAAACAACCACGCGCCGCGTGTGCGCCGCCCGCGAGCGGTTCTTCCTTAATTATTGCACCTACGGCTACGCTTTTCCCTTCACGCGTCCTGATGCGTGGGAACGGTTCATAGACTGGATGGCGATGAGCGGCATCAACCGGCCGCTGATGCAATGCGGGCAGGAAGCCGTTTGGCTCCAAGTCTGGCAGTCCTATGGCATACCGAAAGAGCATGTGCTCGCCTATTTCTCCGGTCCCGCGCATCTGCCGTGGCACCGGATGTCGAACCTCGACAAATTCGACGGCCCGTTGCCGATGTCCTACATCGCCGGGCAGATGTGGCTGCAACAGCAACTTTTGAAACAGGCGCGTGGATTGGGGATGAAGCCGATTCTTTCGGCTTTTTCTGGTCATGTGCCCGAGCCGCTCAAAACCTTTCGACCCAAGGCGGACATCACCCAGATCAAGCCCGGCTGGGGCGGGTTGCCCGGCGAAAATGCCTGCTGGTTCCTCAAACCCACTGATCCGTTGTTCGCCGAAATCCAAGGCCGATTCCTCAAGGCGCAAACGGAACTTTACGGCAGCGACCATCTTTACGCCGCCGATCCGTTCAACGAAATAGATCCGCCGTCTTGGGCGCCTGAATACATGGCGGGCGTCGGTCGGGGCATCTATGAAGCGATGGCGGCGGCCGATTCGGCCGCCCATTGGTATCAGATGTCATGGACTTTCACCTACGATGGCAAACATTGGCTCAAGCAGAATGCTGACGGAGTGACACCTTTCCAGGCACTTTGCCAAGCCGTCCCGGCCGGCAAGATGACGCTCATTGACTATGTCTGCGAGGAGCGGGAACTCTACAAGGAAACCAGCAACTGTTATGGCGCGCCGTTTCTTTGGAGTTATGTCGGCAACTACGGTGGCAATACTTATTTCCGCGCCCCGCTGGCGGAGGTGGCCGGCAAAGTGACGTCGGCATTGGAGGTGGAAAATTGTGCGGGCGTCGCTTCCGCCCCCGAAGGCATGGACTGCAATCCCGGCATGTATGAAATGCTTTTTGAGCAACCCTGGCATCCGCAAGGGGTGTTGGATGACAAGGCGTGGATTGCCGAATACGCCACTTGGCGCGCCGGGCGGGACGACCCGCAAGTTATCAAGGCTTGGGAAATTTTGCGGAGCCAGGTGCTCAACTGCGGGCCGCGCGGACATTCCGACCGGGGATCGGCGCTGACCAAAAATCCGCCCAACGACGCCAAAAGTTCGCCGTTGCCCAAAACCGCCCTGGCCGCCGAGGTGCGCGGCCGCCCGCCAGAATTGCAGCGCGGTCTCATTGCGGCAATTGACGCCCTGCTTGCCGCCGCGCCCGAATCGCAACAGGCCGACGGTTATCAATTCGACCTTGTCAACTCGGTGCGGCAGGTGCTCGCTTACCATACGGACACGGTTTTGGAGCGCATCAAGCAAGCCCGAAAAAACAACGACCGGCCGGAACTTGCCCGGCAAACCCGCATGATGCTCGACCTTCTGCGGGACATGGACGAACTCGTTGGCACCCGTCATGAATTTCTGCTGGGCCGGTGGCTTCGCGATGCCCGCGCCTGGGGCGCCGACGCGGCGGAGGCGGATTATTACGAACACAATGCCCGGCAAATCATCACCGCCTGGGGTGGCAAACTGCGTGACTACGCCCGCCGTGAATGGAATGGCTTGCTGCGGGATTATTATCTGCAGCGGTGGGAGGTCTGGGCGAAACTAAACGCCCCGGAGGCCATTGGCAGCCTTCAAGCCGATGGGCAAAGAGCGGACTTTGCCATGTTGCGGGGAGGCAATTATGCCGTTGAACCGGTGGGGAATCCCGTCGAGGTTTCCCGCCGTATTTTTCTCAAATACCGGGAGGAGTTGATGAAATAGCTGGCGTGGCGTTTTCAGGTTTGCCGCCGGCTTTTTTAATCAAAAATTGACAACCATCCAGGCGGCATTTATATGTATTCTGATATGTTGTTAGGTGTTTTAGAGTTATCTGCTGCCATTTTGTTGCAAGACCCGCTTTGTTGGCCTGTCAGGCTGGCCGCCGCTGTTTAAAGGAGAAAATAGTCGTCAAGTATTTATGAAGGTTGTTCGACTTCTTATTTACCCGCTGCTTTTTATCGGCACGTTTTCCATTGGAATTTTCGCTGGACGTAATAGCATTGATTTGCACCGGCCGCCGGCTCCCGTTTACCCAGCCGGCGAGGGAACGATCGCTTTAAAACCCGGCCCGTGGGGAAATCTAACGTGCCTCCCGATTACGATTGCCGCCCCAACCGAATTGCTAAACGTGCGGAAAACCGAGGAGAATCCAGTGCGCTGGTTTTTTAAGGGATTTACCGTTCCAAGGCTGGATGACCTGCTGAAAGCTACAGGCCTGTCAGCCAGTCAGCGCAGCCGTCTGTTTGCGTCCGACAAACTGGAGACTTCACCCGACGGACTGACCTTGACTCCCGACCGCGACCTGGTTTTTGCCCTGCCGCCGGAGGCCATTGGAAAGATATACCGGATTTTAGCCGCCGCCGGTGAAAATGATTATCTGAAAGAAATATTCCCCGCTTCAAAGTTCGAGAAGATTGTCAAAACCGCCGGCATCTCCGATAAAACCGTTTTGTTGCTGAAGCGGGTCAGTTACCAATACGGCAAATACTATTTTTGTTATTGCCTGCCTTATGTGCTTGCGTCAATACCTACCTACGAAGAAAAGCATCTTCTCATGAAAGAGATTTCCCGGCAAAACACCATGCTGGTGAAACTTTGGATTGCCCCCGGTTCAGACTTCAATTCCCTGGCCGATTATTGGTGCCGAGCCTGTTGGTCAACCGACGTGAAAGCGATATTGGAATCGCTCGCAAAAACTCCGGGCGGCGGCGTATTGGATGTCGTTGAGTTGTTGCCCCCATTGCCCACCGCGCAGCTCTACATGTTTCCCGTCCCCCAAAACCCTTTGAACGGGCCGTCCGTCCGGCAAGACTGCATGTGGACCTCCTTCAATTTTTTCCGGGACACGCCGAGTTCAAAATTCAACGACGCCAACTACCTTCTGGAATGCCTGAAATCAGATTACTATCTTGTGAAAAGCGATCCGCGCTATGGCGATATCGTGGTGTTTAGCACGCCCGACAGCCGCTTCATCCATTCCGCGGTTTTTATTGCCGACAACATTGTTTTCACAAAAAACAGCGACAACCCGCTTACTCCCTGGACCTTCTCCACGATTGACGATCTTTTGGACATCTACTCCATCAATGTTTTGCCAGAGGAGAAGCTCACCCTGTATTATTTCCGCAACAAGTATTACTGACCCGTATTCCGGCCGGTGAGCAACTTTGCACCGGTTAAACTTGCCGGTTTGCAAGCCTGAATCCGGGTGGAAATCCCGTGAAAGCGAAGAAACCAGAATTCCTAGGTATTATTAGTGGAGCCAACGACTGGAATTGAACCAGCGACCCATGCTTTACGAAATCTATTCCCTACATTCGTTATTGCCCTTAATTACATGGCAAGAAACGCTTTTATTATTTTCCTTGACCCCATCTTTGACCCCCTATAAACTAGGGGGACATGAATGAGAAATCTAAAAACAGTGCCATCTGGGAGCACATCGACACCAATCTGATTCGCTACCGCCCCAACGGCAAATATTACCTTAAAGCCAAAATCCACGGCCAAAAAGTCAGACAATGCCTGGAAACTGACACGTTGAAGGAAGCTAGGCACAAGCTGGCGGCATTCATGGTTCGCATTCGAGGCGGAGCCGTCAAGGGCACGGGAGGAAATACTGTTGGCTCCCTGATTGAAGAATGGAAACTCTGGCTGGCAAACAAGCGGCAGTCGCCCATGACCACGAGGTCCCGGCGCAACAACTTGGATCTGATTCTGCGAACGTGGCCACGGCTGGAGTTCACTAAAATTAGCAACGTAACTCCGCATGACGTGGAGACGTGGAGAGACAGCCTGATTACCAAAACTTGGAAGTCTCCAAAGGGCGACCGAAAATACTCGACCGCTGCCGCCAACCAATGCCTTGGGACACTTCGTTCCATTTTCCGTCTGGCAGAGAAGCGGGGTATGTTGCTCAATGATAATCCATGCACGAAAGTTAAGCAGGTTCCACAGATAAATCAAAAGACGCTAACGCTGCCAACCCTCGCACAGTTCGCAAAATTGCGAGCACGAATCTACTCGGAATCACCGGAAGGTGGTCAGCTGTTCGATTTTTTGGCTCTGTCTGGGACACGCATTGAGTCCAGCCGTCACGCACTCTGGGGAAACATTGACTGGGATAAGAACACGCTGACATTCATCAAAGCCAAACGGAAACCCTATACGATTCCGTTAATGAATTCGTTGCGCGAATTTCTGTTGAAGATTAAACCAAAGAACGTAAAGCCGGGGGATAGAATAACGAAGGTGGACAGCATAAAGAAGGTGCTTACCACGAGTTGCCGCAGGCTAAAAATACCGCACCTGAGCCACCATAGCCTACGGCACTGGTTTATTACCCGAAAACTGGAAAACCCGAAAATTGACTTTTTTACGCTGTCGCAGTGGGTAGGGCACAAAGACTCTGTCCTATTACAAAAGACATACGCGCACAGTAGAGACGAACACAGTCAGGCATTAGCTAAAGAAACATAATGAATTTCTTCGCGAGTGCCTCACCAAAAACTGAAAGCGCAGAACCACAAAACCTAAATTATGAAAACAACCCGCAACAATCTTTTTTTCGCGTTCCTAATGGGCGGCATAATCGGCATTCTCATTCGCCTCTACC
>Ga0316217_10001076_pt1 | contig 36902 bp, 36 predicted proteins | sample 1anoAmetaG_FD_203633 | JGI IMG/M metagenome (GOLD analysis project Ga0316217, IMG submission 203633) | Freshwater microbial communities from Trout Bog Lake, Wisconsin, USA - 1anoA | ecosystem: Environmental > Aquatic > Freshwater > Lake > Hypolimnion/Profundal zone | place: USA: Wisconsin...
TGAAATTACATATTCATTCTTCTATTTTTATTGTTTTTGTCTTTTGTCCACCTAAAGTTGGCTCTACTTCTTTAATTACATCTTTAAGATTATCTTTACCTATAAAAGAGAGAAAGTAAAGTCTGGTTATAATGTTTTTCTCTTTTTTAAAGAAAAAAATATATTTTTTCAAATTATAAGAAATCATTTTATTTTGGCATAACAAAATCAAGACCATACATTTCATATATTTCATTCAGTTCTTGTCCCATCTCTTCTTGAAGAATAACAAACAGATCCTCCAAAGTTAGACTTTGACAATATACTACAATATTCGGCTCTCCCGTTCCAAACCAATTTTTAAAATCACTTTCACCAAATAATCTTTTATACTCATTTTTAGTTTCTTCATTAACATGACATATTTCAATATAAAGATCAAAAGATATTCTTATTGGATTTTCTATATATTCTTGTTGAAAATAAGTTTTCATATTATTATTATACAATTCTTCCATTACTTCTTCAAATGAGAGCAATCTTCCATCAATTATTTTTTCATTCATATCCTTTTTATAAATTTTTACTAAGAAATTATTAAAGAATTTAATTTGTTCGTCGTTGAATGACATAGTTGATTTAAATATGATAATGATAATATAACTTAATAAAAATAAGTCAATTTTATTTAATATATATTATATAAATGAATCAATTACTTATTGATTTTATATCAGAATTTTTAGGAACTTTTATTTTAGTATATGTCGTTTTTAAAACTGGTAATTATTTAGCAATTGGAGCTACGGTAGCTTTATTAATTTTATTCACAATTAATTATTCTCTCTCTTGTTTTAATCCTGCTATTACAATTGCGTTGTATTACAATAAAAAAATTAATATGAATAGATTATTAACTATATTAGTTGCAGAAATATTAGGTGGTTTATTAACCATTCCTGTATTGAAATTTAAATAAATATATAATAACAAATTGTTATTATATATTTTAAATAAATTATTTAACATTCATAACTGTTATGAACTATTTCATAATTATCTCCTTTTTTAATGTATTTTGCAAATACTTTTGGGTTTTGTTTATTACTTACAATATCTTCTGCAGAATAAACATTATTAGAACTATCCAAATAATAAATAATTCCTTGGATATCTTGGGCCCATAATTCAATCTTGGTTGTTGTTACTTTTAAAGAATCTTTATCCAAAGAATCAATAGTTCCATGAGGTGTTCCTTTCATGTGTGTTCCACAATATTCACATCCTTCTTTTTTTCTTCTAGTACATTGTTCGTTATTTGCTCTTTTCGAACAACATCTATCATAATGAGGAACAATATTTTTCAACCTTTTTCTATTTGCTAAATCTTCTTTTTCTATCACTAATCGTTCATAGTTATAAATAAATTGCAACAAATCATCAGATTCTATATTTAAATCTGTTGTTTTATCACGAATAGCATCTTTAAATGCAGTCAAATATGTTTCTATTTTTTTGTTAACCTTTCTTTCCATAATAATAATATAATAATAAATCATAATAACTTTATTTTCAATTTTATATTCAATTATTAAATAATTTAAAGTATAACAGAGAGAAAGAACTATTTTTAAATATACATTATTCTTATTCTACTTTAGGGCCCCTATTATAGGGTTATCTATTTTAGAGTTATCTACTATAGGGACTCCTATTATAGGGTTATCTACTTTAGAGTTATCTACTATAGGTATCCCAATTGATTCTGCAACTTTACTAGTCAATGATATATCACCAATATCACTATCACTATCTGTCATTTCAATATAATTATTACAAGCAACAGAAATAAGTAAAGTAATAATAAAAAATATATAATATAAGAAATACATATTTACAAAAGGGGTAGCCGTATTAGCATAATAATAAATAACCAAATTAATTGAATAATATAATCCAATAATACATAAAAGAAAAATAAGTAAATTTGCAACTGTTAAAAAATTAAATAAACCTGACATATATTATAATATATATTATAATATATTACATAATATAACTCATATCAGAATAAACTTTTATTTGTTGACAAGAGAGAATATGATATTGATTCAAATTCTTAACAACCCACAATGGACCTTTATCAAAAATACTTCCATTATCAAACATATATTTACCAATATATACACTATCATAATTAAATATCCATTTACTATCCCAATCACTAATTTTTGATAACATTTTTGCTTTAATGAAATTTTCAGAAGTATAATCTTCATTTACATTATCTTCTATCATTTTTTTAGCAATATCAGAATCATCATATTCATTTTCATTTGTAATATATTTTATATTTCCAAGAAATAATATACAACGAACTAAACCATAAATTTCATTTTGATTGACTTGGTGTATTGCAGAATTATAATCAGTAAAATAATAATAATTTCCAAATAAATCATTTTTGATAGGAATTCCAAAAGTAGAAACAAAATTAATTTTTTTATTTTCACAAATAGAATAAGCGATCTTAGGCATTTCATAAGGTGTTTTAATATCATTGATTAAATAATTTAAATTATAAAAAGAATGAAAAAAATCAATGACACCTGGTTCAATTTCAAACCCACAAATATTTTGATAATTAATAATTTCATCTATTACAGCTAGCCATAAATCATTACTTTTTGTCATTTTTAAAGTATCAATAATGAAATTACTACAATCATAAAATATATAATATTGGTTATTATATTTTAAATATCCTTTTAATTCAAAAGAAGGTTCTTTATAAAAAGAAGAACATAATATTTGAATAGTAGCCATACATTTTGTTAATAACTCAACTTGACTATTGTAAATAAATTTTGGAAAATTAAATTTATGAATTATATTTGGATTTTTTATTTCATGATGTTTATATAAAAAATATTGTAAATAAGGTATTTTACCAGAAGAATGAATATTATACGCACAAATATTAATGGTATCCCCAACAGTTATTTCTTCAAAAATATTATTAATATTAGTATTTAAATAATTTAATCCAGGATAATGAAAATTATTATTTCCAATTTGTAAATTATTACATAATTCATTAACTTCATCAAAGTAATTATCCATATTTTCTTCTTCCTCAGAACAATATTCCATATCTAAATAAAAATAATTTATTTAAATATTAATTTTTTTTATCTAATTTACGACGAATCGTTTCTTTTATAACTTCTTCTCTATTTTTTAAAATATAATCTGTTATTTCTTCTGCCTTATTAGGTGTTTCATTATAATATGTTTTTAATGTATTTAAAAGAGTTTTAGTATTAATTGGTTTTTTACATTTACTTTTTTTATATAATATTTTACCTCCATTAATATCAAAACATTCCAGTTGATTACTTTTCATTACATTTACGAGAGAATTTGTTAATAACTTTTGTTTTTTCTTCATATCTTTAATTTCTTTAGTATGTTTTAAAATTTCGTTATCTATTTTAATCCATTCTTTAATACTGCTTATTAATTCTTCTTTTGTTTCAAGTTTTACTTCATTCATAAATTTATTTATATTAAATTTTTAAATAGTTGTATTGTTTAATAATTTATAATGACGAGTACATAATCCTTCTTTTACTGATTTGAAAGAACATTGTTTACCAGATTTAGTAATAGTAGAACATATAGGTATAGCATTTTTTAATTCTTTTAATTCTTTCATTTTTTGTTCTTTTAATAATAATTTCTCATTTTTTTCTTTATCTTTTTTTTGTTTTTCATATTTTATTAAATAATTTTTAATATACAAATTTTTATGTTGATTACAAAGAAATAAATTAAATGTTTTTATATAAGTAACATTTGTATTCATACAACAATTAGAATTTTCTGGATCATTTGATTCATTAAAATACATACATTTTCCTTTTATCCATTTATCATTATAATTTTTAAAAATATTTAATAAATAAATATGATCGTCAAAATAATTAACTCCATGTATTTTGGGATATAATTCATTATAAGGTAATAATTTATCTTGTATATTTCTGCAATAAGGACATCTAATTTCATTTGTGGTTAAAAATGTTTTTTCTAATTTGTTGAATTTTGTTTTATGATTTATAATATCATTAAATATTGCTTCATAGTTAAATTTATGTCCACACTCTAAAGAAATATGATCTTTATCTAATGAGTTTTGTGTAATCAAACAAATATCATTTTTATTTATTTCTTCTTCATTATTAATTTCGGAATAAAAATCAATATTATCTTCAATTATAAACATAATAAATTATTTATCATTTATTTATATTATTATTTATTATATATGTCACCAAAAGAATGGGGTCCCCCAACATGGAAATTTTTTCATTGTTTAGCTGAAAATATAAAAGAAGAACAATTCCCACATATTGGATTATCATGTTTTAATATAATAAAAATGATTTGCAAAACTTTACCTTGTCCTGATTGTTCTAACCATGCTACACAAATTTTGTCAAATATTAAATTTCAACATATAAAAAATAAACAAAATTTTATAAATCTAATTTATATTTTTCATAATATGGTAAATAAAAAAAAACAAAAACAATTATTCAATGTATTAGATTTACAAAAATATAAAAATAAAAATTTAGTCAAAGCTTATAATGACTTTATTAGAGTATATCAAACAAAAGGAAATATGAAATTATTAGCAGATAGTTTTGCAAGAAGTAATACTATAAAGGTTGTTAAAAATTATTTAATGCGTAATATAAATAATTTTCATAATTATAAAGAATAATTAAGTTGTATTACTACTAATTAATTGGCCGTTTTGATATACACTACATTTAAAAGTTTGCTTAGAAGGCATAGAACATTTAATTGCATCGGATACACTATCATATAAAAATAATTGTGTTTCTATTTTACATGCTGTAATAATAGACATTGTTACAGCAACACTTATTATAGCATAAAAGAAATTTCCAACAACATATCCACCACTTACACAATTTGAACGAAGTGCTTGTATAAATATATATATCAAATATATTCCTAAAAATATAATTAATACATAGTTCATTGGAACTATAGTAAGCATTGGTGTCACTATATATCCATACAAATATGTAATATAAAATATGTTAAATCCATCATTATCATAAGCAGTAACAATTGGAAAGTTAACACAATCTGGATTTTTTGTATTCCCTCCTGATGGTGATTGAACTAATAATTTAATTAGTGCGATTCTAATAAAAGAAAATAAAAATAAAAAAAGAAAAAATGTTATTCCTTGCATTGTTTGAGAGAAAGCACTAAGAAGAATAATACACAATGTTATTATAATTGGCGAATAACTTACTAATACAGTATTCATGTTGATAGAATTTAATAAATTAACTTGTTGATTAGTTATAACTGGTTGACCTAATACAGGTGGTGTTATTTGAGGAGTTGCCATAATATTATAATGTATATATATTATTTCATTTTACATATATTATTTCAAATACTTCTTCTATTCTCTCTACAGATGAAAATTTAACATTTTCAAATTTATTATTATCTTTATATTTTTCAATAAGATTCAAATAATCTTTATTATTTTTTTTAGGAAATATAAAATGATTTATTCCTGATTTGAGAGAACCTAAAAATTTCAAATCAAGACCTCCTATTTCACATATATTTCCATCTAAATCTATCTCTCCTGTTATCCCAATATTTTGTATAATTTTCAAATCATTTAATAAACTATAAATCAATACTGTTAAAGCAACACCACCACTCGGTCCATCTTTTGTAATAGATCCATCTGCTGCATGAATATGTATTCCTAATGTTTTATAATTATTATGAATCCATTCTTTTCTCTCATTAGAAGTTAATTTCCAAGATAATGTTTGAGAGACATGAACGCTTTCTGACATAACTTTTTCTAAAGAACCAGTTAGTTTTAAATCCATGAAGAATTTTCCTGGAAAGAATTGAGAGAATAATTGTAATATTCCACCCTGTCCCAAAGAATTCGCCCACATACCATTAACAATACCAACTTTATTTTCCTCAAATATAATTGGTGGATTTATTTCATTTTTATCCTTTAAATATTTTTTAATATCAAAAATAGTTAAATTAATAGGATATTCTGTAATTGTTATATTTTCTTTAAAAATATTAATATTAATCTCTCCAATTATTTCAAATAATAATTCTTTTAATTTTCGTACACCTGATTCAAATGTATAATTTTCTATTAAATGTATAATTGTATCATTATCCATTTTAATCATATCTATTAATCCCATATTATTTAATATCTCAGGTAACAAATATTTATTTGTAATAACAATTTTATCATTTAATGATAAATGACTAAATTTAATGCGATGAATTCTATCTAATAAAACTCTATCAATAGAAGAAGGATCATTATAAGAGAGAATAAAAAGAGCTTTTGATAAATCTATATCAATACCATTAAAATATTTATCTTGAAAACAGTCATTCTGAGTAAAATCTAATAAATGTGTTAAAATTCCAATAATTTCTCTCCCATGTTCTGTTTTACTAATCTTATCTACTTCATCAATAAAAATAATTGGATTCATAACTTGAGTATCTATTAGGATTTGAACGATAGTTCCCCATGTAGATCCAACATAAGTATAATTATGTCCGTGTAAAGTGCTACCATTTGTATCTCCTCCAATCTTAATAAATGAAAATGGTCTACTTATACCATTTTCATCTTTTAAACAATCAGCAATTCCTTTTTTTGCTAAAGAAGTTTTACCTACACCAGGTGAGCCTTCAAATCCAAAACAATACCCTTTTTGTTCTCCATTTAACCATTGACAAATAATTTTTTCTATTTGTGTTTTTGCATTATCATGACCGTATATAGAGTTATCTAGATAACTTCTTATGGTTGATATATATTTTTTAATATAAATAAAATCATTATTTATTTTATTAGTATTACAAATAATACTATCATAATTAGTTGTAATCAAATTCGTATTATGAATAATTAATACATATAATTGATTTATAAATGAAAGATTATGTATATTTTCATCAATGAAATCTATTATTATTTTTTTTAATTCTTGTTTTGTATTTTTTTTATGGTAATTAATTTTATGATCGTACAAAAGATTATTTATTTTAATTATATTTTCTAATAATAAATTTTTATCTCCTTGTGTATAATATTTTTTCATATTTTTAATGTCAGATTCTGTCAAATTATAATTTTGTAAAATATATTTATTTATTTTATTTAAATGATATGAAATTTCTAAACTAGTATAACTTTCTTGAATGGGTATTTTGTAATTTAATACATCTAATATATTATTTTCTGTTAATTTATGAAAATTTATTTTTATTTTATTCATAATTTCTAAAAATGGTTCTTTTCTATAATTCCCAAAAGGGATTTTTAATAGTCCTTCTAAATAATTACGAGCTTTTTGACAACTATCGTCTGATTTTAATTTAATTTCTTTTAATTTTGAAAAAGCTTTATCTTTTACAGTAGAATTTGTTTTCATTAAATGAATTTTATTTTCAAATGATACAGAATTTATATCTTTATTATTATTTGTTTCTTGTAATATTTTTTTAAGATTATTATTAAAATATGTTTTTATAGATAGAGGTAAACTTTCATATAAAATATTTTGATCGTCTATTAAACTATTTTCATTACTAAGTAAGTCAAACAATACATTACATAAATAAATATTATCTAGATCTTCAATATTATATAATAATAAAATAATTAAATTTCTTTTAGAATATAAATCACAATTTAAAAAATCTTTTATTAAAATATTTAATGATTTATTTTTTATAATTTTATACAAAGTATTATTTCCAATAAATTTATTATATATATCTTCATGATTATTTATAATAAAATCTTTTAAATTGAGAGAATCAAAGAAATTATTGTAACTATTTGTTTTAAAAATAGAATTATTTGGAATATTTTGTTTTAATAAATCTATTTTGCCATTTATATATTTGTCATTTAATAAATCAATAATAACATTATCTAGAATTCCATAAATGATAATATATTTATTAATAATAGAATTATAAATATATACTTTTATACCAGACAACTTATAATGAAATTCAAGGTTATTTAATACAATATCATTACAATCAAAATTTTTATATTCACCTGTTTCATTATTTAAAACTTTATAAGAAGTTGGATGAAAATATTTTTTTAATAGTTCATATTTTAAATTATTTTCTTCGGTATTAATATATTTATTATTTCCAAAACAAATCATCAATAAATTTTCAAATGATTCAGTTCCATATAATTTAAAAATACTAGACATTTCATTATTAATTACTTGTAATTGTGAAATAACAGTGTCTTTATTAAAATGAATTAATATAGAATTATTTAATTCATTTATTTTTTTATTTAAATTAACTAACATTTGAATACAATTATCAACATCATTTTCTTTTATAATATTTAAACTTTTATTTTTTTTTATATGTAATATAGTTTGTTGAATAATGTTATTGAAAAATAATATTTTTTTATTTATTTTTAAAATATCTTCTGAATCATTCATATAATATATTATTATATTATTTTTATTGATTTAAGAATAATAACTTATTATAAATGACTCATGGGAATTCCAAACTATTTTTCTTATATTGTAAAAAATCATAACAATATAATTCGCAAATTAGAATCATATAAAATTATAATTACACACTTTTATTTGGATAGCAATTCTATTATTTATGATGTTATTCATAAAAGCAAACAACTACCTTCAAATGAATATATATTACAAAATGTAATTCATAAAATAATGGAATACATTAAAGAAATATCTCCTACAAAACTTGTTTATATCGCATTTGATGGAGTTGCACCAATTGCAAAATTAGAACAACAACGACAAAGAAGATACAAGTCTTGGTATAAAAATAAAATAGTAGAAAGTATTAGTAAATCAGTTAATTCTGGGTGGGATACGGCACAAATTACACCAGGAACTGAATTTATGAATGATTTAAATATAAAATTAAAATTATTTTTTGAAAATGAATCAATTAAAAAACAATTAAATGTAGATGAAATAATAGTTTCAACCAGTTTAGATCATGGAGAAGGAGAACATAAAATTTTTCATTATATTCGTAACTTAAAATATGATGAAAATTATAAACATGTCATATATGGATTAGATGCAGACCTAATTATGTTATCTATTAATCATTTAACAATTTTTCCAAATATTTATTTATTTAGAGAGACACCTGAATTTATAAAATCGATTCATTCGGAACTAGAGCCAAATGAAACATATTTAATGGATATTCCAGAATTATCCAACGCAATTACTTTAAATATGTCAACTTATTCAAATAATTTATGTAATAAAAGAATACATGATTATATTTTCTTATGTTTATTACTTGGTAATGATTTTATGCCACATTTTCCTTCTTTAAATATTAGAACTTCAGGTATATATACTTTATTAAACGCATACAAAGTAACAATTGGTTCAAAAGATAAATATCTAACAGATGGCACAACTATTTATTGGAAGAATGTATTTTTATTGTTTGAATGGTTATCCGTGAATGAAGAAGAATTTTTTAAACAAGAATATATTTTAAGAAATAAGAGAGAAAAAACTTATAAAAATATGCCTGAAACAACAGAAGAAGAAAAAATAAAAAAGGTAGATAGTATTCCAATGTATGATAGAGAAATAGAAAAATTTATAAATCCAGAAGAAGATGGGTGGAAAGAGAGATATTATCTTTCTCTCTTTTCAAAAAAATGTAGACCAGAAAGAGTAGTATTAAATTATTTAGAAGGATTAGAATGGACGATGAAGTACTACACGAAAGAATGTGTAGATTGGACTTGGAAATATAAATATAATTATCCTCCTCTTTTATGTGATATTATAAAATTTTTTAAAATTACAAAACATATTTCTTTTAAAGAAAATACTTCTCCTATAAAAGAATTATCACAATTATGTTATGTATTACCTAAATCTTCTCTCTATTTAATTCCAAATAATATAAGAAACGAATTATTAAAAAATAATAAACTGTATCCAGATGATTGTGAATTTATATGGGCGTTTTGTCGTTATTTTTGGGAATCACATGCATTATTACCTGAGTTGGATTTAAAACAAATTGAAGAAATTATTGACAAATAATTATTTTTTCCATACTTCAAAGAAATTATTATAACAAGGACCCCAACCACCACTTTCAAAATAGTCTCTTATAAAATTATTTTTTATTAATATATCATCTACATATTGTTTTTTTGATAAATCCCAATAATCATTTTCCATAATAATTAAATTTATATTATTTAGTATTTCAGGCATATCTAATAAAATATAATAAAATGCACCTTCACAGTCTAGTATCAATGTATCAAAATTAATATTATATTTATTTTTTAATTCTTCTAATGAAATTGTATTTACCCAATTATAACCATCTAATAATACATCACTTTGCATTGTTTCCCATCCTTTTTGAATTATTTTTTTTAGTGATAACGCTGAATTTTCCACATGAAAATATAAATTATTTAAATTTTTATTTTCAATTAATTGTTTTGAAATATTTTCATCACATTCTAATGTAACTAGATTTTTATTATTATTTAAAATAGAAGCAATAATTAATGAATTTCTTCCTATATTTCCTCCAATTTCTAAAACTTTTTCATCTCCTTTTAAATACCTAACTGTCATTTTTTGTTCTGGTAATTCTTCTTCAAAAGAACCATAATTTATTTTTAATTTAGAATGTAATTCATTTAGTTTATTATTATTATTATAAGTTTCATAACTTATTTCATTTGTAATGATATTTATATAAATTTTATATTCATCGCTGTATTGTATAAGTTCATTATCATCATTTATTGATATAAATATTTTCTTTAATAGTCCATAATTCGGATCTCCAAAATAATATGATCTATTATGGTCGTTATCTGGGATAGTAATAATATTATTTAATAATAATTTTTGAAAACATATTTCACTAACATCAACATGGGTATTTTCTATACCATAATAAATTTTCATAATATAATAGTATTAATATATTATACTAAATAATTATCGTTAATAATATATTATTTTAATAATATATTATTTTATATGTCAAAAGAAAGTATTATTTCAAAACAAGTCATTTCTACAATTGAAACAAGAGATAAATTTTTAGCAATACTAAAAGACATGAATCCAGGAATATTTATTCTAAAGTTAGGAGCAAAATGGTGTGGACCATGTAAGAAAATTGCACCAATTGTTGATGCTTTTTTTGGTTCTTCTCCTAAAACTGTTTTATGTGCTGATATTGATGTAGACGAATGTTTTGATCTATATTCTTTTTTAAAAAATAAACGAATGGTTAATGGAATCCCTGCATTATTATGTTATGCAAAAGGCAATCATAGTTTTAATCCTAATTATATGATTTCAGGAGCTGATCCAGAAAAGTTACATAATTTCTTTAAAGTATGTGGTAATATTCATAGTAAAGTATTAAAACATAATAAAGAAGAAATAAAGTTAATATAATATAATGTCTTCTCTCATTATAAATCGTTTAACGAGAGAAATAAATGAATATTATGATAATATTCAAAATAATCCTAATTTTAGATATATGAATAAAGATAATGTTAAAGATACCAATTTTATTATTCCTCCAAATGATCTTTTATTATTAGATCAGGTTGATTTAGTTATGATAAATAATGCTATTACAAGAAGAAAAAATAGATTTATTGCGATTCATATAATATTAAGCGATACACTTATTATACCTACAGAAACATTTATTATACCTACAGAAACATTTATTATACCTACAGAAACATTTATTATACCTACAGAAACATTTATTATACCTACAGAAACATTTATTATACCTACAAATTGTATAAGAAATCGTAATTATATTATGCAGTCATACTACTAATATATAATGAAGTAAATACACAACAATGGAACATATATGTTAACAAAATATAATAAAAGAGAGAAATATTTCTAAAATATAAATATCTTCTTAGATAAAAAATAATAGTAGATAATAAAGAAGAAGTAGATATTGCATAAAAATAATTTATTGGCAAATAAATATAACTATTCATACAACTTTTACAAATAACAAAAAAGAGAGATAAATTTTTTGAATGTTCTATAGAATTTGTTTTATTATATTCTAATAAAGAAGCAGATACAATTAATTGAGTAACTAACATATTATTAACATAACTTAAACAACAACATGCAATCATTAGATGATCCATAAACAAATAATAAGGGTCATCATCACTAGAATTATAAAAATAAGAAGCAAATATAAAAAAGAAATTAGATAGTTTCCATAATATATTATTACCTGTAATAAATGCTTTATAAGTAGAAATAACAAATAAAAAAGAAGATAACCCTTTGATAAATGAAATCATATTTATTAATATAATTTCATTTCTCTTTATATTACTTCATAATATTTATAGCCCAATATTGGATGTGAATTCAATGTTATTACGAACGCAATGTTCTTTTGTTTCAATTACATATGGTTGAGAAACATAAGATACATCACCAGTTTGAGGATTTATAGTTAAATTATCTTTAATTTCTATATGTAATTTTTTGAAATTTGTTGATTTCATAAATTCTTGAAATATTAAATAAGTTTTTGATACTTGTTGGTGGTATAAATTTGGTGTTTTAAATATAATTTGAATATCTTTATATACACTTAATAAAGTTTCAATTAATAATATATAATTTTTATTACTTATAGGTGTATGATATGAACCATCATCACCCACAACACAAATCCTGTTTGAACTTATTGGAGATCTATCAATTTCTATTAATTTTATATTTTGAAATTGTTTCAAAAAACAAGATTGATTTTGTATAAAATCTTTTATATCAAATAATTGACAATCATTAAAATAAATATGGAACATATCTATTTTTATAGAACTACAATTTATGTCACAAAATATCCAATCTTTTCTATTATTAAATGGTGAATCAAATTTAAAAGGTATAACAGAAAATGATTGTGATTTTTGTTCTTCTAACTTATTTAATCTTTCTTCCAAGAGAGAAAGTTTCTTTTTTGTTTCAAATAATTCTTGTTCCAAAGTATAAATAGTAGGTTGCATTGGTTGATAAACTGCATCATCAAAGCTAATCAAATCATTTGTTTCCATTTCTTTCTTTAAATGAAAAAAATAAATAATAATAACTTTTCAATTTTTAATATTTATAATTTAAGCAAACATTTTCCCGTAATATTATATTTTTCTTTTAATTCATCTTTGTCTCTAGCTAAACACATTTTACATATTTGTCTATATCCTTTTACAAATACCGGATTATATTTCTCTCTTCCACATTGAATACATGGAATTTCTTGTAACCATTTATTTTCAGAACCATGTTTATTACTAAGTCTTGGTAAGTTGTGAACCCATTCAGTATCAAGTATTTTACAATCATTGCAATATCTAGGTATATCATTTCTTATACATGTTAAATATATATAATCTTCAATATTATTTTCTTTTTCTAATATTTCTTTTGCATTAATTTCAAACCACGGTTCATGTCTAGTTGATATAGTAGTATGAGTATATTTTATTTCAAATATATATCTTACTTCATTCTTATTAATAATAGCAACATCCGCAATATATTTATTATTAACATCTCTATATTCTATTATAACTTCATCATTTTCTTCATATCTTATTGTGTGTAACATTTCATCGTCATTATTTCCACATTTTTTCCCATAATAACACATTTTAGAACATTCCCATGATAATGTAATAGATTTATTTTCTTTTAACCATGAAGCAAGTTTATATTTTGCATCTTTATGTAATTCACTTTCAGAAGGATGTTCATAATAAGAACACATTGATTCAGAATAATGCGAAAAATGACATTTACGAATATTTCCTTTTTTTAAAATTAATTTTTGTTGACAACTAATACATTTATATTTTTTATTTTTGTCTGCTTTATATGGTAAAACATAATCATTAGTATCAACTTGTAAAGCTCCTAACTGATACATATTATATTATTATTCATATATTTATATTATTTCAATATTTTTGTATCATTTGAATATTATGATCTTCACAATAATAACAATCAAATAATTCTTTATTTTGCAAATAAATAAGGTACCAAAGATTCACTTCCCAAATAAAAGATTTATGATTTTTAATAAATTGGATACTTATTTCTCTCATTAACTCTGAAAATAATAATAATTTTTCTTCAGAACCACCAAATATTCCTCCCAAAAAGAAATGACATATATTTTTGGTTAAATCAAAATAATTATCAATATTATTAGGAAAAGTAGCTATTTTAATTTTAGAGTTATCGTTCAAAGGTCTCTTCATTAAATCATTTATTTCTGTTTGAAATAAGTTATCATTTTTAATATTATGATAAATTCCAAAATCAATCCAAATATATTCAATAATATCTTCAAAAAAGTTATGTTCTTTTATAAAATGAATTGCCATTTTCATGCATTCTGTTTTATAACACATACAAAACATATAATCTAATGTATCTTTATTAGGATTATCTATATTCACATAAAAATCTGTAATTAAATAATGATATTCATACAAATAATTATCTTCTTTTTCAATAAAAATAAATATTTTTTTATGATGTAACATATATTCATATTCTTTACCAAATAAAATACAAGTATATATTACTTTACTATCAAACTCTGGTAAGTATTTATAAAATATATTTTTTTCAATAAATAAAATTACATGAATATTTGGTTCATATAATATTTTTTTTCCATTTTCAATATAAGTATCAGTAGGTTTATTATTATTAATATTAGAGAGAAAATAAGATACAATTATTTTATATTCCATTATTTTGTAATCATTTAAATATTTAAATACTAACTAAAATAAATATCATAATGAATTTTCATGAAAAGAAGGAAAGATATATAAATATAATGTATGAATATCAATATATTTTTGAAATAAAAAAATGTTGTGAATACACAGAATGGATTACTGTTTATAAAAATATGACGATAAATGATTTATATAATAATTTATATACTCAGTTTTATCATCCACAAAACAATAAACTATTTTTATACATAATGAATGAAAATGGAGAGAAAAAGTTATTGAAAAAGTCAGATGAACTAATAAAAGATTATATAAGAAATAGCCAAGAATATTTTAAACCGATTTATCCAGTTCCATATTGGATTGTTTATCCATTATATTTAGATGATGGAAGTTGTCACAAAGATCATTCACCTACAGAAGCGAATACTTGTTGTATTCATAATAATTCGTCATAAAATAATTATAATAATTTTATTATAATATAAAGCAATGGAAAAATTAGATTTAGATATTAATAATTATGATTTAAATGATATTATTAATTTATTTGGAATTTCAAAAAGAATAACAGATGAAGATTTAAAAATAGCTAAAAATAAAATGTTAAAAACACATCCAGATAAATCCGGATTAGATCCAATTTTTTTTACATTTTATAACAAAGCATATAAAATACTTTACCAAGTATGGGAATTTAATCAAAAAGGAAATACAAAAAAGTCAGATTATTCTCATGATGATTTTGATACACAAAAACAAGAATTATTAAATAAATGGATGAAAGATAATAAATTTGAGAATAAAAAATCTTTCAATGAATGGTTCAATAAAGAATTTGATAACGCCCATATATACAATGATAAAGAGAGAAAAGGCTATGAAGACTGGTTAAGAAATTCCCCTATAGAGAATGAAACAGTAAATGATATGAGAGGAATGAATTTATATATAGATAAAAAGAAGAAGGAATTAAGAGAATTGTCATTAATAGAAAAGAGAGAAGTGGAAGAAATCTGGAATACAAATAATATTAGTGCTTCTGATTTATCTCCAGATGCTCCACAATGTTATGATTCTGATTTGTTCTCTCAATTATCTTATCAAGATTTACAAAAAGCTCATACTGAAAGTATCATACCAATTACAATAGAAGATTATGAAAATAAACAAAAATTTAATAATGTAAATGAATTTATAAGTTTTAGAAACAATCAAGATATTCAACCATTTCAAGAAGGAGAGAAATATTTGGATAATAAAAGAAAGAAAGAAGAAGAATTATCAGTTCGTTTAGCGTTTAATTTAGCAAAACAATCAGAAATAGCAAAACAGAAGAATAATGATTTTTGGAGAAATATCCAAATGTTAAATTAAGTCAGTAATAAATAATGTTATATTTATATAATGAAGAAAGATAATAAAAATAATATGTTGTTATTATTTGCATTTATATTTATTATTTTGGTTTTACTATATTTATATCAAAGGTATCAAAGTAAATTAGATAGAGAACATAGTTTAGATGATTACACATTTATACAAAAATATTTATTATCTGATAATATTGAAGCAAAAATGAAAAAGTATTCAAAACCAATATTATGGATATATATAAATTATGAATATAATTCAAGAAATTGGTCTTCTTTTGGTTCAAGATCTTCTAATGATTTAAATCAACCCTATTTATATTTAACAGTTAAATCTATTATCCAGAAATGTAATGATTCATTTCATATTTGTTTAATAGATGATAATTCATTTACAAAATTATTACCAAAATGGAAAATAAATATGAATATAATTTCAAACCCAATAAAGAACTATATGGTAGATTTAGGTATAACAAAATTAATATATAAATATGGTGGAATGCGAATACCTCCTTCTTTTATTTGCATGAAAAATTTAGATTCTTTGTATGATATAGGAACAAAACATAATTATCCTTTCTTTTGTGAAACAGTAAATAGAAATTTAACTTCTAGTTATAATGATTTTTGTCCGAGTTTAGAATTTATGGGAGCCAATAAGAAGAATCCAATAATAGGAAATTTGGTCCATTTTATAGAGAAAGAAATATCTCAAGATTATACAGATGAAATAAAAATTTTAGGTTCATTTGATACATGGTGTTTATATTATAAAAAAAATAATAAAATAAATATTCTGGATGGTTCTCTCATTGGAACAAAAACTACAAGTAATAAACAGATATTAATTGATGATTTATTAACAAATAACTATATAGAAATTAGTAAAAATATTTATGGAATTTATATACCAGAGAGAGAACTAATGAAAAGAATAAATTATAATTGGTTTCTTCGTATGTCACCCAAACAAGTATTGCAAGGAAATATGATTGTTTCAAAATATTTATTATTAGCAAATAAAAAAAATTCCAGTCCTGGAATTATTGAGCCATTAGAGAATAAACCCAAATGGGTAAGTTTTTGGAAAGTTCCATCTGCTGCTCCCGTATGGGGATTAAAACCCATTGATTTAGGGGATAATATTCAGAAAGAAAGTTATCCTGAAAATATTCCTGGACCGTAAAATATAAGAATTACTATACTATATTTTGTAGAAAATATTAATCATATTACAATACGATTTATAAAACCAAAGAAATGAGTTTTTGTCTTATTTTTCTTTTCGGTCGGTGTAATATATGTCAACTATTTTTATTTCAATTGCTTCTTATAGAGACCCTGAGTTAATTCACACTATTAAAGATATAATATCAAATGCAGAACATCCAGATAATTTAAGATTTGGTATTTGTTTTCAAGATGATGATATTTATAAATTAGAAGAATATATAAATGATAAAAGATTTACTATAATAAATATTCATTATAGTAAAAGTAAAGGATGTTGTTGGGCTAGAAGTCTTATTCAAAAATTATATAATAATGAAACTTATACATTACAATTAGATTCTCATCATAGATTTGTTAAAAATTGGGATACTTTATTAATAAATATGTTTTTGAATTTAAAGAAAGATGGTGTAAATAAGCCATTAATTACAACATATCTTCCTTCTTATAATCCAAATAATTATCCACAAAATAGAATTATGTGTCCGTGGTCTATAAAATTTGACAAAGTTGTTGAAAACAATATATTATTATTTATTCCTGATTATATAATGAATCATACTGAGTTAACAAAACCTATAAAAGGCGATTTTTTTTCAGGACATTTTTCATTTACACATGGAAATTTTTGTAATGAAATACCATATGATGATACTCTTTATTTTATTGGGGAGGAAATAAATATTGCAATAAGAAGTTATACACATGGTTATGAAATATATTATCCCCATATATTAGTTGCTTGGCACGAATATACAAGAAATTATCGTAGTAAACAATGGGATGATGATAAAGAATGGTGGAAAAAAGACCAAAAATCTAAAAATCATTTTAGTTTATTTTTGAATAATGATGATTCTATAGAAGAAAAATTTAAATTAGGAAAAGTAAAAGATATAACTACTTATCCATATTATAACTTATTATATAATAATATTAATATATGAAAAAATATTTTTGTTTATAATTATAATAATAATTCTTTATTATTATTATATAACTTTACAAATAATTATGTATTCAAAATGAAAATTATAATTGTCCGATTATAACGAATGATAGTAATAAATATAATAAATTAAGAATTTTAAAATTTTAGAAGAAAATATAACTACTTGTTTAAAAAACAATAATGTAATAGAATATTATAATAAAATATAATATTATTATATGAGTTCGGATACTATTATATATAAAGGAAATAGGTGTCGTCCAAAAAATGGAATCCAAAGGCAGAAATGTACTATAAAAGGAAAAAGATATTGCGTTAAAGTAAAAAATGTAACTTTTCGTAATTATAAAAAATGTCCGAAACATTATAGAAGATGTAGTGATAATAATTGTTATTTATATCGTAATCCAAATAAATCTAAATCAAACACAAAAAGTAAAAAATCTAATATGTTATAGGTAATTCATCTATATTTTTTAAAAATATATAATAGTGAATATCATAACTGTTTTTATCATATTTTATTTCATTTTTATATTGAATTTTATTATATTTACAAATTTGGCGAATTATTGTAATAAATGAATTATATGTTAATGGTTTGTCAATATATTTTTGCTTAGAATTATGATAATATTTACGACATTTTTCTAAAAATTCTTGAATAATATTATTATATATTCCTTTTTTGAAAGAAATATTATTGATGATATAATAATCTTTTATTTTTATGAAAATTTTATCAAATAATTCAATTAATAACTGATTTGGGATTTGGGATTTAAATATTTGGAGAGACATTATTATATTATAGAAATAAGATTATTTGTAAAGAGAGAAAGTTCAATTTCATCTTCATGAATATTATAAAAATTGTTAATATATTTACATATGATAGTTGTAATTTTATATTTATAATTTTCATCTAATAATACATTTGTTTTAATAAAAGAAAAATAATTATCTAATATATCCATAACAGAATAACCACTATCATGAATAGAGAGAAAAATATTGACTGCTTCATTAAATTCGCGATTTAATATTAAATCTGTATATTTTTGAAAAATAATAAAACTAATATTCGTACATATATTATTTGCAATTTCTAATGTAATTAATTTATTCAATAATTTAAATTTTTCTATATAATTAATCAACACTTTACATGTATTATTTGAAATAATTAATATAAATTCTTTAGCATCTTCTGTAATTTGGATATTTTCATTAATTAATATTTTATCCATAATTGAACGCATATCATTTATTTTAATTGGTTCAATACGAATAATATAAAAACGAGATTGTATTCCTTCAATTACCTTTAAAATAGAAGTACAAGAAGAAATAAAATGGACGTTATGACTATACTTATCAATAAAATTTCTAAAAATTTGTTGACTTTGATCGTTAATAATATCTATATCATCTAATAATAATATTTTCTTTTTATTTTTAATAGTGGAACAAGTTTGACAAAATATTTTTACTTCATTTCTATAATAACTAATTCCCTGTTCTTTCAAATTATTAATTTGTAAAATATTATCAGAATATGATTGATATGGTATATCTTTATAATATTCTTTTACTATAATATTTAACAAAGTTGTTTTTCCACTACCAGGATTCCCAATAAATAATATATTTAATTTATCCAACTGAATAAGTAATTTTATAATATCTAAAAAATCTGATGATAATTTAAATTCTTCTAAAGAGGAAGGTTTATATTTATTTATAAATAAAGTGTTTGAATTTATATTTAACATAAATATTTATAAAACAAATATTTAGGTTAATAACTAGAATTAATAATATATCAAATAATATGTATTCTTCTACAAAAGAAAAAGAAAATAATATAGAAACACATTATTCTACATTGGGTATTTCAGAAACTTCCACTCCTGATGAAATAAAAAAAGCTTATAGGTTATTATCTTTAAAATATCATCCAGATAAAAATAACAATAACCCTTCTGCTGTTGAAATGTTTCAAAAAATTAATTCTGCTTATGAAATTTTAAGTGATCCTGAAAAGAAAAAAGAGTATGATTTTATAAGAAAAAATCCAATGTTTGATGGAGGTGGAATAAATATGGCTGCTGATATGAATGATTTAAATGATTTATTATCAGGTTTATTTTTTAATCAAGGATTCGGTGGAGGAAATCATGGAGGAATTCGTGTTTCCATGAATAATATGGGTATGCCTGGTGGCATTCCTGATATATTTGGGGGATTTAATCCACCACATCAAGGTTCTCGTATTCATGTTTTTAGAAATGGAATTCCCGTTCATCAAAAACCACAGCCAATTAATTATACATTAAATATTAATATAGAACAAGTATTAAGTGGAGTTCAATTACCTATTGAAATAGAGAGATGGATACTTGAAAATAATATTAAAGTATATGAAAAAGAAACAATTTATATAGATATTCCAAAAGGTATTGATGATGGAGAGATGATTTTATTAAATTCTCAAGGAAATGTAATAGATGATTTAAATAAAGGAGATGTAAAAATATTTATAAAAGTAAATAATAACTCTGAATTTGTAAGAAAAGGATTAGATTTATTTATTGAAAAGAAAATTTCTCTCAAAGAATCACTTTGTGGATTTACTTTTGAATTAAAATATATTAATGGAAAAGTATATACTATTAATAATCAAACAGGAAATATTATACAACCTGAATATCAAAAAATTATTCCTGGAATGGGATTAATGAGAGAAAATACAAAAGGGAATTTAATTATACATTTTAAAGTAGAATATCCAGATACTCTCTCTATAGATCAAATTGATAAATTAAAAGAAATATTATAAACTAACTACTTCATATATTATAGGATGATCATCATCATAAATATTTAGATCTCCTAATTTATTACATTCATCTATTGTTTTTTAGTACAACTAGAAATACAATTTTTGAAGGAATATTATAATAATAATATAAAATTATTATTATAATTAATGTCTTATTTTATTTTCTATATTATAACAACATTTCATATAAAAGTGCCATTCTAACATAAACTCCATTTTCAACTTGATTAAAATAAACACATCTATCATTATAATCTACCATATGAGAAATCTCCTGTAACCTAGGCAATGGATGCATAATAATAGCAGTATCTTTCATATAATTTATATTTGCATTTGTAATTTGGAAAGGTTGAATTATAGTTGACTTATTAAATTCATCTATATTTTCAAATCTCTCTTTTTGTATCCTAGTCATATATAATATATCAGTTTTCTTCAAATATTCAATATACTTTAATTGTTCTCCTTGTTTGATATTAATTTCTTCTTGGGTAAATCCAGATTCATTTACTATTTCATAAATATCTCTTGGAATATTCAAATTATTATAAGGAATATAAGTGATTTTAAATTTTTTAAAAAAAGTTATAAGTTTTACTAAAGAATGAACTGTTCTACTATTTTTTAAATCTCCCATAAATGTAATATTAATTTCATTTCTATCATCATCATATAAATTTATATTTCTCTTTTTTAATTCATCATAAATAGTAAAAATATCTAACAATGCTTGTGTTGGATGTTCTCCATTACCATCACCTGCATTAATAATAGGTATAGAAGATACTGTACTAGCTCTTTCAGAAGAACCTTTTTCTGGATGTCTCAAAATAATAATATCCCCATAATAATTTAAAGTTTTAATACTATCCTCTAAACTCTCTCCTTTTTGATTACTAGTATTCTCTCCTTGTAAAGAAATAACAGAACCTCCTAGTTTAATCATTGCAGATTGAAAAGAAGCACTAGTTCTAGTTGATGGTTCACAAAAATAATTAATCATAATTTTATTTTGTAATGGTTTCTCTCTAAAACTCATCATTTGATATGTTTTTGATATAATTTTTTTAATTAAATATGGATTTAATTGTTTAACTTCTATCAAATGCATTATTTAATTAATATTTATTAATTTTTTTATATTATTTTATAAATGAATATAAAATTTAATGACAACGATCATTTGTCATTAAATAATCTAAGAAATTTTACGAGTAGGAATTTCAGAAGATACTAAATAAATAGAATTTTCAGTAATAACAATATACTCACTTCCACTTTTGTAAAATTTAGCAACAGGAGATGTATATTCCTCTTCACTTTTTACAAGCATTTTTTCTCCTCCTTCACGAACACCAATTAAAGCTGTTTTATCCAATGAAGCCGTCCAATAATCCAACATAATTGGTTTATCTTCAACCACAGCTAACTTTGTAGCATGTTTTAAAGTAGCATCACTAGGTAATCTGTAGTTAGCTCCTGCATTTTGTACGACTTCAGATGACATTATATTAATTAGTTTTTTAATGTCTTTAAATTATTATAACTATATATATTATATGATAAATGACGAAAAAAAAAGAATAGAACAAAATATCTCCAAAATATCATTATCTAACTCAGAAAATTATTATGAATATTTATCTGTTAATATAAATGATATACTTCTTCAACAATTAAATATTTTGGAAGAATATATTAAAAATATGAATGATATTTTTCATTCAAACAAAAATAATAAATTATATATTATTATAAAAGGAATTGAAACTATTTATCATATTTATTTCCAAATATTATTTTACACAAATAACCATAAATTGGCTTATTATTATTCTCATAAATCTATTTATTTATATAAAGAATATAACTCACAAATTAATGATGATTCAAATTCTTTTTTAAACTTGTCAACGAGAGATGCAATTATTTATATTTATAAAAAAACTATTTTTGAAATAAAACCATACTTTTCAAAAAAAAGTGAAACAAATATACAAAAAGAAATATTTGATATACTTTTTTTACACAATAATATTATTAAATTATTATTATTTTTATTATATAAAGGTTATGATAAAAATATGAATTCTATATATTTGAAATTGATAAATAATATAATTTCTTATCAATTAAATTATCCAAATTATATTATACTATCTTTTTTTACAAATTTATTGTTCGACCATTTTTTAGATTCTTATACAAATGAAGAAATAATAGATACTATTGATAAATTTTGTAAAAAAATAAATAAACAACTAATTACGAGAGAAGAAATAAATATAAAATTATTTAATAATGAATTTAAACAATTAAATAGCAATCAACTTATTTCTCTCTTATTCAACTAATATTATTCTCAATTAATATATACTTTTTTCTTAACTTTTTTTTATCTTTTACCATTTTTATTTCTTCTTTAATTATTTTTTGGCTAATTACATGAAATTCTTCTATCAATAAATTTTTTAAAAATTTATAAATTTCATATAACACATTTTCATCACACATTCCTACTATTAAAATACTTCCTGTTCTAAAAACCATAAATGATACTTCTATTTGAATTTTATTATCTAATATTTTTACTCCTGTTTGGACTTCCAATTCTGGATGATAATAAAATTTTGATTGAATTCCTGGATAAGAACATGGATCATAAATGCTCTGAATATTATATTTATATTTAAATAAATCATGTAATTTCTCTCTATTTATATAAAATCCACAATTAAAATTTGAATTAATTAATACAGTTATACTTTTTTGATTATAATCCAATTTTTCTTCTATAAATGGTTGAAGAATATTTAATATTCTAGAGAGAATAATATCATAAATTTTATCATTTTGAACTCCTGGTATCTCAATCTTTCCTGTATTAAATATTTTAATATGAAATTCCTTATAAATATTATCTATACAAATTCTCATTATCATTACAAAACAATTATAAAATGCACTCTTCTTTTTGATACGATAACTAATAATATCCTTCTTAGATATACCAACACTTATTTTACGAATATCTTTAAATTTAATTCGTCCTGTAGGATTATGAATACTAGTAATAATTTGTTCGTCAAAATATCTTTCCTTTTTTAAATTTTCTTTTATTATATTCAACTCTTCTTCTGTCATTGAATTAAATTTCATTTGTTTTTTAATAATTCCTTCTTTTGGAATAGAATAAGGAATAATTTCTATCCCCCAAAATATTTTATTCAAATCTATCATTTGATTCAAATATGCAATCTTTGATTTTGTTGATATATATATATCCGTTGCAGTTGGAATTACAATACTTGCATCATTTATTATTACTTCTTTTTCCTCCATTTTTCTCTCTAAATGACTATCATGATGATATCCAAAACAATTAATATCATTATCATCTTCATCATTTAATACTTCTTTGTCAACTTGTGATTGATTTGATAAAAACATTTCCCATTCATCTTCTAATATATCCATGATAGTATAGTTCTTGTTATAATTTTATATTCTTTAAGTTAAATATTAATCAATTTTATTTATTACAGTAGACAATTTAGTAAATACATATCCAGTATAATGTTCTATATTACAATTTTGATTATGCATTATATCTTCTATAAAATTTAATAATTCAGCTTGAATATATATTTTTTTATTTCTTATAATATAATTTATTAAATATTTTATTATATTTTTATGATCTATATTATAGTCAATACTTACATGTCTTATATAAATTAACATATCTTTTATATTAATTTTTTCTTTTATTTTTAAAAATATATTTTCTAATAATTCATTATTTATAATTTTAAAATCTTTATTGAAAACATCTTGATTTGTTTGCATATAATTTATCATACTTCTTATATCCGATTTATATAACTTTTGAATAGAAATTATAATGTTTTCAGAAATATTTAAATTTTCTTTCATTGCTATATTTATTAAAAAATTATGAATATCTTTTTCTGGTAACTGATTGAATCTTAATTTTAAAAATTCATTTTGTAATCCATCATCTATTCTGCTTATATAATTACATATTAAACAAAAACGAACAGAAGAAGAATATTCCTGTAATAAATATCTTAATGCTTGTTGTGCATTTTTTGTCATATAATCAGCTTCATCTAATATGATAAATTTCATTCCTTCATTAAATAATGTTTTTGAATTTACAAATTGAGCTATTTGATTACGAATAATATCTACACCTCTATCTTCGCTCGCATTATTTTGTATAATTAATCCATTCGTTTTATAATTATGTTTTGCTTGATATTCATTTACTAATGCAATAACACTTGATGTTTTTCCTACACCAGGTGGTCCATATATCAATAAATTAGGAAAATAACCAGTTTCTATTATGTTATTCATAATTTCTTTGTTAATTGGGTCTAATATGATATTCATTATTTTTGTTGGTCTCCATAATTCTACCCAGGGAATACTCATATGAAAGTATTATTATTTAATGTATAAATAATAATATTTGTTAATTAATTAGAATTAATAATGTTAAATAATAGCTTAAACAATAAATAAAATTTAAATATTATTAAATGGAAATTATTATTGAAGGAGAGAAATATAAAGTAAATGATAATGAATATAATAAAATAAATCACAAAGAATATACAAATCTTCGTTTATATAATGAATTAGGAGTTCACGAGAGAATAATTGGATTTATTAAAAAATGTATAGAAGTTTATATTCATGAAAAGCCACATTTTATTTCATTTGATACAACTCATGGTGGTTTTATACAAATTAATTTATCAAATTTTTTTGATAAAATAATTATTGTAAATACAAAAAAAGAACATTTGGATAATATTAATTATAATATTGAAAAACATAAAATAAATAATATTATAAATGATATTATAAATAAAAATAATAATATAATTTATTCAGAAAATATATATGAACGTGTAGAATATTATTTAAAAAATGATAATATTATTTTAATAACAAAAGAACAAAAATTAACCCAACAAAAATATAATACTTATTCATTATCTGGAACAAATTATTATATTCATGTAGACGAAAAATTACAAAAAAGTTTCAATGAAATTTTTTCTCTCTATATTGGTGAAAAAGTAAATGATATTATAAATCTAAATTTTGATAATTTGATTCATTTATGCATTATGGTAAAAAATGGAGGTCCACAATTTGAACGAATGTTAATTGATAATTTACCTATTATTGATAAATGGACGATTCTTGATACAGGTTCAACAGATGAAACAATTGATATTATTAATCGCATTCTTGTTGGAAAAAAAGATGGAAAACTATATCAAGAACCATTTATAAATTTTAAAGATAGTAGAAATAGATTAATTGAATTAGCAGGGAATGATTGTAAATATAAATTAATGTTAGATGATACATATGTTATACAAGGTAATTTGCGAAATTTTTTAAATGTTGTTCGTTCAGATCAATATTCAAATTCTTTTACATTGTTTATTTTATCAGATGATGTAAAATATGGTTCTAATCGCATTATAAAAAGTAACTCTATTCTAAAATACGTACATAAAATACACGAAGTAATTACTGATAAAAATAATATAAATGTTGTTATTCCAGAAAAAGAAGCATATATTGATGATAGAAGATTTGACTATATGGAAAAAAGAACGAGAGAAAGAAAACAATTAGACTTACAATTATTATTTGAAGAAGTTGAAGAAAATCCTAATGACCCACGAGCATATTATTATTTAGCTCAAACATATAATATTTTAGAAGATTATGAAAAAGCATTTTTTTATTTTATGAAAAGATGTGAATTTGTAAATGCTGGGTTTCTTCAAGAACGGGTTGATGCTGCATTTGAAGCAGCAAGAGTTGCAAATTTTAAATTAAATAAACCTTGGGAAGAGTGTGAAAAATTATATAATGAATGTTATAGAATAGATGAATCAAGACCAGAATCTTTATATTTTATTGGAATTCATTATTATTTAGAAAATAACTATAAAAAAGCATTTTTTTACTTTAAAAAAGGGTTTGAAATTGGATTTCCTCAACATTGCCAATATTCTTTAAAACCAACTTTAACTTTTCATTTTTTGCCAAAATTTTTAACTAAAATTTGTTATTTTTTAGAAGAATTTGAAGTAGGAGAATCCGCATCAAAATTTTTTTTACAACATAACAATACTAATGATGATAGCTATCAGGAAATATTATCCTGGTATCAAATATTTGTAAAATTAAATATGTATAAAGGACCAAAAATACCCAAAATTCCACAAAATCCTATTATTTGTTTTGTAGCTGATGGGGGATTTAGTCCTTGGACTGGTTCATCTATTTTAACATCAGGTGTAGGAGGTTCAGAAACATATATAATTGAAATGGCAAGATATATTAAACAAATTGGTAAATTTGAAGTTTATGTTTTTTGTAATACTCCAAATGAAAATACAGAAATATTTGAAGGAGTTATTTACTGCCACTTAAATAAATATTATGAATTTATTAATACAAACTATGTAAATACATGTATTATAAGTAGATTTTCTGAATATTTACCTGTTACTTTTAAAGGGTTTTCAGAAAATGTTTATTTAGTCGTTCATGATTTAACACCTTCTGGAATAATTATACCAAATGATAATAAACTAAAAAATATTTTTTGTTTAACAGATTGGCATTCAAATTATTTAAAAAATATATTTACTTCAATAAATAATATTATTAAACCATTTAATTATGGAATAGATGATAGATTTAAAAATAAAATTACCCAAAAAATAAAAAATAAATTTATTTATTCTTCTTTTCCAAATCGTGGTCTTCTTCAACTCCTACAAATGTGGCCTAAAATTTATGAAAAAGAACCTAGTGCAACATTACATATTTATTCTGATGTAAACAATAAATGGTCTAATGATGTAGAACCTGAAAAAATGTTACAAATAAAAAGTTTATTAAATAACTATAAAGAGAGAAATAATAGGTTAGGAATAAATTATTATGGATGGGTAAATAAAAAAGAACTTGCTGATGCATGGCTTTCAGCAGATATTTGGTTTTATCCTTGTACTTTTATGGAAACATTTTGTTTAACTGCTTTAGAAGCTGCCAGTTCTAAAACACTAGCCATTACAAATCATTTGGCAGCATTGCAAGATACTGTTGGAAATAGAGGAGTTATAATTAATAGTGATGCAACAACACAAGAATGGCAAGACCAAGCATTAAAACAAATTTTTTATTATATGGATGAAGCAAATAAGAGAGAAAAAGAACAATTAATTAATATTAATTATGAATGGTCTTTAAGTTTATCTTGGGAGAAACAAGCAAATAAATTGATAAAAGAATATATTTTACCTAACACTATTTTGGAATATAAAGGAATGTATAACTGGACTCATGATTTACCTATAGGAAGCAAAGATATATTTTTAGAAATTATTAATTACTTCAATAATAATTATCATAAAGTGAATAAAAATGAAAAAATAGTTATATTAGAAATAGGTACTTATGCAGGTATTTCTCTCATTAATTTGGTAAAAGCTATTCCAAATTCAATTGGTTATGGGGTTGATATGTGGGAAAATTATAATGAAAATGAATTATTAAAAAATATAGATAATTTAAAAGTAGAATCATCATTTTATCATAATATTGAAGTTTCTGGTTTAAAAGATAGAATTTTTGGTATTAAATCTTGCTCTACCAACAAATTAATTGAATTCATTAAAACTGATTTTAAAACGGATTTTATTTATGTAGATGGTTCTCATTTATTATTGGATTGTTATTCTGATTTAGTATTATCATGGGAAATTTTAGAAAAAGATGGTATTTTAGCTATTGATGATTACTTATATTTGAAAGAAGATATGTTAAATAGTCCATATGAAGCAGTTAACCATTTTTTAAAAATATATCAAGGAAAATATAAATTATTGCATATTACTTATCGTGTTTTTATCCAGAAAATAAAATAATTTCTTTTAAAAATAATGAATGGCAAAACTATATCATCTATAGGAGAAGAATATATACCAGAAAAAAATACTTGTTTATATTCACCCATTTTCGGACAACTTATTAAAGGAAAAATGGATTTTATTTATAATAATTCAGTTATTACAAATGAATTTTTTGATATTGAAGTTTGTAAAACTATTTGTGAATTAGTTACACCTAATTCTGATATAATTGATATTGGTGCAAATATTGGATTAGTAACGATTGGTGTTAAAAAATTATTAGATTTAAATGAAAAAACAAATTATATTAATAATTTTCATTGTTTTGAATGTAATGATGAAATGTTTTCTTGTTTAAAATATAATACAATAGGTCATACAAATATTACTTTGTATAATTTTGGATTATCTGATATACAACAAATAGCAAATATGGAAGTTAATAGTTATAATTATGGATGTAGTACAATAAAACAAACATATGATAATTCAAATAATAATATGAATATATTAGATTATAATGTTGAAAAATTCAATAATAGAATATTTGAAAAAAAATTATTTGTTTCTCTAATGCCATTAGATTTATTTTATAATTTATTTGAAAATAAAATAAGTGTTATTAAAATAGATGTGGAAGGAATGGAATATAATGTATTAGCTGGAGCCAAAAAGTTAATAGAAATACATAAACCTGCTATAATAGTAGAAATATTAGATGAAAATATTATGAAAGTTAATGAACTTATGAAAAGTTATAATTATATAAATAAAGGATTGATTCTTAAAAAGTATATATCTCAAGATTATATTTTTACATACAACTTTTAAATTATTTATAAATCAATACAACGACCTTTGGTCGTTTTATTGATTCAAGAAACCAAATGTTTCTAAATATTTTTTATAAATAATTCATTATTATTATATGTCGCGAATTATATTTCAATTAAAAAGTTGGAATATGTTATAATTTTTATTAGAATAAAATAATGTATTAATTTATTTAAACCCATTTATAAGGTCCATTTAAGTCTCCTTTTACAATAACATCTTCTTTATTTACTTCTACATCAATACTATTTCTTGTTCCATAAACATGCCAATAGAATTTACAATAACCATTATTACTATAAACAGTAAATTGATTATTAATTATTTCAGAACACATCAATAAAACAAAATTACCTTCAAATATTGGTGTGACTTGAATAGTGAAATTTGTAGCTAAATATTGAACATAATCTGGTAATGTTATTGTTGTTTGATTGTTATCTAAAGGTATTTCATCTTGACCGCGATAATAAACACCTGCTTCAGGACCTTCTAAACAAGCATGAATTAAATATTTATCTTGACTATTAGGTGATGGGTGGTCGATAACAAAAGTTTTGTTAGCATTTCCAGAAGCAACTCCACTTCGTGTCATTTCACCTGTTGTTGAATTCCACATCACTAAAAAGTTTGTAGTAACAGTTTCTGTTCTCACAGGTGCTACATAAAAAGCACTCGCTGTTGCACCGGTTACACCCGCTGCTGATGCATTTAATACAATTGTATTAGCTGCCTGTGCACCTCCACCTGCTACACCAGATGGATTAATACATAAACTATTTGCTCCTTGTGTTTGTCCTGCATTTGTACCAATCGCAATGGCATTGATTCCTTGAGCTGTTTGTGCTGCCAATACACCAATTGCAATCGATCCTGAACCTTGAGATAGTTGCCCTGCATTCGCACCTATCGCAACCGCATTTTGTCCTTGTGTTGATCTTCCTGCAAAAGATCCAATGGCGATACCATTTGTTCCTTGAGCACTATTTGCTGGTTGGTATCCTATTGCAACTGCACCAGACCCTTGTCCTGCAGATCCTGCTCCGTTTCCAACTGCAGTACAGCTAACACCTTGTGTAAATTGTCCTGCGGATGATCCAATCGCAACGGAAGATTGACCTTGTGTTAGCTGTCCTGCACCAACTCCAATCGCAACTGCATTCGATGCTTGTGCTCCTTGCCCTGCCAAATATCCAATCGCTACTCCACCTACTTGTTGATTCGCGTTTCCTGCCTGATATCCTACTGCTACTGTAAGTTGTCCTTGTGATACGGTTCCTGCCTGATATCCAATTGCCAAAGCATTATTTGATTGTGTATTTTGACCAGCATTTTGTCCGATTGCTATTGAACTGACTCCCTGTGCGGTGGATCCTGCCTGATATCCAATGGCGATTGCTGAGTTTCCTTGTCCTGTTAGTCCTGCTTGAAACCCAATCGCGGTTGCGTTTTGTACTTGTCCTGTTTGCCCTGCTTGTATGCCAATTGCGATACAATTACCATTTTGATTTGTTTGTCCTGCTTGATATCCTATGGCAATGCTTCCTGATCCTTGTGCTGTATATCCTGCTGTTTGTCCAATCGCAACCGCATATTGACCTTGACCTGTTTGTGCTGCCTGTACGCCAATAGCAACTGCATTGATGCCTTGTGTATATTGTCCCGCCGCAACTCCAATAGCAATTGCTCCTGATTGTTGAGTTACTTGTCCTGCATTCGCACCTATTGCAATTGCATTTGTACCTTGGTTAAATTGGGCGGTTGATACACCAATGGCAATTGCTCCTGATTGTTGAGTTCCTTGTCCTGCTGTATTACCTATTGCAATTGCATTTGTACCTTGTGTTGAAATACCTGCTTGATAACCCATTGCAATTGCACCTGATCCTTGTTGTGTCTGAGCGGTAAAAGCTCCTATTGCAATTGCATTTATTCCTTGATTGGTTGAACCCGCACTAACACCTATTGCAATGGCATTAAGACCTTGGCCTTGTGTTGAACCAGCCGTTGCACCATATGCACCTGCTAAATATCCTAAAGCAATTGCTCCTGATTGTTGACCGGTTTGTCCTGATTGATATCCAATTGCAATCGTGTTGATTCCTTGTGTAGTCAGACCGGCTTGGTATCCAATCGCAACCGCTCCTGAACCCTGAAATGTTTGAGCTGCCGAATCTCCAATCGCAACAGCACTTTGTCCTTGATTGGTTGAGCCTGCAGTTTGTCCAATCGCAACAGCACCCGTTCCCTGATTTGTTCTACCAGATTGAAAGCCCATAGCAATTGCACCCGATTGCTGGTTGTTATTTCCTGCGCTTACTCCAATCGCAACAGCGTTCAATCCTTGTCCTGTTGTTCCATACTCGCCTGCAGTAAATCCAATCGCAATAGAACCTGACCCTTGTGACTGAAAACCTGCACTATTTCCAATCGCAACTGCACTTCCGCCTTGTGCGCTTTGACCTGCAGTATTTCCTATTGCTATTGAATTTTGCCCTTGTGTATATTGACCTGAGTTTGTTCCAATCGCAATTGCATAATTATTTTGAGTAAATTGACCGGTATTATATCCTATTGCTACCGCATATGCTCCTTGTGATGCTTGTCCACAATAATTTCCTAATGATATTGCATAATTTCCTTGTGCTGTTTGTCCTGCTTGAACTCCAATTGCAATGGCTTGTTGACCTTGTGCTGATTGTCCGCATTGATATCCCATTGCTACACCATATTGTCCTTGAGATTGTTGACCTGCATTCACACCAATTGCAATAGCATTGATTCCTTGTGCTGTTTGTCCTGCTTGAACTCCAATCGAAATTGCATTGATTCCTTGTGTATATTGTCCTGCTTGATAACCAACTGAAATTGCTCCTGATAATTGATTTGAATATCCTGCCTGATTACCCACAGCAACTGCATTTTGTCCTTGATTGGATTGTCCTGCTTGGAATCCGACTGCGATAGCTGCTGAACCTTGTGCTACAAAACCAGCAACACAACCAATCGAAACTGCATTTTGTCCTTGAGTATTTTGTCCTGCTTCATAACCTACAGCAACTGCATTTTGTCCTTGACCTGTCTGTCCTGATACATAACCAATAGCAACCGCATTTACTCCTTGATTAGTTTGACCTGCTTGGGGTCCTATTGCAACAGAATTTGTTCCTTGATTTATTTGTGCTGCTGCATATCCTAATGCAACAGATGTTTGTCCTTGTGTAGAAGAACCTGCTTGAAAACCTATTGCTACTGAGTAATTCGATTGCAATGTTGAACCTGCTTGTCCTCCAATGGCAATAGCATTAAGACCCTGTCCTACAGTTGAAGTAGCATTAGCTCCATAAGCACCTGCTAAATATCCTAGAGCAATAGCACCTGAACTTTGTCCTGTTAAACCAGCATTATTTCCAATAGAAATTGCATTTATTCCTTGTGTTGAAATACCTGCTTGATAACCCATTGCAATTGCACCTGATCCTTGTTGTGTCTGAGCGGTAAAAGCTCCTATTGCTACAGCATTTGTTCCTTGACCGTTATTTCCAGTAAAATATCCAACTGCAACTGCATTTGTTCCCTGATTGGTTTGTCCTGCAAAAGAACCTAAATTAATATTTTTATTTCCAACCGTCCAAGCAGATGTTATATTGTTCCAATAAAGATAATCCGCCCAATTGGTTCCTGCGGGAACAGAACCACCTGGATTAGAATAATAAGTTACTTCCTTATTTGTAGGATCATATCCTAAAATATTTGTTTGTGTTACATTACGAACAGGAGCAACATAAAAAGAACTTTGAGTAACACCATTTAATACAGAACCTGATGCATTAATAACAATACTATTAATGGGTTGATTTGTTTGCCCTGCTTGTACTCCTATTGCAATCGCACCTGATCCTTGTCCTGTCTGTCCTGAACTTGCACCCACCGCAACTGCCAGAACTCCTTGATTATACTGTCCAGCACCAATACCAATTGCTACAGCACTTGTTCCTTGTGTATTTTGACCTGCATTTTGTCCGATCGCAACAGAAGCTAAACTTTGTCCTGTCTGTCCTGCTTGCATACCAATAGCAACAGCATTGACTCCTTGACTTTGTCCTCCTGCCTGTAAACCAATAGCAACCGCTCCTGAACCTTGTGATTGATAACCAGCACTATTTCCGATTGCAACTGCTTGTTGTCCTTGTATAAAACCAGCTGATGAAGGACCTATAGCAACAGAACTTCCTCCTTGAGCTGTTTGCGCAGCTTGATATCCAATGGCTACACAAACTGAACCTTGTGTAAATTGTCCTGCTTGAACTCCTATCGCAACTGCATTTTGTACTTGTCCTGATGAGCCTGCTTGAACGCCAATAGCAATGGCATTAAGACCTTGGCCCTGTGTTGAACCAGCCGTTGCACCATATGCACCTGCTAAATATCCTAAAGCAATTGCTCCTGATTGTTGACCTGTTAAACCAGTAGAATTTCCTATTGCAATTGTATTTTGTCCTTGTGTAGAAATTCCTGCATTAACACCAATGGCAATTGCATTTATTCCTTGTAATGTTTGTCCTGCGAATGCTCCTATTGCAACTGCTCCTGAACCTTGATTGCTTTGACCTGCAGTATTTCCTATTGCTATTGAATTTTGCCCTTGTGTTTGTTGTCCTGCTTGATATCCAATTGCAACTGCATTTGTTCCTTGATTCGTTTGTCCTGATGAAAGTCCGATAGCAACTGCACCAGATAATTGATTTATAGAACCTGCTAGAGTCCCTATTGCCACCGCGTCTATTCCATTGTACGGAAATGACATCTTTTATATATTATACATTTTTATTATTTTTAAAGAAATAAACTACATCAAAGTTGCTACTTAATTATTTAAAATATTTTGGCTGTCCACGATGGGCGTTCCTACTAGTGGATTACTTGCTACTTCATTACCTTGAGTGGTAAATATTGTAGCTGATGATGGTGCAGAATACCATATTATACCATATTGGGAATAAACTATGGGAGTTATTTCATTTCCAACTGCAACCCATAACCCAAACTCACGTAAAAATATTTGGTCCAGTTATTTTAAGACTCAAAAAAGAGAAAACCTTCAAAACCAAAAGCTCCCAAAGAAAAAAAGTGAAAAAACCAAAATAGAACTTACAAAAAAGATAATAATGGAGCAAAGACAGTTCTTACTGACATTTGATTAAATGTTATATCGTATCATTACTAATCCTGAACCACCTACTCCACCACCAACCGCATTACCAGCACCTCCACCTCCGCCACCTGTATTTGCTGAACCAGCTGTTCCAGCACCAACTGTTCCACCCGGTCCTCCACCATATGAAGCTCCACCTCCACCATTATTAGCAGAACCTCCACCTCCACCTCCAATTTGTCTTAATGTATTATCAAATACTAAATTATAACCTGTTCCACCTGCTCCGCCGATTAAAGAACTAGGAGTAGCACCAATTCCACCAACACCTCCACCTCCGCCTGCTGTATTAAGAAAACCGCCACCGCCACCACCAGCTCCACCATTTCTTCCACCACCAAAAATAGTATCACTAAAAGATGATTTAGCAAAAGCATTAGTTGGTCCTGATGTTGTACCGCCTGTTGTTGTGCCATTTCCGCCTCCGCCTCCAGAACTACTTAAAATAACGTTAAATGGAGTAATAAATGTGTTTGTAAATCCTATTCCGCTATTACCTCCATTTGCATTACCATTGCCTCCAATCCCCCCTGGACTTGCAGATATAGTAGTAGATGATGGTGCTGGTAGAACAATTGTAGAAGCAGTTCCAGCAGAAGCAGAAGCACCTCCAGCTCCAACTGTTCCAGTAATATTACCTAATGTAGTGAAAGGAACATTATACGCAACAATTAATGCACCAGCACCAGCACCACCACCTTGTGTGCCGCCAGTACTAACACCGCCACCACCACCACCTCCAATTAAACAGAAATCAAATTTAGCATTTGCGCTAATAGCAGAAACCGTTAATGTAAAAGCTCCAGTTGTTGTAAAAATATGGCATTTGTATTGTCTTCCATTTTCAAAGAAAGTGACAGTTGAATCACCTCCTGTTGCTGTTATTAATGCAGGTGGTACCCCTGCTCCAGTTGGTCCTGTTGGTCCCTGTGGTCCTACTGCTAATAATGTAATGACAATATTGGAAGATGTTTGAAGAATAATACCAGATGATGAATTTTGATTATAAATTGTAAATGATTGTCCTGCTAGTAATAAAAATGTTCCGCTATTTGTCATAACATAAGAATTAAATTGAGTAAGTGCATAGGTTATTCCATTTACACTGATATAAGTTGCACCTGATACAGAAGCATTAAAAATTAAATTATATTGTACTCCAATTGTTAATGTTGAACTTGTTGAATTAGTATACGTTCCTGCTGAATATGTTAGCCCTGTTGAACCAAATGAGTTTCCTGATACAGTGGTCCCCCATAATACAATAGTATTTGCTGTAGTAAATGTTTGAGTGCTACCTGGTGTTTGAGTCAACATAGCTGTTTGTCCGATTGGTCCAGTAGGACCAGTTACACCCGTAGGACCAGTAAAACCAGTATTTCCCGTAGGACCAGTAAAACCAGTATTTCCCGTAGGACCAGTATTTCCCGTAGGACCAGTAAAACCAGTAGGACCAGTATATCCAGTTACACCCGTAGGACCAGTAAAACCAGTATT
>Ga0316217_10001078_pt1 | contig 36869 bp, 28 predicted proteins | sample 1anoAmetaG_FD_203633 | JGI IMG/M metagenome (GOLD analysis project Ga0316217, IMG submission 203633) | Freshwater microbial communities from Trout Bog Lake, Wisconsin, USA - 1anoA | ecosystem: Environmental > Aquatic > Freshwater > Lake > Hypolimnion/Profundal zone | place: USA: Wisconsin...
CACCGCCCGCCGCGCCACTCGTGTCGCTCGAAGCGTCGCCGCACGATTCGATCGGCGCCGCCGGGGCCCCGGTCGTGCTGGTCGAGTTCACCGACTACCAGTGCCCGTTCTGCCGGCGCTTCCACGAGCGCAGCTGGCCGGAGATCAAGCAGCGCTACGTCGACACCGGCAAGGTCCGCCTCGAGGTGCGCGACATGCCCCTCCAGTTCCACGAGCAGGCCATGCCGGCCGCGATCGCGGCCCGCTGCGCAGGCCAGCAGGGCAAGTTCTGGGCGGTGTTCGACGCGCTGCTCGACAAGCCGGAGGCGATCACCGCGGGCGGGCCGCGCCAGGCCGCCAAGGCCGCCGGGGTCGCGCTGCCCGCGTTCGACCAGTGCGCGCAGAACCCGCTCGTGCGCCACGCGATCGAGGCCGACATCGAGGATGCCGAGCGCATCGGCGTCGACGGCACGCCCGGCTTCGTCATCGCCCGTCGCAGGGGCGACCGACTGGAGGGCACGCTGCTGCTCGGCGCGCAACCGGCCGGCGTGTTCGCCGACCGCATCGACGCGCTGCTGCGCAACGCCGCGCCCTGAGCCCGGGCCTCAGCCGGCCGCGAGCGAGGCCAGGAGCGACGCGCCGGCGCCGCCCGCCAGGACCCACGGCAGGCCCGTCTTCGTCCGGGTGAGCAGCCACCACGCGACCGCAGCGATCATCACCGCACGCCATTGCGGCGCCGCGATGCCCGCGGGGCACAGCACCGATGCCGCCACCGTCAGCGCGAACGCGCCGATGACGCCGACGACCGCGGCGGTGATGCCGGCGAGCGTCGCTGCCAGCGCGCGATTCGCCCGCAATCGTCCGACCCACGGCGCTAGCGCGATCACCAGCACGAACGACGGCAGGAACATCGCCCAGCTGGCGAGCCCGCCGCAGGCGAGCGCGGCGAACGCCGGCGACAGGGCCCCCGGCGCACGCCAGCCGGCGACGAACCCGTAGAACTGGAGCACGATCAGCAGTGGCCCGGGCGTCGTCTCCGACAGGGCCAGACCCGCCAGCAGGTCCTGCGTGCCGAGCCAGCCGAGCGTCCCGACCAGTTCCTGGTTGACGTAGGCGAGCACCGCGTACGCGCCCCCGAAGCCGCCGATCGCCACCTTGCTGAAATACAGGTAGAGGCGCTCCGGCCTTGACCCGGGCGCGACGGCCACCAGCACCAGCCACGGCAGCAGCCACGCGGCGAGGCCGACGGCCAGGTGCGCGGCCGTGCGGCGCCACGGGGGCGCCGCCGTGGCGGCGGGCACGCTCGACGGCGCCAGCGCGAACAGGCCGCAGGCACCGGCGGCGGCGAGAACCGCCAGGAACGGTGCGTGCGCAACGGCGAGCAGCAGGAACGCGCCGAGCGCGAGCAGCCGCTGGCGAGGTCCGGTCAGGGTGCGCCGTGCCAGCCGCTCGACGGCCTGCAGCACCAGCGCGACGACGACGCACTGCAGCCCGGCGACGGCGGCCGCGACCGGCGCGAGCGCGCCGTACGACACCCAGGCGAACGACAGCAGCGTCAGCAGCAGCGAGGCGGGCAGCAGGAAGCACAGGCCCGCGACGACGCCGCCGGCGACGCCATGCCAGCGCCAGCCGAGGTAGATGACCAGTTGCAGCGCCTCGGGACCGGGCAGCAGCATGCACAGGTTCAGCGCCCCAGCGAATTCCTCGTCGGACAGCCAGCTCCGCTCGTCGACGACCTCGCGGTGCAGGATGCCGATCTGGCCGGCGGGCCCGCCGAAGGAGATGCAGCCGAGCCGGAGCCCGTAGCGCAGCGCTGCCAGGCGCCCCGGCGGGCTCACCGCCGGCCCCCGTGCATGGCCGGGGCCGCCGCCGACGCGGTCCGCCACGACCCGGCCGCTCCAGCAGGACGTTTCCCTAGGCGCCGCAAGAACCGCCGCATCAGATGTCTCCGCATGCCCGCGCGGAGCCCCCCCTGCGCGTCGGGCATGAATTCTAACGGCCCCACCCCGCGTGCGCGCCCAGCCCGCCGGCGCCTCCCGCCAGATCGCGGGGAAAGTGCGTCAAATAGCGCCGCCCCGGCGGCGGACCGGGCTTAGGATCGGGCTTGAGCGTCACGGCACCCGGAGTCAGCGCCGCCTGGGAAGGGGCTAGGAGACCGCCATGATGGAATGGCATGATCGACTGCTGATCGGCAACGAGCGGATCGATTTCGAACACCGCATATTCTTCAATCTGATCCGCAACTACGCCGAGGCGCGCCTCGCCGGGGAACCCGTCGAGCGCCTGATCCGCATCCTCGACGAGGTCGCGCTGTACGCCAGGTTCCACTTCAAGAGCGAGGAGAACCTGATGATCGACGTCGGCTATCCCGGCCTGCAAGAGCACAAGGAACTCCACCTGCGCCTGATCAACGAATTGAGCAACAACCTCGCCGGACTGAAGATCGGGCTGTATCCGGCCGAGCGCGTCGAGCAGTTCCTGGTCGACTGGTTCGTCGCGCACATCGCGAACGACGATACGCGCCTGAGCCAGTACATTACCTCCTCGCGCTAGAACATCTCCGAGGCACCGGGCGGATTCGCCGGGCCCTTGCCGCGCGAGGCGATCCAGTCGCCCGTGATCATGTCCTCGTAGGCCTGGCCGGGGCCGACCATCGGATACACGCCGGCGTCAGGATCGATCACCACCTCGAGGAACGCCGGCCCCTCGAACGCGATGAAGTCGGCGATCACGCGCGGCACGTCGGCCTTGCGCTCGAGCCGCTGCGCCCACGGGAAGCCGTCGGCCTGCGCCGCCTTGATGAAGTCCTTCTTGTGCAGCGACTTGTCGCTGGCCGACAGGCGGCCCTTGAAGAACAGCTTCTGCCACTGCTTGACCATGCCGTCGCCGAAGTTGTTCAGCACGACGACCTTGATCGGCAGGTCGTAGGTCGTGACGGTCTCCAGCTCGCCGAGGTTCATGCGGATGCTGGCATCGCCGTCGATGTCGATGACCAGGCGCTTGGGATTGGCGAACTGCGCGCCGATCGCGGCCGGCAGGCCGAAGCCCATCGTCCCCATGCTCCCCGAGGTCAGCCACAGCCGCGGCTCGCGGAAGTCGAAGTACTGGGCGGCCCACATCTGGTGCTGGCCGACGCCCGTGGCGATGATCGCCTCGCCGCGCGTGAGCCGGTTGATCTGCTCGATGACGTAGTAAGGCTGGATCAGCTCGCTGTCGCGGTCGTAGGCCATCGCGTGGACGCGCTTGAGCTCGGCGCAGTGCGCATGCCATGCGGACCAGTCCGGGGCGAAGCCCTGCGCCCGGCCGTGCTCGGTCAGGCGGTCGAGCGCCTCGCCGAGCAGGCCGACGTGGCTCCACTGCACGCGCTTGACCTTGTTGATCTCCGACGCATCGATATCCAGGTGCGCGATGTGCTTCGCGCCGCGCGCGAACCGTTTCGGGTCGCCCGCGACGCGGTCATCGAAGCGCGCGCCGACCGCGACGAGGAAGTCGCAGTCGTCGACCGCGTAGTTGGCGAACGCCGTGCCGTGCATGCCGAGCATGTGCATCGCGCGCGGATGGGTGGTATCGACCGCGCCGATGCCCATCAGCGTGGTGACCACCGGGATGCCGAACGCGTCGGCGAACGCACGCAGGGACGCGGCGGCCTCGGCGTGGACCACGCCGCCGCCGGCGTAGATCAGGGGCCGCTCCGACTGTGACAGCATCGCGAAGAATGCCGCCATCTCCTGCTCGCCCAGACGCCGCGCCTGCAGCTGCTTGAGCCGCGAGCGGTAACCGGGCAACGGCAACGAACCCTCGCCGGCGAACGGCCCGCTCCAGTTCTGCACGTCCTTCGGGACGTCGATGACGACCGGGCCGGGACGGCCGGTCCGGGCGATCTCGAACGCCGTCCGGATCGTGGCCTCGAGGCGGGTCGGGTCGGTCACCAGGAAGACGTGCTTGGCGACCGAGCCCATCAGCGCCGACACCGGCGCCTCCTGGAACGCATCCGAGCCGATCGCACCGGTCGGGACCTGGCCGCAGATCACGACCATCGGCACCGAGTCCGCCATCGAATCCCGGACCGGGGTGATCGTGTTGGTGGCGCCGGGACCGGAGGTCACGATGCAGACCCCCACCCGGCCGCTGGCGCGGGCATAGCCCGCCGCCATGAATCCCGCGCCCTGCTCGTTGGCGGGCACGATCAGCGGGATCGGCCGCTTCTGGGGGTCCTTGTTGTGGATGAAGATCGCGTCGTAGGTGGGCAGGATCGCCCCACCCGAATAGCCGAAGACGACATCGACCCCCTCGTCGGCCATGACCTGCACGATGGTTTCCGCACCGGACATAATCCGGCCGGCATGGGGGTGGGGCGGGTGCCCGGCGGGTTGTTGGCTCTGTCGCACGGCATTTTTTCCAGATCTTCGCGGGCCGAGAGTAGCAATGGCGCGCGGCCCCGTCTATGCACTGCAAAAAGATCCGCGCTATGCTCGAAAACTCCTGACACGACACCCGGTTACCCGCATGCGCCACATCATCGCCGTCCTCCTCCAGAACGAGGCGGGGGCCCTCAGCCGGGTCGCCGGGCTGTTCTCGACCCGGGCCTACAACATCGAATCGCTGTCGGTCGCCCCCACCGACGACCCGACGGTGTCCCGCCTGACGCTGGTCACGACCGGCAACGACGCGGTGATGGCGCAGATCGTCAGCCAGCTGCGCAAGCTGGTCGACGTCGTCTCGGTGGAGGACCTGACCCGCGGCGACCACTTCGAGCGCGAGCTGCTGCTGGTCAAGCTGCGGGTCGCCGCCAGCCAGCTCGAACCGCTGACCAGCGTGGTCACCGCCGCGGCGGGACGCATCCTCGCCGGCGCGCTGTCGAGCTTCGTCGTCGAGCTGACCAGCAGCGAGGCGCAGGTGTCGCGGTTCATCGCGCAGGTGTCGCAGTACGCCGAGGTGCTCGAGGTCGTGCGCAGCGGCGCACTCGGCATCCGCCACGGCAACTCGACCATCGCGCTGCATCCGGCCGTGGCCTGACGCCCGATGTACCGCCTGTACGACTACCTGCCGTCCGGCAACGGCTACAAGGTGCGGCTGGTGCTGAAGTACCTGCGCCTGCCCTATGAGCTGGTGGAGCTGGACATCAAGCGCGGCGGCTCGCGCACGCCGGAGTTCCTGGCGAAGAACCCGAACGGCCGCATCCCGCTGCTCGAGGTCCCGGGCCGCGGCTACCTCGCCGAGAGCCACGCGATCATCCACTTCCTCGCCGCCGATTCGCTGCTCGTCCCGAACGACGCATGGCAACAGGCGCAGATGTGGCAGTGGCTCTGCTTCGAGCAATACAACCTCGAGCCCAACATCGGCACGGCGCGGTTCTGGCGCGTGTCACAGCAGCGCACGCCGGAGGAACTCGGCGACAGACTGACCGAGAAGCTGGCCAAGGGGGCCGAAGCGCTCGCCGTGCTAGAGCGCGGGCTCGCCGACCGCAGCTGGCTGCTCGGCGAGCAGCACTCGCTGGCCGACATCTCGCTGTACGCCTACACGCACGTCGCCCCGGATGCGGGCCTGTCGCTCGCAACCTACCCCGCGATCCGCGCATGGATCGCGCGCATCGAGGCGGAGCCCTACTGGGAGCCGATCACGGCGCGCTGAGGCCCGCCGCCGTCAGAATCGGTCGGTGGTCTGGACGAGCACCTGCAGGCGCTTCGTCCCCGCCGGCGCGTCGAACGCGTACGACACGTCGACGTGCAGCACGTTGCCCAGCCCCGAACGGTTGTTGCCGAGGCGCAGGCCGAGGCCGGCGTCCTTCAGCGTGCCGAGCGGCGTGGCGTCGGCGAAGTCCCGCCCCCACGTGCGCCCGGCGTCGAAGAAGACGGCCGCGCCGACCGTGACCAGGCGGAACGGGAACCAGTCCGTGTACAGACGGTGCTCGAGTGTCAGCAGCGCGCTGGACGTGCCTCCCTGGAAGCGGATCGGATAGCCGCGCAGGCCCGTATCCCCTCCCAGCAACAGTTGCTGGTCAAGGTCCAGGCGGCGCGTCGTGGTCGCCGCGAGCGACGCGTAGAACACCTGGTGGTGGGTCAGCGGCGCGAAGTAGCGGGCGGCCGCGTTGAGCCGCACGTTGTTCGCCACGCCATCGTCCAGGCGGCCGGTGAGCGACGCACTCCCGAACAGCAGCTGTTCTCCGCCCGGCTGCCACGCGTCCAGCGCGGTGACGTTCACGAGCACGGAGTGGCGCACCGCCGCGGTCGCGCCACTGGAATAGCCGAGCTCCGCGTACAGCGAGCGCCCCAGATACAGGTCTTCCGTGCGACCGATCAGGTCGATGTTCTCGGCCTTGACGTAGCGATCCTCGAGCAGCTGGTAGCCCGCCCAGGGGTAAGCCAGCCGACGGTCGGCGGGCAGCGCGTAGGCAGTAGGAGCCGTCGGCTGTGGCGTGAACTGCGCGATGTCGTAGCGCATGCCCGCGAACCAGCGGCGCGTGAGTCCGCCTACCAGCCCGTCGGACCAGCCGTATGACGCCTGCCACGCGCGGCGGTCCTCGTTGAACTGGTCGAGGACCTGGCCGCCGGAATAGCGCTGGACCTGGCTGGTGGTCGCCGTCGCCTCGACGTCGAACGCCTTGCGCGTATCGAGGGAGTAGAACGGCAGCGTGAACCCCAGCGACTTCGCCCGGCCGTCGCTGTTGTCCTGGTAGTCGGCGTTGACCTGCCACCAGCTGCCGAACAGGGTCGGGTCGGCGTAGCTCAGCGTGGTCGAGCTGCGGTCGACGTCGTGCGACCGCCCCAGCGTGATCTTGCTGCCACGCCCGAACAGGTTGTTCTCCTCAAGCTGGACGTTGGAATGGTTGGCGCCGCCGGCCCGCCCGAGCGACACGGCGGGATTGAGCGTCCAGACGTCGCGCACTGTCACCGCGACGTCGACGACGTTGGCGGCCTCGTCGTAGGCGACCGGCACCACCCATGCCTCGACCAGATAGCGGCGTCCGCGCAGGAGCCGCTCCGTCTCCTCCAGGCGCTGCGCGCGAAACAGATCGCCGCTGGCGAACAGCAGTTGGCTGCGCACCGTCGATTCGCGCGTCTCGTAGTGCAGGTGGTTCGCGGCACGGTACAGCAGCCGGTCCTCGCGCGGGTCGGCCGTGTCGAAGATGTTCTGGACGTGGACGGCGATGCGGCCGATGCGTGCCTGGCGACGTTCGAGCTCAGCGGGCTCCGGCACGGCCGTCGACGCGACCGCCGTCGCCGGCCGCTCGGCACCGACGGCGCCGGCGCTGAGCAGCAGCAGCAGCAGGCAGGCGAGTGGCCAGGCGCGCGTCGGGGACCCTCCGCGTCAGGGAACCAGCACGGTGGAGCCGGTCGTGCGCCGCGCCTCCAAGTCCGCGTGCGCGCGCGCCGCCTCGGCCAGCGGGTAGCGCTGGCCGACGACGATCTCGACGACGCCGGCGGCGACCACGTCGAACAACTCGCGCGCGGCACGGTTCAACTCGGCCCTGGTGGCGATGTAGTGGAACAGCGTCGGACGGGTCAGGAACAGCGAGCCGCGCTTGCTCAGCTCGAGCGCACTGAACGGCGCGACGGGACCGGAGGCGTTGCCGTAGGTCACCATCATGCCGAGCCGGCGCAGGCAGTCGAGCGAGGCGAAGAACGTGTCCTTGCCCACCGAGTCGTACACGACCGGCACGCCCCTGCCGCGGGTGATCTCGCGCACGCGGGTCACCAGGTCCTCGCGCGGCGTGACCAGCACGTGGTGCGCGCCGTAGCGACGCACGAGCGCGGCCTTCTCGTCGCTGCCGACCACCGCGATCACCTCGGCCCCGAGGTGGCGGGCCCACTGCACGAGGATCAGGCCGACGCCGCCGGCCGCGGCGTGCACGACGATCGGGTCGCCCTTCTTCACCCGGTAGGTACGCCGCAGCAGGTACTGCGCCGTCAGGCCCTTGAGCATCATCGCCGCGGCCTGGTCGTCGGTGATCGCGTCCGGCAGGCGCACGACGCGATCGGCCGGCATGTTGCGCGCCTCAGCGTAGGAGCCGGGCGTGGTCGACGTATAGGCGACACGGTCACCGATGGCGAGCGACTTCACGCCCGCGCCGGCGGCCTCGACGATCCCGGCCGCCTCGCGACCAAGCAGCGACGGCAACGCCATCGGGTACAGGCCCGTGCGATCGTAGACATCGATGAAATTGACGCCCACGGCGGTGTGGCGGATGCGTACTTCGTTCCGCTTAGGGGCCGGCAGCTCGATGTCGGACCACTCGAGCACTTCGGGGCCGCCGTGCGCGCGCACCAGGACGCCTCGGGTCATGATTACTTCCTCGAGAATGGGGGTAGGGGGCAGGCGCCCAGTCTACCAGCCCCCGCGTGGCGGGCCGCCCGCGGGATCAACCGCCGAGCGGTCCGGTGGCGAGCACGAGGTCGGCGACCGCGACGCCGCCGAGCAGGTGCTGCGCGATGATGCGGTCGAGGTTGTCGGGCGTGCAGTGCCCGTACCAGGTGCCTTCGGGATAGACGACGGCGATCGGCCCTTGCCGGCAGACGCGCAGGCAACCGGCCTTGGTGCGCAGCACGCCGCCCTCCACATCGACCATGCGCTGCTCGCGCAGCCGGCGCTTGAGGTGGTCCCAGGCCGCTTCGCTCGCCTCGACGGGCGCGCACTTGCCGCCACCGACGCAGAGGAAGATGTGCCGGCGGGCGCTGCCCAGATGCAGCGCCGCGAGCACGCCGGCGAGTCCGTCGTCGGGAGGGCGCATTGCAGGGGCTGCCATCCAGCCGCGAGCGGCGCTCGGGCTACAGCGCCTGCTCGTCCGCCTCGCCGGTGCGGATGCGGACGACTCGCTCGATCTCGGAGACGAAGATCTTGCCGTCGCCGACCTTGCCGGTGCGGGCCGCGCCGACGATGGCCTCGACGACCTGATCGAGCAGGTCGTTCTTCACCGCCACCTCGACTCGCGTCTTGGGAACGAAGTCGACGACGTACTCGGCGCCGCGGTAGAGCTCCGTATGGCCACGCTGGCGGCCGAAGCCCTTGACCTCGGTGACCGTCATGCCGGAAATGCCGATCTCGGACAGCGCCGCGCGGACGTCGTCGAGCTTGAAGGGCTTGATAATCGCGGTGATCAGTTTCATGTCAGCAGGCTCCTGTCGCCCGTCTACTCTAACCGAAATTCGTGGGCACCCGGCCTCTGTGCAGCTTCCGTGCCGACGTCCGTCACAACCTAAATCATGGACTTAGCGGCAGCGCGGCAGCGGCCTCGCACCACCGTGGCGCGACCGCGCGAGGCGGCGCACCATTGGCGAGCAGCCCGCTGCGCCATCGATACGGGGCTCCGGCTCGCTGGTAAAGTCGTGGTTTCCCACCGGGAGCCCCCATGACGGATACGTTCGTGATCGTCGGTGCCGGCCACACGGCCGTCCAGGCGGCGGACAGTCTGCGCCGCGACGGCTTCGGCGGCCGCCTCGTGGTGGTCGGCGACGACCCCCACCTGCCGTACCAGCGCCCGCCACTATCGAAGAAGTTCCTGGCCGGGGAACTGCCGCTGGACCGTCTGGCACTGAAGCCGCCGTCGTTCTACGACACCGCACGGATCGAGCTGAAACTCGGCGCCGCGGTCGAGCGGTTGTCGCTGTCGCAGCGGCAGGTGATGCTCGCCGGGGGCGAGCGGATCGACTACGACCGACTGCTGCTGGCGACCGGTAGCGTGCCGCGGACGCTGGCGGTGCCGGGGCACGAACTCGGCGGCATCCACTACCTGCGCTCGGCTGGCGACGTGGAACAGATCCGCGCTGACCTCGTGCCCGGCGCGCGCGTAGTCATCGTCGGCGGCGGCTACATCGGCCTGGAGGTCGCGGCGACCTGCCGCGGCCTCGGCCACGAGGTGGACGTACTGGAAATGACGGACCGGGTGATGAACCGGGTCGTCGCTCCGGAGATTTCCGCATTCTTCGCGGCCGAGCACGGCCGCGCCGGCGTGCGCCTGCACACCGGCACGCTGGTCAGCGCGTTCACGCCCCGGCCCGGCGGCTCCCGCCGCGTCGGCGCGGTGGAAACGCTGGGCGGCGCGCGCTTCCCGGCGGACGTCGTCATCGTCGGCGTCGGCGTGCTGCCGAATGTCGCGCTGGCAGTAGCCGCCGGCATCGCCTGCGAGAACGGCGTCGCGGTGGACGAGCACTGCCGCACCTCGGATCCGGCCGTCTGGGCAGCGGGCGACTGCACCAGCCACCCCAGCCCGCGTTACGGCCGCCGCGTACGCCTCGAATCGGTCGACAACGCCTTCGAACAGGCGCGTACTGCCGCTATCAACATGCTTGGCGGCGCGGTCGTCCACGACCGCGTGCCCTGGTTCTGGTCGGACCAGTACGACCTCAAGCTGCTGATCGTCGGCCTGAACTTCGACTACGACCAGGTGGTCCTGCGCGGCGATCCGGCCACGCGCGCATTCAGCTGCTGCTACCTGCGCGGCGGCGAGCTGCTGGCGATCGACTGCGTCAACAGCGCGAAGGACTACATGGCGGCCAAGAAGCTGATCGCCGAACGGGCGCACTGCGACCCGACGCGGCTGGCGGATCCCGCGGTGGGACTCAGGGACGCGGTCGTCCGCTGACCCCACCGTTTTGCTGCACTGCAAGATGGCCGCTATACTGGGATTTCAAACGATCTGCGGGAGAGACTGATGAGCGACCCGACGCTGCCGAAGTCCGAGACCGCGCCGGCGGCCCCCGCCAACTCCCTGCTGCCCCGGGCGCCGACCCCGGACGCGATCGACCATGCATTCCGGGCGGCGGTCGGCAAGCTCTCCGGCGGGCTCTCCCCCACCCCGTTCACGAACGCCTGGACCGACTGGGCGGTACAGCTGGCCGCGTCCCCGGGCAGGCAGTTCGAGCTGGCCGCCGACGCGATGAAGCGCGCCGCCGACACCATGCAGTTCGCCGCCCGCGCGGCGGCGGCGGACAAGCTCGCGCCGGGCGAGGGTGCGCACGAGCCGCCCGATGGCCGTTTCGCGGCCGACGCGTGGTCCCAGTATCCGTTCAATGTCTATGCGCGCGCGTTCCAGAACGGGGCAGGCTGGCTCAAGACGCTGCCGAACGACGTCGATGGGCTGGAGAAGTACCACGGCGAGCTCATCGAGTTCACCGTGCGCCAGTGGCTCGATGCGCTGTCGCCGACCAACTACCTGGGCACAAACCCCGAACTGCTGGAACTGACGCGCGCCGAGGGCGGGCAGAACCTCCTGCGCGGTGCGCAGCACCTGATCGAGGATCTCGCGCGGACGATGCAGAAGCGCGGCCCGGTCGGCACCGAGGCCTTCGAAGTGGGCAAGGGCGTCGCGCTCACGCCCGGCAAGGTCGTATACCGCAACGCGCTGATCGAGCTGCTGCAGTACGCGCCGACGACGACCGACGTGCATGCCGAGCCGGTCCTGATCGTGCCGGCGTGGATCATGAAGTACTACATCCTCGACCTGAGCGCCCGCAACTCGCTGGTCAAGTACCTGGTCGACCAGGGCCACACGGTGTTCATGATCTCGTGGAAGAACCCCGGCCCCGAGGATCGCGATTGCGGCATGGACGACTACGTCGACCTCGGCCTCAAGGCGGCCGTCGACGCGGTCAGCGCGATAGTCCCGGGTCGCGGGATCCACGCGACCGGGTACTGCATCGGCGGCACGCTGCTCGCGATCGGCGCCGCAACGCTGGCGCTGCAGGGCGATACCCGGCTGGCCAGCGTGACGCTGCTGGCGGCACAGACCGACTTCTCGGAGCCGGGCGAGCTGTCGCTGTTCATCAACCCCAGCCAGCTGTCGCTGCTCAAGGCGCAGATGCACCAGGAGGGCGTGCTCGACAGCAGCCAGATGGGCGGTGCGTTCCAGATGCTGCGACCGCGCGACCTGATCTGGCAGCCGATGGTGCAGAGCTACGTCAAGGGCCAGCGCGACCCGATGATCGACCTGATGGCCTGGAACGCCGACGGCACCCGCATGCCGTACAAGATGCACACCGAGTACCTGTACCGGCTATACCTGGACAACGAACTGGCGAGCGGCCGCTTCCCGGTTCACGGCGAGACGGTGCGGCTCAGCGACGTGCACGTGCCGATGTTCGTGGTCGGCACGGAGACGGACCATGTCGCCCCCTGGAAGAGCGTCTTCAAGGTCGGCGCGCTGGTCCGCTCGCCCGACTACACGTTCCTGCTGACCAGCGGCGGGCACAACGCCGGCATCGTCAGCGGCCCGGTGCACCCCAAGCGCAAGCACCGCGTCCGGCAGCAGGAGCCCGGCCACCGGCGCATGGAGGCCGACGAGTGGCTGGCGACGACCACGCCGGCACCCGGTTCGTGGTGGCCGGTCTGGCAGCGGTGGCTGGTGGCCCACTCGGGCGAGCGCACTGCGCCTCCGGCCATGGGCGCGCCGGCGAACGGCTACCCCGTGCTCGGCGACGCCCCCGGCGAGTACGTGCGGGGCTGATAGGCCCTCAGCGCGCGGCGGCGAGCGCCCGGATCAGCCGATAGCTGAACTCGAGCGACTCGTAGAACTCGCTGACGCCCACGCGCTCGTCGCGGCCGTGGGCGCGCAGGTCCGACTCCTCGATGAAGGTGCCCGACACGCCGAAGGTCGGCAGACCCGCGCGGCGGAAGTAGACGTTGTCGGAGGCGCCGGACGACATCACCGGCACGACCTTCACCCCCGGCCACATCTCGCCGGTGACCTGCTCGACCTTGGCGACCACCGCCCTGTCCAGCGTCGCCGCGGGGCTCGGGATCGGCTCCCAGACGACGCCGATCTCGACCGCCGGATCGTCGATGACCCGCGCGAGCGTGGCCAGTACTTCGCCCGGCTTCTCGTCCGGCAGCAGCCGGCACTGGATCGTGGCCTTCGCGCGCATCGGCAGCGCGCTCTCGCTCTGGCCGCCCTGCACCACGGTCACCGGGCAGGTGCTGTGCACCTGCGCGTTGAGCACCGGCGCGTCGCGCAGACGGTCGAGCGCCGCGGCGTCGGCCGGATTGGCCAGCAGCGCGCGCACGGCCGCGGCCGTGTCGGCGCCGACGCGCCCGGCGACGGCCTCGAGGTACTGGCGCGTCGTGTCGGAGAAGCGCACGGGGAACTGGTAAGCGTCGAGCCGCGCCAGCGCCCGCGCGAGGCGCGCGATCGGGTTGTCGCGCAGCGGTAGCGAACTGTGGCCGCCGGCGCCCGCCGTGGTCAGCGAGTAGGTCGCGTAGACCTTCTCCGCCGTCTGGATGGTGTTCCACAGCTTCTCGCCGTGCAGCGCCTGCGCCTTGCCCGCGTCGTGGTTGATGACCAGCCCCGCGTCGATCAGCGGGCGGTGCTCCTTGAGCATCCACTCGACGCCGTTGGCGTCGCCGCCCGTCTCCTCGTCCGTGTTGAAGAACAGGATGACGTCGCGGTCGGGCGTGTAGCCCTCCTTCTTCAGCCGGATCAGGTTCGCAGCCAGGATGGCGACCTCGTTCTTCACGTCGACGGTGCCGCGGCCGTAGAAGAAGCCGTCCCTCTCGGTCAGCACGAACGGATCGAGGCTCCAGGTCTCGCGGATCGCCTCCACCACGTCGAGGTGCGCGTTGAACAGCACCGGCCTGCCCTTGCCCCTCCCGTGCAGGCGCACCACGAGGTTCATCTTGTCGGGCCGCGGCCCGCCGATGAAGACGTCGGCCGCAGGGAAGCCGGCGGCGAGGAAGCGCGCCGCAAGCGCGTCGGCTGCCTTGGCGGAACCGACCGCGTGGGTAGTGTTGAGGCCCACGAGGTCGGCGAAGATGTCGCGCGCGAGCACCTCGGACCCGGCCGGCGAGCGCGGCGCCGGCGCGGCGTTACCCGGCAGCGCGACGACGATCGAGAGCAGCACGCCGAGGGCGGCGGCGAGCGGACGGGCGGTCAGGGGCATGGACGGGCTCCGGGCGATGGCGCGGGGATCGCGCCCCCCGACTGTGCCCGCCTCGGGCGCCCGCCGGCAACTCCGGCGCGCCCGAGGGCGCTAGCGCAGCGTGACCAGCAGGTCCTTGGCATCGACGTGCTGGCCTGGACGCACCAGCACCTCGACGACCTCCGCGTCGCGCTCGGCGCGCACCGCGGCCTCCATCTTCATCGCCTCGATCGTCACCAGCGTGTCGCCGGCAGCGACCTTCTGGCCCGCCTTGACGGCCACCGTCACGACGTTGCCCGGCATCGGCGCGCCGACCTGGTTCGGATCGCCGATCTCGGCCTTGCGCGCCGGCGCCCGCTTGGCGACCTTGCTGCGGTCGGCGACGCGGACGGAGCGGGGCTGGCCGTTGAGCTCGAAGAAGACCGTGCGCGAGCCGTCCTCGTGCGCCTCGCTCGCCGCGACGAACCGCACGATCAGCGTCTTGCCGCGCTCGAGGTCGACCGACAGTTCCTCGCCCACCTCCATGCCGTAGAAGAACGTCGGCGTCGGCAGCACCGCGACGTTGCCGTAGCGCGCGCGCTCCTTCGCATAGTCGACGAACACCTTCGGATACATGAGATAGGACGCAAACTCAGCGTCGCTGATGCTGCGGTCGACCTTCTTCTCGGCCGCTGCGCGCTCGCCAGCCAGGTCCGCCGGCGGCAGCACTTCGCCCGGCCGCCGGGTCAGCGGTGTGCGTCCCTTCAGCACCTTCCGCTGCAGGGCCTGCGGGAACCCGCCGTACGGCTGGCCGATGTCGCCATGGAAGAACTGCACGACCGACTCGGGGAACGCGACCTCGTGGGCCGGATCCTCGACCTGCGCCCGGCTCAGGCCGGAGGTCACCATCATGATCGCCATGTCGCCGACGACCTTCGAACTCGGCGTGACCTTCACGATGTCGCCGAACATCTGGTTGACGTCGGCGTAGGCTGCGGCTACCTCCGGCCAGCGGTGCTCGTCGATCCCCAGCGAGCGGGCCTGCTCGCGCAGGTTCGTGTACTGGCCACCCGGCATGCCGTGCAGGTACACCTCGCTCGCGCCGGAGCGGATGTCGCTCTCGAACGCACCGTAGCAGTGGCGCACCTGCTCCCAGTACACCGACAGCAGCCGCAGGTGGGCCGCGTCGAGCCCCGGGTCGCGCGGCGTGTGACGCAGCGCAGCGGCGATGGAGCCGAGGTTCGGCTGCGACGTCAGGCCGCTCAGCGAATCGATCGCGGCGTCCACGGCGTCGCAGCCGGCCTCCACGGCCGCCAGCACGCTCGCCGCGGCGACGCCGCTGGTGTCGTGGGTGTGGAAGTGGACGGGGATGGCGATCTCGTTCTTGAGCGCGGTGACCAGCGCGCGCGCCGCGGCAGGCCGGCACAGGCCCGCCATGTCCTTGATGCCGAGCACGTGGGCGCCGGCCTTCTCGAGTTCCTTCGCCAGGCGCACGTAGTACTTGAGGTCGTACTTGCTCTCGTGCGGGTCGGACAGGTTGCCGGTGTAGCAGATCGCCGCCTCGACGACCTTGCCGCTCGCCCCGACCGCGTCGATGGCGACGCGCATGTTGTCGATCCAGTTGAGCGAGTCGAAGATGCGGAACACGTCGACGCCGGCCTTGGCCGCCTGCTCCACGAAGTAGCGCACGACATTGTCGGGGTAATTCGTGTAGCCGACCGCGTTGGCCGACCGCAGCAGCATCTGCAGCAGCAGGTTAGGCATCGCGGTGCGGAACTCGGCCAGCCGTTCCCACGGATCTTCCTTCAGGAATCGCATCGCGACGTCGAAGGTCGCGCCGCCCCAGCATTCGACCGAGAACAGCTGCGGCAGGAGGCTCGCGTAGTACGGCGCGATCACGCTCATGTCGTGCGTGCGCATGCGCGTCGCCAGCAGCGACTGGTGCGCATCCCGCATCGTCGTGTCGGTGATCAGCACCCGCTCCGAGGCCAGCATCCAGTCGGCGAGGCCCTTCGGGCCGCGCTCGTCGAGCAGCTGCTTCGTGCCGGGGGAGGGCGGCGGCAAATCCAGCTTCGGGACGCGCGGCTGCGCCAGTCGCGCCGGCCGGATCCGGTTCTTGACCTCCGGATTGCCGTTGACGATCAGGTCGCCGATGAAATTCAGCAGCCGAGTCGCCCGGTCGCGGCGGTGGGGGAAGTTGAACAGCTCGGGCGTATCGTCGATGAACTTCGTCGTGTAGTCGCCGTCGACGAAGCGCGGATGGTTGATGACCTGGTCCAGGAAGCGCAGGTTCGTCGTCACGCCGCGGATGCGGAACTCCCACAGGCCCCGATGCATGCGCCGGATCGCCTCCTCGGCGGTCGGCGCCCAGGCGGTGACCTTGACCAGCAGCGAGTCGTAGAAGCGGCCGATGAACGCGCCGGAGTAGGCCGTGCCCGCGTCCAGGCGGATGCCGAAGCCGGCCGGACTGCGGTACGCGGTGATCGTCCCGTAGTCCGGAATGAAGTTGTTCTCCGGATCCTCCGTCGTGATGCGGCCCTGCAGCGCATGGCCGAACACGCGGATCTCGGACTGCGGCGGCACGCCCGAGGCCGGCGTCCCTATCACGGCACCCTCGGCGATGCGGATCTGCGCCTTGACGATGTCGATGCCGGTCACGACCTCGGTGACCGTGTGTTCTACCTGGATGCGGGGATTCACCTCGATGAAATACATCTTGCCGGTGTCGGCGTCCTGCAGGAACTCGACCGTGCCCGCGTTCTTGTAGCGGACGGCATTGCCGATCTTCAGCGCCAGTCCGCACAGCTCGGCGCGCTGGCCGTCGTCGAGGAACACCGCCGGCGCACGCTCGACGACCTTCTGGTTGCGGCGCTGCACGGTGCAGTCGCGCTCCCAAAGGTGGACGAGGTTGCCGTGCTGGTCGCCGAGCAACTGCACCTCGATGTGGCGCGCACGGCGGATCAGCTTCTCGAGGTACACCTCGTCGTTGCCGAACGCGGCCTTGGCCTCGCGTCGCGCGGCAGCGGTAAGCTCCGCCAGCGTCGCCTCGCTCTCGATCACGCGCATGCCGCGACCGCCGCCACCCCAGCTGGCCTTGAGCATCAGCGGGTAGCCGGCGAGCGCGGCCGCGGCCGCGGGATCCGCTGGCAGCGGACCGGTGGCCGGCATGACCGGCACACCGGCCGCGATCGCGAGATTGCGGGCCGCGACCTTGTTGCCGAGCGTGCGCATGGTCTGCGGCGCCGGTCCGATGAAGATCAGGCCCGCGGCGGCGCAGGCGTCGGCGAAGTCCGGATTCTCGGCGAGGAAGCCATAGCCGGGGTGCACGGCATCGGCGTGCGCCTCGTGCGCGATGCGGATGATGTCGGGGATGTCGAGGTAGGCCTCGATCGGACCCTTGCCGTCGCCGACCAGGTAGCTCTCGTCGGACTTGGTCCGGTGCAGCGAAAACCGGTCCTCGCGGGAGTGGATCGCGATCGTGCGGATGCCGAGCTCGTTCGCGGCACGCATCACGCGGATCGCGATCTCGCCGCGGTTGGCGATCAGCAGTCGCTGGATGCGACCGCGCGCAGGGTGGAGAGTCGACATGAGCGGGTCCCGAGGTGTGATGCCTTCCGGCCGCGGACAAGGGCCGGCAGTGCGCTGCATCATAACCGGCGCAGGCCCGCTCCCGCGACGGGAAAAACCCCCCTTTCCATGCCTCTCCGGCCCTGCACGACCGCCGGGTGCGGCGCCCGCGGCGCACCGCGGCATGCCGGCGGGACGCGCGTCGGCCTACGGCAGCACGGTGAACCCGTACTTCGCGAAGGCCGCGCGGCCCGCCGGGCCGCGCAGGTAGTCGACGAACGCGGCCGCCGCTGGCGCGGCGTCGCGCGTCAACGCGACCGGATAGCTGATGGCCGGGTGCGACGCGGCGGGGAAGGTGTCGACGACGCGCACCTTCGGATCGGCGCGCGCATCGGTGGCATAGACGATGCCCAGCGGCACCTCGCCCCGCGCGACGAAGGTCAGCGCGCTCCGTACGTTCTCGGCGCGCACCAACCGGTCGGCGACTTCGTCCCAGACCCCGAGCCGGGTCAGCGCCGCGCGCGCGTAGCGACCGACCGGAACCATGTCCGGGTCGCCGGTCGCGAGCCGCTCGTTGCCCAGCGCGGCACGCAGCGGGAACTTCGGCCCTATCTTCAGCGTGATCCGGCTGTCGGCCGGGGCAACGAGCACGAGCCGGTTGCCGAGGACGTCGTGGCGCGAGCCGGCCCGCAACAAACCTCGCTGCTCCAGGTAGTCCATCCACTCCTGGTCAGCCGAGAAGAAGACGTCGGCGCGCGAGCCGGCCTCGATCTGGCGGGCGAGCGCGGAACTGGCGGCGAACGACAGCTTGACGCCCACGCCGCGGGTACTCGTGTACGTCGCCGCCAGTTCCTGCAGCACGTCGGTGAGCGACGCGGCGCCGTAGACGGTGATGGAGCCGGCCGCCGCCGCGACAGCGGGTGCCGTGCACGCCAGCAGGGCGATCAGGGTCGCCAGAAGCACTCTGCGCAGCATGGGCATGTCCGGCCGGAGAGCGATGTATCCGGGTGGAACCATCGTGCCGAAAATCGTCGTCGCGGGCAAACGGTCGCCCGGATCGTGGCTGCGGGACTCCCTTCAGCCCGAAGTGCGGGACTGGAAGGAACCCGTCTCGAGATCGGCGTACGCCGCCTCGCTGAATACGGAACGGTTGCGGCCCTCGCCCTTGGCGTCGTAGAGCGCCTCGTCGGCCAGCTGCACGAAGCCCGCGGTGCTGCGCTCCAGCGTCGGCGCGACGTAGGCGACGCCGACCGATACGGTCACTGTCGGCGCGACGCCGGAATCGCCGTGCGGGATGCCGAGGGAGGCCACGTTCGCATGGATCCGGCTGGCGATCTCCTGCAGGTATTGCCGCGACGGGGCGTAGAGGATCAGCGCGAATTCCTCGCCGCCGTAGCGCGCGGTGAAGTCCAGCGGTCGACGGGCCGCGCGCGCGAGCGCCGCGGCGACGGCCTTCAGGCACTCGTCGCCGGCCTGGTGGCCGTGGCGGTCGTTGAAGCGCTTGAAGAAGTCGATGTCCACCAGCAGCAGCGCCAGCGTCACGCCCTCGCGCTGCGCCATCTGCCAGACCGTCTGCAGGTGTTCGTCGAAGCGGCGGCGGTTGTACAGCCCCGTCAGGCCGTCGCGCGCGGCCGTCTCGGAGAGCATGCGCCGCTCGAGGAAATGCGTGCGCGTTTCCATCTCGAACGAGTACGCGACCGTCGCGCCGACGATGTTGGCGATCAGCAGTACCAGCGTGTTGTAGAGCACGCCGGCCTCCGGCAGCGCGCTGACGATGCCGACCGCCAGGTAGCAGCACCAGATGATCGCGTTCGCGCGCAACGCCTCGTAGAACAGCAGCCCGACGAGGTAGTACACGTAGATCGAGCACAGCAGCACGCCGACGAACAGGATCTGCACGCCCGCCTGCGCGGCCCGCGACTCCACCAGCACGACGGAGCAGCCGATGAAGGCGACGATGATCGGACCGTAGCGCTGGTAGGTCTTCTGGGCCGTGCGCTGGTGCGTCAGGAAGATCATCATGAGCAGCGCCGGCAGCACCATGCCGAACTGAATCCAGTAGATGCTGGAGTGGGCAACCGGACCGAGCACGAGCGTGTTGAGCAGTGCGAAGGCGAGCACGATCGCGCCGCCGAGGTAGAGGTTGGAGCGGACCTGCGGCAGCCGGGCGCGGATCTGCTCGCGGCGGAATTCCTGCTCCAGGTCATTCTCGAATCGCAGCCATGGGAATCCCGCCCGCAGCTGCCGCGCGGCCGCGGATTCGTCGATGATCAGCTTCTGGGTCTCGTCTGGATTCAAAGCCGGTTCCACTCGCGGGCGGCCCGCCCGCTGTCGCCGTCAATATGTTCAGTAGACACCGCGGTGCTTTCCCCAAACTGCGCGACAGCGCACGAAATGCGGGCAGTGCAAGTCCGCCGACCCCTCGCCGTGTTGAGAAATCGGCAACCCGTCACACCCCGGCGGGGACTGGAGTCGAGTCTCCGCAACGACGCGATTAAGTCAAGGCCGGCTGCCCGGGCGCCGCGTCTCAACCGACCGGAACCCCCGTCGAGCCGCGTCGCGCCAGCGCCCGCCCGGCGACGAAGCTCGCCGCCACGATGCCGATCACGGCGGCGCCGAACACGAGCTCCCGCCCTTCGCTCCAGGCCGCGAACGCCGGCGCCGCGAGGCGGGCGGCGCCAAGCAGCGCGACCAGCAGGCTCACGCCGCCGACCGCGAGCCCCATCACGCGCGAAGCCACCCGCGCCAGCGCCTCGGAACTGTCGATCAGGCGGGCGATGAACAGGCCGTTGCAGCCGTCGGTCAACAGCATGCCCGCGAGAAACACCCAGCCGAGCAGCAGCGCGTCCGCCAGGCCGCCGAGCTGTGCGCCGGTGACCGCGAACAGGATCGCCTGGCTGACCGTGTCGAACGACACGGCGAACAGCGCGCCGACGGCCACCACGACCCAGGGGCGGTGCACGCGCACCAGCCGGCCCAGGTATCGCCCCTTCAGGCCGACCGGCGCGACGACCTCGTCGGCCGCGGCACTGAGCACGGCTCGCAGGTTGACGATGCCCAGCAGCGTCAGGAAGAGGATGGAGATCCACGCACCGCTGACTTCGAGCCAGGCGGGGGCCCGCCAGCGGGCGGTGGCGCTGCCGACCAGCGCCGCGATGGCGATGACGACGATGCCGTGCCCGAGCGAGAACAGCGCTCCCGCATAGCGGGCGTGGGCAGCGCCGGCGCGGCGGCCGTAGCGCGTCAGGCCGTCGATCGTCGCGAGGTGGTCCGCGTCCAGGCCGTGGCGCATCCCGAGCAGGAACACGACGGCGGCGAGCGAGCTGAAATCCGTCGGCAGGCTGGCCAAGGCGACACCGGTATGAGGATTTCTGGAACGTTCATACTAGGCGTCGGGCAGCCGCCCGGGATACAGGTTTTCCGCAGGCCTCAGTAGCGCGGCTTGAGGTGAACGTGCGGTTCGCGCCCCGGGGCGTAGGGGGCATGCGTGTGGTGCCCGCCGCGCTCGACGCTGACAAGGTTCAGGGCCCCGTGCCGCACACCCGGCTCTGCCGTCAGCTGCCCGGCCAGCGCCCGTACCGCGTCAACCGGCCCCTGCAGGATGACGCTTTCGAGGCAGTTCTCGTGGTCGAGGTGCACGTGCAGGCTCGCGACGGTCAGGTCGTGGTGCGCGTGCTGGTGCCCGGCCAGCCGCTCGGCCAGTTCGCGCTCGTGGTGGTTGTAGACGAACGACAGGCTCGCGACGCAGTCGCCCGCCCCCAGCGCTGCCACCTCGCCTTCCAGGCGCGCCCGGATCAGGTCGCGTACCGCCTCGCTGCGGTTGCCGTAGCCACGCGCCGCGATGAACGCGTCGAAATCGCGCGCCAGGTCGTCGTCGAGAGAGATCGTGAACCGTTCCATGCCGTCTCCCGCCGCGGCCGACGCCGTCAGTCGCGGAAATAGTCGCCCAGGTACTCGCGGAAAGGCTTCTGCGGCTCCGCCTCGAGGCGGGCCTGAACCTCCAGCGATGCCTCCGCCTCGGCCGAGAATTCGGCGGTCCGCGCCTCGTCCAGCGACTGCAAGTCGGTGAAATAGGACTTGTACGTCGCCGACATGCGAAATGCCAGATCGAAGAACGACTCGCCGGTCTCGCGCATCTCCTTGAGCAGACGCGCGGACGGCGTCGCCGCCGGATCGGCGACCTTCTGCACCTGCAGCGCCAGCGCCGTCGAATAGGGCCTGGCCGGATCGCCGTGGTCGAGCAGTTCGCACGTGCCCTGCATCGCGTCGAGGATCTCCCCGGCCCAGGTGCGCAGGTCGGCCGGGCGGCCGTCGAAGCTCAGCGCGAGTCCCGGCTCGCGACCCCGGCGCGCGACGGTCACGTGGTTGCGATCGAGCTCGAGCTGCGCGGCGAGGTCCAGCGGCGCACTCGGCGCGATGGCACAGAACGCCGCGAAGGCCTCGAGGAAACGCAGCTTGTTCTGGTTCACGCCGACCGGGTCGAGGGCGCTGACGTCGAGCGACCGCATCTCGACGTACTCGACGCCGGCGCGCTTGAGCGCCTTGGTCGGCCGCTCGCCCGAGCGCGCCACGCGCTTGGGCCGGATGAACGCGTAGTACTCGTTCTCGATCTGCAGGCGATTGGCGTTCAGCTGGCGCCACTGGCCATCGACCTCCACGCCCAGCCGCTGGTATTCCGCGCTCGGCGTCGAAATCGCGACGCTCAGGTCGCGCACGTACTGCTCGAGCGAGTTCACCGAGATCGACAGCTCCGACTGGCTCTTGTTGCGGTAGCCGAGGTCGCTCATGCGCAGCGACGTCGCGTAGGGCGCATACAACGTGCCCTGGCCGAACTCCTCCAGGCCATGGTCGTCGTGGCCCGCCACGAACGAGCGGCACACGGCGGGCGAGACGCCGAACAGGTAGTGCACGATCCAACCGTGCCGCCGATAGTTGCGCAGCAGGCCGAAGTAGGTCTCCGAGATGAAGTCCTGCCCGACGTCGCGGCGGCCCAGCACCGCGCCGAGGAGGTCCCAGAACTGCGCCGGGAACGAATAGTTGAAGTGCACGCCGGAAATCGCCTGCATGATCCGCCCGTAGCGCAGGCCGAGGCCCTCGCGATAGACGGTCTTCATGCGGCCGACGTTCGAGGTTCCGAACTGCGCGATCGGGATGCTCGCGTCGCCGTTCAGGCGGCAGGGCATGCTCGTGCCCCACAGCAGCTCGTCGCCCAGGTACCGGTAGATGAACTGGTGCAGGTCGGTCAGGTACTGCAGCAGTTCCCACGTGGTGGTGAAGGTCGGCGTGACCAGCTCGATCAGCGCCTCTGAATAATCGGTCGTGATGTGGCCGTGCGTGAGCGGCGAGCCCAGCGCGCGCGGGTGGGGGCGCTGCGAGATGCGCCCGTCCGGCGTCACGCGCAGCGACTCCTTCTCGACGCCCTTCAGGCCGCCCAGCAGGACGCCCCGCTCGCCGGAATTGACCAGCCCCGTCAGGTATCGGTCGTAGCGACGATCAATGCGCAGTGGGGGCACGCGGAACTCGTTCATTCGAAAAGGGGCGCCATTGTAAAGGAAGCCGTCGACGGGCTCCGGCCGACCGCCGCACGGCCCGGAATCCCCCGGTGGCCCGTCGCGAAGATCGGATTTCGCACCGCAGCAACCTCCTACGTCGCGCGGTCACCGGGCAGCCGGCCGCTCGCCGGCCCGGCGCAGGACGTAGGCCTCGAGTACCTCCAGCGGCAGCGGACCGTGGACCAGCAGCTCGTGATGGAACGCGCGGACATCAAAGCGCGCGCCCTGCAGCTGCGCGACGCGCTGGCGCAGTGCTCGCAGCTGCAGCGCCGTGACCTCGTAGGCCAGCGCCTGGGCGGGCCCGGCGATCACTCCGTCCAGCTCGGCGGCGGCCTCGGCCGGCGTGAGCGCACAGTTGGCGAGGAGGTAGGCGAGCGCCTGCTGCGGCGACCAGCCCAGCCCGTGCACGCCGGTGTCCACGACCAGGCGCGCGGCGCGCAGCAGTTCGACGGACACGACGTGCAGCGCGCTCGCGCCGTCGGCGTACAACCCCAGTTCGCGGCCGAGCGATTCGGCATACAGTCCCCACCCCTCGGCGTAGGGGAGGGAGCCGCCGTAGCGCCGGAAGCCGGGTAGCCGGCCCGCTTCCTTCGGCAGCGCCGCCTGCAACAGGTGCCCGGGCTCGGCCTCGTGCAGGTAGAGTTCGTCCATCTCGTACCGGGCGCGCGACTTCAGTTCGCCGGTGTTGACGTAGAGGACCGCGGGGCGCTGGCCGTCCTGCGACGCCGGTCGGAACGACAACGCGGGCGCCGCCGCCGCGCGCGCCGCCTCGACCGGGCGAATCTCGAAATCGGCACCGGGCAGCGGCTCGAACAGCTCGAACAGCCGCTGGCGGACGCGCACCTTGAGCGCGGCGTAGCCGGCGAGCAGTTCCTCGTCGCGGTCGAAGTAGGCGTGCGGCTCGGACCGCAGCGCCTCGATGGCGGCGAGCCGGTCGCCCTTCAGGCCCAGCTCGGCCGCGAGGCGATCGGCGTCGGCGCCGAGGCGACGCACCTCCTCCAGTCCGAGCCGGTGGATCTGCTCGGGCGTCAGCGTGGTGGTGGTCGTGCGGCGAACGAGGTACGCGTACCAGGCCCGGCCCTGCGGCAGCTCGCTCCAGGCGACGGTCGCGCGGGCGCGGGGCAGGTATTCCTGGCGCAGGAACTCGTACAGGCGCCGGTACGCGGGATTGAGCCGCTCGGCGACCGCTGCGTGATACGCCGCCCGCAGGCGCACGCGCTCGGGCTGCGGCACCGTCACCGGAAAGTTCTCGACCGGCCGCATGAACAAGTTCCGTGCCAGCGGCACAGTGGTCACGCCGTGGATCACCGGTAGCATCCGCTCGATCACCGCGCGCGGCAGCACGTAGCCACGACTGAGCCCGCGACGAAGGTTGGTGATCGCCTGGTCGAGCCAGGTCACGTAGCCATCGAGGCGTCGCAGCCAACTCTCGTAGTCGCGCACGGTACCAAACGGCTGGGCGCCGGCCCCGCTGCCGAACTGTGCCATCAGCGCCGGCACGCCGCCCGCCGGCGCGATCGGCAGCAGCTCGGCGGGAAAGCGGAATCCCTCGACCTCGAGCTGCCGCTCCCACCGGAACGCGTCGTAGGTCAGCCGGTCGCGTGGCGCCAGCGCCGCGGCATCGACGCCAGCCAGCGCCGCCAGGGCGTGCTTCTCCAGCGCATACTCCCGGCCGAGCTGTGCGCTGCCGATGCTGTTGGGCAGATCCGCATCGTAGCGATGATCGGCGAGGAGCGTGGCTTCCAGCGGATGCAGCCGCAGGTGCTCCTGCCAGTAGCCCTCCACGATGCGCCCGAGCTCGGCGCCGGCGGCGGCCTCGCGGGACGCGGGAGCGGCGGCTACGGCGCTGGCCATGAGGCAGAACGCCAGCCAGAGCGCGGTGCGAAATCCGGGCAGACATCTCCGCATCGAAACCCCGACCGAGCAGCAACAGACGACGTCAGCCGGCGGGGACGAGCCTTCCCGACACGACCAGGTAGCGCAGGTTCAGCAGCACCGCCGATGCCGACAGGCCGGCGATCAGCCCCCACCAGACGCTCGCCGGACCTCCACCCTGCACGATGCCACCCCAGAATGCGAGTGGGAATCCGATCGCCCAGTAGGCGGTGACGGTGATGCCCAGTGGCCAACGCGCATCCTTGAAGCCGCGCAGGGCGCCCATGGCGCCGACCTGCAGTCCGTCGGAGACCTGGAACACGCCGGCCAGCAGCAGCAGGCGCGCGGCGAGTGCCCGCACCGCCGCATCCTGGGTATACAGCGCCGCGATGTCCGCGGCGGCGACCGCCAGGACCAGCGCCGACAGCAGCATCAGCAGCACGCACAGGCCGATGCCGACGAAGCCGGCGCGACGCGCGGCTGCCCTGGCGCCCCGGCCGAGCGCATGGCCGACATGGATCGTCGTGGCGGAGTGCAGCGATACGGGCGCCATGAACATGAACGCGACGTAGTTGAGGGCGATCTGGTGGGCCGCGACGGTCGTCTCGCCCAGCGTGCCCATCATCAGGCCGGCTGCCGAGAACAACGCGGACTCGGCCACCATGCTTCCGCCGATCGGGATGCCCAGCCCGAGGATCTCGCCGATCCGGCGCCGGTCGGGACCTTCCGCGCGAGCGAACAGGGCATACGGCCGGTACGCCCGATGCCGCCGCACGTGGCGCAGCATGCAGGCGAACATGACCCACTGCACCAGCGCCGTCGCGACACCCGTGCCGACGGCGCCCAGCGCCGGCATCCCGCAGCGACCGTACATGAACATCCAGTTGCCGACGATGTTCGCCGCCAACCCGATCAGGGCGACGACCATCATCGGCCGGGTGCGGCCCAGTCCCTCGCTGACCGCGCGCAGCGCCTGGAAGCCGAGCAGCCCGGGGATCCCGAACGAGATCGCATGCACGTAGCCGGCCGCCGCGGGGACGACCCGTGGATCGGTGCCGATCAGCGTCAGCACGGGCCGTACCGCGGCGAGCCCGAGCACCAGGAGCACCGCGAGGCCCGCGCCGATCCATGCGCCCTGCCGCGCGTAGGCCCCGACCAGTGCCGTGCGGCCACCGGCGTAGGCATGCGCGACCAGGGGCGACAGCGCCGTCATGGTGCCCAGGCCGATGACCAGGAACACGGCGTAGTAGCTGGAGCCGACCGCGACGGCTGCCAGGGCGCCGGCACCCAGCTGCCCCGACATCAACGTGTCGGCCAGGGACATGCCGGCCACGGCGAGGTTGGCGACCAGCAGCGGCAGCCCCAGGCGCAGGATCGCGCGCGCATCGAGCCGCGCACCGCGGGATCGCTCGTTCGCTAAGGGCTCGGTCTGGAAAGGCGGGGCGGCTTGCACCGCGGCATTCTAGGTGAACGCTGCGAGCACGGCCGCCGCGTCCGCGACGGCAGCGCACCGGCGGCCGTCCGGTGGCATCCTAGGGCATCACCGCCGTCGCCCTTGGAGGCCCCCCGTGCTGATCGGCTCCCAGCTCCGCCGCGTCGCCATCCTTGGCGGCAGCCGCATCCCGTTCGCCCGCGGCATGGGCGCCTACGCGCCAGCCGGCAACCAGGAAATGCTCACTGCCGCGCTGCGCGGTGTCGTCGCCCGCTTCGGCCTGCAGGGCGTCCGGCTCGGCGAGGTCGCCGCCGGCGCCGTCGTCAAGCACTCGAGCCAGTGGAACCTCGCGCGCGAGTCGGCGCTGGGCGCCGGACTCGCGCCGGAGACGCCCGCCCTGGACCTGCAGCGGGCCTGCGGCACGAGCCTCGAGGCCGCGATCCTGGTCGGCAACAAGATCGCGCTCGGGCAGATCGACGCCGGGATCGCCGCCGGCGTCGACTCGGTCAGCGACGCACCGATCGTCTACGCACGCCCATACCAGCAGCTGCTGCTCGAGAGCGCCCGCGGCCGCACGCTCGGCGCACGCCTCAAGCCGTGGCTGCGGCTGCGGCCCGCATTCTTCCGGCCGGTCGCCCCGGCGGTCAGCGAGCCCCGGACCGGGCTGTCGATGGGAGAAAGCTGCGAGCGCATGGCGCAGCAGTGGGGCATCGGGCGCGCCGACCAAGACGCACTGGCCTGCGAAAGCCACCGCCGCGCCGCGGCGGCGTACGCGGCCGGCTTCTACCGCGACCTCGTGGTGCCGTTCCTGGGGCTCGAGATGGACAACATCCTCCGGCCGGACACCTCGCTCGAGAAGCTGGCGAAGCTGCCGCCGGTGTTCGACCGCTCGCCGGCCGGCACGCTGACGGCCGGCAACTCCACGCCGCTGACGGACGGCGCGGCCGCGGTGCTGCTGGCAAACGAGGACTGGGCGCGCGAGCGCGGACTGCCGGTGCAGGCGTGGCTGACCACGGCCGCGGTCGCGGCCGTCGACTTCGTCGGGCACGAGGGCCTGCTGATGGCGCCCGCCTACGCCGTGCCGCGACTGCTTGCCGCCCGCGGCCTGACCCTCGCCGACTTCGACTACGTCGAGATCCACGAGGCGTTCGCGGCGCAGGTGCTGTGCACGCTGCAGGCGTGGGAGTCGGCGGAGTTCTGCCGCGAGCGGCTGGGGCTGGCTGCGCCGCTCGGCCGCATCGACCGCGCCCGGCTCAACGTCGTCGGCTCGAGCCTCGCCTACGGTCACCCGTTCGCCGCGACCGGCGCACGCATCCTCGCGACGCTCGCGCAGCTACTGGCCCAGCGTGGCGGCAAGCGCGGACTCGTCTCGATCTGCACCGCCGGCGGCATGGGCGTGACCGCGATCGTCGAGCGCTAGCGCGGTCGCGCAGGGCGCGACCGCCGCCGCGCGCTCAGAGCACCTCGAACAAACCGGCGGCACCCATGCCACCGCCGATGCACATCGTCGCGACCACCCAGCGGGCGCCGCGCCGCTTGCCCTCGAGCAGGGCGTGACCGACCAGCCGCTGCCCGCTCATGCCGTACGGATGGCCGACCGCGATCGCCCCGCCGTTCACGTTCAGGCGCTCGTCCGGAATGCCGAGCCGGTCCCGGCAGTACAGCACCTGCACCGCGAACGCCTCGTTGAGCTCCCACAAGTCGATATCGGCCACCTGCAAGCCGGCCCGCGCGAGCAGCTTTGGCACCGCGAACACCGGGCCGATGCCCATTTCCGCCGGCTCGCAGCCGGCGACCGCGAAGCCACGGAACGCACCCAGCGGCTTCAGGCCACGCTTCGCCGCCTCGGTCGCGCTCATCACCACGACCGCGCCGGCGCCGTCGGAAAACTGGCTGGCATTGCCGGCGCTGATCACGCCGCCCGGGAGCGCCGGGCGCAGCGCCGCGAGGGCCTCCACGGTCGTCCCGTCGCGCAGGCCTTCATCGACGGCAACGGTGACCTCGCGGGTCGACAGGCGACCGGTGCCCTTGTCGACGCTGGCCATCGTGACCTTGATCGGCGCGATCTCCGCGGCGAATGCGCCCGCGGCCTGCGCGGCGCACGCGCGCTGCTGGCTGCGCGCGCCGTACTCGTCCATCCGCGCGCGCGGGATCGCGTAGCGGCGCGCGACCTCCTCGGCGGTCTGCAGCATGTTCCAGTAGATCGTCGGCTGGTGTTCGGCCAGCCACGGATCCTGGAGCATGTGGGTGTTGACCTCGTTCTGCACGACCGAGATCGCCTCGACGCCGCCGGCAACGTAGATGTCGCCTTCGCCCGACATGATGCGCTGCGCAGCGAGCGCGATCGTCTGCAGGCCGGACGAGCAGAAGCGGTTGACGGTGACCCCGGACACCGTGACGGGGCAGCCGGCCCGCAGCGCCGCCTGCCGGGCGATGTTGGTGCCGGTCGCGCCCTCGGGGAACGCGCAGCCCATGATGACGTCCTCGACGTCGCCGGCATCGATGCCGGCGCGCTCGATAGCCGCGTGCACGACGTGGCCGGCGAGCGTTGCGCCGTGGGTGAGGTTGAACGATCCGCGCCAGGACTTGGCGAGCGGCGTGCGGGCGGTGGAAACGATGACGGCGTCGCGGCTCATGAGCGGGCTCCGGCGGTATTGAACGCACGGCCCTCGGCGGCCAGTCGCTCGATCAGGGGGGCTGGCGTCCAGAAGGCCGGGTCGCCGTACGGATTGCGGGACAGCTGGCGCATGCGCGCGGCGACGCCGTAGACGCCAACCTCGTCGGCGTAGCACATCGGGCCGCCGCGCCACACCGGGAAGCCGTAGCCGGTCAGGTAGACGATGTCGATGTCGGAGGATCGCTGTGCGATGCCCTCCTCGAGGATGTGCGCGCCTTCGTTGACGAGCGCGTACACCAGCCGATCGACGATCTCGCCCGCCTCGATGCGGCGCGCAGCGATGCCGATCGACTCGCGGTGCGCCGCGATCATCTCCGCGACGACCGGCGACGGATAGGCGCTGCGGTCACCTGGCTTGTAGTCGTACCAGCCGCCACCGGTCTTCTGCCCGAAGCGGCCGAGCTCGCACAGCTTGTCCGCAACCTTCGAATAGACGATCTCGGGATGCTCGACCGCCCGGCGCTGCCTGATGTGGAAGCCGATGTCGTTGCCGGCCAGGTCGCTCATCCGGAACGGGCCCATCGCGAAGCCGAACTTCTCGATCGCCGTGTCGATGTCCTGCGGGCTTGCGCCCTCGTCGACCATGAACAGCGCCTGGCGCAGGTACTGTTCGATCATGCGGTTGCCGATGAAGCCGTCGCAGACGCCGGAGACGACGGCGGTCTTCTTCAGCGTGCGGGCGAGCTTCATGGTCGTGGCGAGCACGTCCTTCGCGGTCGCCTTGCCACGCACGACCTCCAGCAGCTTCATGACATTCGCCGGGCTGAAGAAGTGGGTGCCGATCACGTCGGCGGGACGCTTGGTCACCGCGGCGATGCGATCGATGTCCAGCGTCGAGGTGTTGGAGGCGAGGATCGCGCCGGGCTTCATCACCCGGTCGAGCGTGGTGAACACCTTCTCCTTGATGGCCATGTCCTCGAACACCGCCTCGATGACGATGTCGGCATCGCCGATGTCGTCGTAGGAAAGCGTCGGCTTGAGGAGCTTGCCGCGAGCCTCGGCATCGGCGGGCTTCATGCGGCCCTTCTTCACCTGGCCTGCATAGGTGTCGAGGATCCGGGAGGCGCCCTTGTCGAGGGCGGCCTGGCCGACCTCGAGCAGGTACACGGGGATCCCGGCGTTGAGGAAGTTGATCGCGATGCCGGTGCCCATCGTGCCCGCGCCGATCACGGCGGCGGCCTTGATCGGCCGCACCGGCGTGGACTCGGGGACGTCGGGGATCTTGGCCGCGGCACGTTCGGCGAAGAACGCGCTACGCAGCGCCCGCGACACCGGCGTGAACATGAGTTCGGTGAACAGCCGCCGCTCGGTCGCCAGGCCCTCGTCGAAGGACTGGGTGGCGGCGGCCTCGATCGCGTCGATGCACTTGAGCGGGGCCGGGAAGTTGGCGAAGCCGGCCTTCGCCGTGGTGCGCGCGAAGCCCAGCAGCGCCTCGACCATCGGTCCCGCGGCACTGCGGTCCCGCGCGCGCGGCAGGCGCCCGCCGGCGGCTAGTTCCGCCGCCTTCGCCGCGGCGACGGCGACGGCGGCCTCGACCACGTCGCCGCTGACCAGCGCCTCGAGCAGCGGGCTGCCGGCGAACAGCTTGGCCGGCACCGGGACGCCGCCGAGGATCACGTTCAGGGCGTTCTCCACCCCGATCAGGCGCGGCAGGCGCTGCGTGCCGCCGGCGCCGGGCAGCAGCCCGATCTTGACCTCCGGCAGGCCGAGCTGCGCACCGTCGGCCGCGACGCGGTAGTTGGCACCCAGCGCGAGTTCGAGGCCGCCCCCGAGGCAGGTCCCCTCGATCGCGGCAACCACCGGCTTCGGGCTTGCCTCGACGACCGCGATGACCTCGTGGAGGTTCGGCGCGGCGAGCATCGCCGGCGTGCCGAACTCCTTGATGTCCGCGCCGGCCGAGAACAGGCCGTTGCGGCCGGCCAGCACGATCGCACTGATGGCCGGGTCGTCGATCGCGGCGTTGACCGCGTCGGCAAGCGCGCGGCGCGTCGCGGCGCCGAGGCTGTTGACGGGCGGTTCGCCGAAGCGGATCACGGCGACCGGACCTGAACGGGACGTCTCGACGGTGGGCATGGAGGTTCCTTGGGCTGACCGGCCGATTATGCCAGCCGCGTCCAGCGGCCAGACTCCGGGCCTGCCGTCATCGCTTGTAATTGGTTTCATTTGTAACTACATTGGCTGTCTCACCCGTCCGTCGGAGCTCCGCATGAAGCGCTACATCCAGTATCCGCGCGTTGCCGGCACCGCCAGCCGCCAGGCCCACGCCGACCTGCCACCGGGCACCTACGAGCGCGAGATGGGCAAGGAAGGCTTCTTCGGGCCGGCCGCCTTCTTCCATCACCGGCACCCGCCGACCGGCTGGACGCGGTTCGACGGGCCGCTGCGGCCGCACGCGTTCGACCTGACCCGCCTCGCGACGCCCGCCCGCTCGCCTTGGGACGCCGCGGCCCTCCTCGAGAACGCCCACTGCCGGCTGCGCTGGCTGCTGCTCGACGCCCCGATGGACCACCTGGCACGCAACGCCGACGGCGACGAACTGCTGTTCGTGCACGCCGGGACGGCGAGCCTGTACTGCGATTTCGGCCACCTCGCGATCGAGGCCGGCGACTACGTGGTGTTGCCGCGCGGCACCATGTGGCGACTGGAGACGGCCGCCCCCCTGCGGGCGCTGCTGATCGAGGCGACCAACGCCTCCTACCTGCTGCCTGAGAAGGGCCTAGTCGGGGCGCAGGCCCTCTTCGACCCGGCGATGCTGGACGTGCCGGCGCTCGACGAACCGTTCCGCGCGCAGCAGGACAGGGGTCCGCCCGGCGCGCCGGCCGGGGAACGCGGCTGGCAGGTACGGATCAAGCGTCGCCAGCAGGTGTCGACCGCGCACTACCCGTTCAACCCGCTGGACGCGATCGGCTGGCACGGGGACCTCGCGGTCTGCCGCATCAACGTGCGCGAGCTGCGGCCGCTGATGAGTCACCGCTACCACCTGCCGCCGTCAGCGCACACGACTTTCGTCGCCAACCGCTTCGTCGTCTGCACGTTCGTGCCGCGACCGTTCGAGACCGACCCCGGCGCGCTGAAGGTGCCGTTCTTCCACAACAACGACGACTACGACGAAGTGATCTTCTATCACGCGGGGGATTTCTTCTCGCGCGACAATATCCATCCGGGCATGGTCACCTTCCATCCGGCCGGCTTCACGCACGGACCCCACCCGAAGGCGCTGTCGCGGATGCTGGTGCAGACCAAGCCCGCGACCGACGAGTACGCGGTGATGATCGATACGCGTGACGCGCTGGAACTGGGCAACGCGGCCGCCGGCGTCGAGTGGCCGGGATACGTGGACAGCTGGCAGGGGGGCGCCTGACGCGCGCCGCGGAGAACAGACGATGAAGCTCGCAAGCCTCAAGCACGGCCGCGACGGCCGCCTGGTCGTGGTCGACGCGGACCTGCGGCTCTATGCCAGTGCCGCCGGGATCGCCGCGACGCTGCAGGACGCGCTCGACGACTGGAGCCGCTGTGGCCCGCGGCTGCGCGACCTCGCCGCGGCACTGGCGGCGCAACAGGCCAAGGAGGCGCTGCCGTTCGACCCCGCCGCGTGCGCGTCCCCGCTGCCGCGGGCCTACCATTGGGTGGACGGCTCGGCCTACGTCAACCACGTCGAACTGGTCCGCAAGGCGCGCGGCGCCGAGCTGCCGCCGTCGTTCTGGACCGACCCCCTCGTCTACCAGGGTGGCAGCGACGACTTCCTCGGCCCCACCGAGGACGCGCCGTTCGCCAGCGAGGCGTTCGGGATCGACTTCGAGGCGGAAGTCGCGGTCATCGTCGGCGACGTGCCGATGGGATCGGCCGCCGCCGACATCCACGCCCGCGGCGACATCCGCCTGGTGATGCTGGTCAACGACTGGAGCCTGCGCAACCTGATCCCGGGCGAACTGGCGAAGGGCTTCGGCTTCTACCAGTCGAAGCCCGCCACCGCTTTCTCCCCCGTGGCGGCGACGCCCGACGAACTGGGGGAGGCGTGGCGCGACGGCAAGCTGCACCTGCCGCTGCACAGCTCGATCAACGGCGTGCCGTTCGGGCACCCCGAGGCGGGCGAGGACATGACTTTCGATTTCTGCCAGCTGGTCGCGCACTGCGCCCGGACGCGCAACCTGCGCGCCGGCACGATAGTCGGCTCCGGCACCATCTCCAACTACGACCGCAGCCGCGGCTCGGCCTGCATCGCCGAGCGTCGCATGCTGGAGCAGCTGGAGGGCGGCGCGGCCCGGACACCGTTCCTGGCCTACGGCGACCAGGTGAGGATCGAGATGTTCGACCCCCTCGGCCGCAGCCTGTTCGGCGCGATCGAGCAGCGGGTGATCCGGCCCTGGCGCTGACCGCCCGCGGTGGAGGTGGTGCCGGTGCCACGGCTCGCGCAAAATAGGGCACCGGCCGCAGCCGCCCAGGACGAGCGCGCGTCATGACCTCCGTGCAGACCGAAACGACCGGACTGAAGGCCGCCGACGGCCACCGCTTCGACGCCTACCGCGCCACGCCCGCCGGGCGGCCGCTCGGGGCGATCGTCGTGGTGCAGGAGATCTTCGGCGTCAACGGCCACATCCAGGCCGTGACCCGGCGATTCGCCGAGGAGGGGTTCCTCGCGATCGCCCCGGCGCTGTTCGACCGGACCCAGCGGCGGGCCGACATCCCCTACAGCGACGTCGCCGCAGGCCGGGCGCTGCGCGACGGACTCAAGACCGAGCAGACCCTGCTCGACCTGAAGGCGGCCATCGATGCCGTCGGCACGGCCGGCCGGGTCGGTGTCGTGGGGTACTGCTGGGGTGGCACGATGACCTACCTCGCCGCGTGCCACCTGCCGATCGCCGCCGGCGTCTGCTACTACGGCGGCGGCATGACGCGGCACCTGGACCGCACTCCCAAGTGCCCGGTCATGTTCCACTTCGGCGAACGCGACACGATCATCCCGGCCGCCGACGTCGAGCAGATCAAGAAGGCCTATCCGCTCGGGCACTATTACGTGTACCCGGCCGACCATGGCTTCAACTGCACCGAACGGCCCTCCTTCGATCCATCGAGCGCGGCGCTGGCACTGCAACGCACGCTCGATTTCCTGCACCGCCACGTCGGCTGACGGGCGACACCACCCGGGCGCGCGCCGTCGCGCCCACACTGACTCGAGCGAGACAGACATGACGAAGACCCTGACGCTTGCCGATCCCACGCTGCTGCGCGAGCAGTGCTACGTCGATGGCCGGTGGATAGGCGCCGACGACGGCGCGACCGTTGCGGTGACGAACCCCGCCACCGGCGCCGTGCTCGGCCACGTGCCGCGCTGCGGCGCAGTCGAAACGCGCCGTGCGATCGAAGCGGCCAAGAAGGCCCTGCCGGGCTGGGCCGCGACGCCGGCCAAGACCCGCGGCAAGATGCTCAGGAAGTTCGCCGACCTGATGATGGAGAATGCCGACGACCTCGGCAGGTTGATGACAGCGGAACAGGGCAAGCCGCTGGCGGAGGCCAAGGGCGAGGTCGGCTACGCGGCGTCGTTCTACGAGTGGTTCGGCGAGGAAGGCCGGCGCGTCTATGGCGACGTGATCCCCTCGCCGGCCGGCGACAAGCGCCTGTTCGCCCTGCGCCAGCCGGTAGGCGTGGTCGGCGCGATCACGCCGTGGAACTTCCCCGCCGCGATGATCACCCGCAAGGCGGGCGCCGCGCTCGCCGCAGGCTGCACCATCGTCACCAAGCCCGCCGAATCGACGCCGTTCTCAGCGCTCGCACAGGCGGAGCTGGCCGCCCGCGCGGGCATTCCGGCCGGCGTCTTCAACGTCGTCACCGGCAAGGCCTCGGCCATCGGCGGCGAGCTGACCTCGAACCCGCTGGTCGCGAAGATCACGTTCACCGGGTCGACCGAGATCGGCAAGCTGCTGATGTCGCAGTGCGCGGGCACGGTGAAGAAAGTGTCGCTGGAGCTTGGCGGCAATGCGCCGTTCATCGTGTTCGACGACGCCGACCTCGATGCCGCCGTCGCCGGCGCGATCGCCAGCAAGTACCGCAACACGGGCCAGACCTGCGTCTGCGCCAACCGCCTGCTGGTGCAGGCTGGCGTCTACGACGCATTCGTCGCCAAGCTCATCGAGGCCACCAGGAAGCTGCGCGTCGGCGACGGCCTCGCCGGCCCCACCGAACAGGGCCCGCTGATCGACGCGAAGGCCGTCGACAAGGTTGAGGAACACATCGCGGACGCGCTCGCCAAGGGCGCGACGCTCGTGCTCGGCGGCAGGCGCCACGCGCTCGGCGGCACCTTCTTCGAGCCGACGATCCTGACCGGCGTGACCCCGGCGATGAAGGTCGCGCGCGAGGAGACGTTCGGGCCGGTGGCGCCGATCTTCAGGTTCGAAACCGAGGCGGAGGCCATCCGCATGGCCAACGACACCGAGTTCGGCCTGGCTGCGTACTTCTTCACGAAGGACCTGGCGCGCTCCTGGCGCGTCGCCGAGGCGCTCGAGTACGGGATCGTCGGCCTCAACACCGGCATCATCTCCACCGAGGAGGCGCCGTTCGGCGGCTGGAAGGAATCCGGCACCGGCCGCGAGGGCTCGCGCCACGGCATCCTCGACTACACGGAGCTCAAGTACCTCTGCATGGGCGGCCTGATGCCTTGAGGACGCGCGCGCTGTCCGAGCGCGCGCTGATCGTGCTGCTCGCGGCCATCACGGCCGCGGGCCCGGTCAGCTTGAGCATCTACATGCCGGTCGTGCCGCTGGCGCGGGCGGCATTCGGCGTCAGCGTGGCGGCGGCGAGCACCACCGTCAGTGCGCCCCTGATCGCGTTCGCGTTCGGCCTGTTCCTGTACGGGCCGCTGTCGGACCACTACGGCCGACGACCGGTGATCCTCGGCGGCCTGTGCATCTACCTCGGTGGCCTGGTGCTGGCGCTGCTGGCGCCGTCCATCGGGGCGCTGACCGCCGGTCGGGTGATCGCGGCGCTGGGGACGTCGGCGGGCGTCACGGTGGCGCGCGCCGCGATGGGCGACCTGTACGCGCGCGAGAAGATGGCCCACAAGCTGGCGACGCTGACGATGGTCATGGTGACCGCCAACGCGCTGGCACCCGCCGCGGGCGGCGCGCTGGCGGAGGCCTTCGGCTGGCAGGCGGTGTTCGTCGTGCTGCTCACCAGTGGCATCGCGATCACGCTCTCCGCGTGGCGCTGGCTGCCGGAAACCCGCCGTGCGGGCGAGGCACAGGGACCGCGCGGCATCCTCGAGGCAACCGCCGGACTCGTGCGGCGGCGCGCCTTCCTCGCGCTCGCGCTGCAGAGCGCGGTGATCTACACGATCTTCTTCGTGTTCGTCGCGCTGGTGCCTTACGTGTTCAGGAACCTCGGCCGGTCGGCGGCCGAGTACGGCCTGTGGTACCTGATGATCTCGGTCGGCTATTTCATCGGCAACTGGTGCGTGTCGCGCTACACGTACCGCTTCGGCGTCGCGCGACTGATCACGGTCGGCATCGCGATCCAGGCGCTCGCCGGCCTGGCCGGATGGCTGCTCGCGCTCGGCGGCCTGTGGCATCCGTTCTGGCTGTTCGCGCCGTGGGGAGTCATCGGCTTCGCGCAGGGTCTGGCGCTGCCGAACCTGACGGCGAGCGCGGTCGCGCTCGCGCCGCGGCACGCCGGCGCAGCGTCGGGGCTGCTTGGCTTCATCCAGCAGATCGTCGGCGCGCTGGCCGTGCAGTTGATGGCCGTGAGCCCGACGGCGAACCCGCTGCCGGTCACCGCGTTCGTCGCGGCCTGCACGGCGGCGGCGTGGCTCGCCCACGTGGCCGGCGAACGCCGCGCGGTGACGCCGGCCGCGGGCACCGACTAGACTGGCGGCATGCTCGGCCGCTTCCTCGAACTGTCGCTACCCGCCCCAAGGATCATGGAGTCCTGGCAGTGGTACCAGCGGCTGGGCTTCGTGCCGGCGACGGATG
>Ga0316217_10001079_pt1 | contig 36862 bp, 29 predicted proteins | sample 1anoAmetaG_FD_203633 | JGI IMG/M metagenome (GOLD analysis project Ga0316217, IMG submission 203633) | Freshwater microbial communities from Trout Bog Lake, Wisconsin, USA - 1anoA | ecosystem: Environmental > Aquatic > Freshwater > Lake > Hypolimnion/Profundal zone | place: USA: Wisconsin...
ACGTCTCCCAGCCCGCCCGGGAATGGCTGGCGGACAAGGGCTACGAGCCCGCCTTCGGCGCCCGGCCCATGGCGCGGGTGGTGGAGCAGCACCTGAAGAAGCCGCTGGCCGACGCCATCCTGTTCGGCGCGCTGAAGGACGGCGGGACGGCCAAGGTGGAGCGCAAGGGGGATGGGGTGGCGATCGTCACCAAGGCGAGGTAAATGGCCCAGACCGTGGTTGTCCGGAAACGACGCCACTCTCCTTTCAGCAACGGCATGAGCCGGACGCCGTCCGGGGTAGTTGCAGGGTGGGTTATACGAGGATTGATTGAAGCCCTTGCATGGCTTCCCCTTTGAATGCGCCAGCTTGTCCATAAATAATTCTTCACGAGATCAAATAATTCATGCCTGGAGGTCCGCCTCACCTTCCGAGGTCACGGCGGTGGCGTCCAACACTCTGGAACACATGGTGTAGAAGCTGGCCGTCAGGATGATTTCGAGCATTTCCGGCTGGGAGAAGTGGGTCGAGGCCTGGGCATGGTCAGCCGGGTCCACGCTGCAGGCGGCGATGCCTTCAGCAAGTGCCAGGGCAGCGCGATCGGGGGCTTCGAACAGCGACGAGGTCCGCCATTCGGCCAATCCGTCGATCCGGTCCTGGGGGACCCCGGCCTGGAGGGCCAGCGCCAGGTGCTGCCGCCACTGGTAGGCGGAATGGCAAACCTGGGCGATGCGCAGGATGATCAGTTCCCGCAGTGCCCTGGAAGTCCCGCACTGGTACCGGAGGACCGAGGCGAAATCCACCCAGGCGTGGAGGAGGGCCGGGTGGTTGCCCAGGACACGGTAGAGATTCATGGGCCGGCCGCCCCGCTCCTGGATGTGGCGCAAGGTGGGGGCGTCGAACGCCACAAGGGGGAACCGGGACATGGTGGGAGACCTCCTCGAAAGGGCCCCGCGGCGAAGGCCGCGGAACCGTGCGCTACTTCTCCAGCAGGACCGGCCCTGCTACTCCCAGAGGCTCATCCCGTACAGAAACCCCGTGGCAATGTCCATGCCTGAGCTGTGCCCGTATGCGCAAAGGTTGGTCAACGCGGGGCTGGAAGGGGTCCCGTCGTGCAAGGACTGCGCCAGATCATGCAGGTCCCCGCAGGCTTTTCCTTCTGCCGCGCAGCGCAGGAACGTGGCGCTGATGGCGTTGGTGCTGGGAAGGCATTCCAGCACGGCCGTTTTCAAGCCCAGCAGGAGCTGGACGGGATCATGACGTTGGACGAACCGGCAGTGGGCGGCGATGAGGAATCCGCAAAGAAAATCGTCGCCGCTGGGCGTGAGTCCGGAACCGAGACCCACCAGGCCGGGAATGGCCCTTGCGGCCCGATCCGGGGCACCGGCCCGGACGGCTTCGCCCAGAGCCGTGACGGCTGCGGTGAGCCGCAGTCCGAGAGCGCCCTGGGGGGAATCATGACCCAGCAGAACGCCGACGCGGAGGTCGGTGCCGGCGCGGACCTGGAGTCCGGCCAACATGAGCACCGCGGCCTTCCAGGCGGCGCCGGCCTGGCGCAGGGACGGCAGTGGCCTCCTCGGGAGGCGGATCGCTTTAGCGAAAGACAGGTGAAGAGGTGGTGCACCGGACCGGTCAAGGGAGATCCCGGCCTGACTGGAGAGACCGCTGCTGTTGGGCTGCAGACCATGGGCGGTGAAGTCTTCAGTGCTGTTGAGACGGATGCTTTGCGGGTACTCGGGGGACGGCCAGTTGAGGATGGTGATGAGAATGCCGCCCAAGGCGGGTTGCAGGTTGATGGCGTTGGGGAACACGCTGTGGATCGACACCGCGCAAGGGTCCAATGGCACTTCGGGGCCGATGGTTGCGGCTTCCAGGGTGCTGCTAGCCAAGCCGTTCATGGGCCCGGACCAAGGCTTCCATGATCGCGGCCTTGATGGAGACCTTTCCCGCTTCGATGTTGCTTCGCACCAGGGCGATGGCCCTGGCGCTGTCCCGGAGGCGGACCGCATCGATGATCTCCAGGTGCTCCAGGCAGGTGTCGCGCATGCGCTGGGGCGTCCGGATATCGGCGACGCGCACGAACCGGATCCGGTCGTTGATGCTCTGCAGCATGTTCTTGAGGGTTTGGTTGCCGGTGGCCGCGGCGAAGGACTGGTGGAACGCCTCATCCTCGTCCACGGGGTAGGTTCCCATGGCCGGCAGGTTGTTCAGCAGCCGGGTCCATTCCTGCTCCAGGGGCCCCAACTGGGCTTCGTCCATGCCATCCTGGCACACCCGTTCCATGATGTGGGATTCGAGCGCACTCCGGACTTCGTACAACTCATTGACTTCATTAAAGTTCAACTGCTTGACCTGATAGCCTTGCATGGGCTTCTTGTCGATCAGGTTGCGGTCGGCAAGCATCTGCAAAGCCTCGCGAATGGGGCTGCGGCTCATGTTGAACTCAGCACAGAGAATCTCTTCGGTCAGGCGCTGCCCTGGCGCGTATTCCCAGTGCAGGATCCTCTCGCTCAGTTTCTGGAAAACATCGGAGCTAAGACCATTTTTGACCATTCGTTTCGTTCTCGGTTTCTTGTGAAAGATAAGGCCTTCGATGGAAAATGCCTGCCGCCGGGAAGGGGAGTGGTGACTTGCACTATCATACCGAATCTTCAGGCGCCCGGGGCGCCGGTTCGCCCCGGGAGGTTTGCCTGCATGTTGGTTCTACTCAAATACGAAGACATTAACGGGCTTACCGGGCCGCTCATCGGATTCCTCGACGCGGGTATTAAGCGTCATCCCGATGACCGGGTTTTCGACGCCGAGCCTGCCGGACGCGCGCAGGCCGTTCCCGAATTCCACAATGCCGAACAGAAGGTACTTGACGTTATAGCCTTCGGGAAGGTTCCAGACCCGGGTCCAGGTAAGCAACGTCACCGGCCCTTCGAGGTTGAAGGTTTCCCACTTGCGCCCGGTGACTGGATCGCGGCGGGTGGAGCACTTGCTGCAGATCATCGGAGCCGGGTAGTGGACGGTGCCGCAGGTCTGGCACCGGTACCCCTTGATCTCCGGAACCTTGACATCATACATGCTGAAATCGATCATGCTCCCTCCCCTCAGTCTTTCGCGCAAATGATGGCCACCACGTTGTTGCCGAAACCGCCGAAGTTGACGGACATCCCGTACTTGGGGTCCTTCACCTGGCGCCCTTCCTCGGCTTCTCCGCGCAGTTGCCGGACCAGCTCGACCACCTGGGAGACTCCGGTCGCGCCCACCGGGTGGCCCTTGGCTTTCAGACCGCCGGAGGGGTTGATGGGGAGTCTGCCCTTGATGGTGGTTTCGCCCTTGCGCACGGCCAGATAGGCCTTGCCGCGCTCGAACAGGCCGATTTCCTCGCTGATGGCCAGTTCAAGGACGGTGAAGGCGTCGTGCAGTTCGGCGAAGGAAATGTCGCCCGGGTTGAGCCCGGCCATCTTGTAGGCCTTTGCGCCGGCGATGCGCACGGCGTCCAGGCGCAGGGGGTCCTTGCGGTTGTGCACGCAGTGGGTGTCGGTGGCCGAGCCGATGCCGGCGATGCGCACCGGCTTCTTCTTGAACAGCTTGGCCTTGGGGGAGTCCATGTTGACCAGCAGCAGGGCGCAGGAGCCGTCGGTGACCGGGCAGGTGGAGTAGATCCGCAGCGGTTCGGCGATGTAGTTGTTGACCACGCCCGCCGTCTCGCTGTCGGCGATGGCTTCGATGGTGCAGGCGGCCTGGACATGGGCGTACTTGTTCAAGGCTCCGTTGTCATGGTCCTTCACCGCGATCAGGGCCAGGTCACGCTCAGTGCAGCCGTACTTGTCCATGTAGAGCCGGGCGAACATGCCGCCGAAGCTGGGCAGGGTGAGCCCCATGGCGTACTCGGCCTCGGGATGGAGCATGGTGGCCACGACGTCCGTGGCTTCCCAGCCGGAGACCTTGCGCATGATCTCGCCGCCCACCACCAGGACCACGTCCGCCATTCCCGAAGCGATCGCCATGTAGCCGAGCTTCACGGCGCTCGCTCCGGAGGCGGGGCCATTCTCGACCGTTTCCGCCGGGACTGGCTCCATGTCCAGCTTGCTGACCATGGAGGAAGCCACGGAACTCTGATGACAGAACAAACCCGAGGCCATGTTCGCCACGAAGACCTGATCCACTTCGCGGCGCTGCTCCAGGATCCCGGCGTCGATCAGGGCGTCCGTGGCCGCGTAGGCCATGATGTCGGCCAAGTCGTACTCACTGGAGTTGCCGAATCGGATGTGCCCTATGCCTACGATTCCAATCCTAGCGCTCATCCGATTACCTCTTGAATCCAGGGATTTGAACGTATTCGGTGGGCATGATGAGCTTGTTGGCGGTGGCCAGGATCTCGGGCGGAACCGGGCGGGTGCCGGTGCACTTGCTGGCTTTGGCCGCCTCCCACAGCTTGCGGGTGAGGCAGTAAGTCGGGCCGCCGCCCAGCTCATGGCGCACGGCGGGGTAGAGCGCCGAGCGGTCCTCGAGCGAATATTCGATCATCCAGCGCTTCCAGCCGTTCGGGCTCTCGGCGACGATGTAGACCTCGTCCGCGCCCTGGTACTCGATGTGGTTCTCCATCTTGGCGGCGAACAACTGGGCGCCGATGCGCAGGCCGCGCTTGATGGTGAGGGTGTGCAGGCTCATGCCGAGCTTGTGGTCCACCGAACGGCTGTTGACGATGCCGGCGATGACACCGTTGATGGCGCCGACCAGGACGAACTCGTTGGCCGTGCGATAGCGGTACCACCCGAGGAGTTCCTCATACATGCGGCAGGCGACGATATCGTAGTAGTCGGCGGAGACGCCGATGAGCGGATAGACCGTGCCCAGCAGGGTGCCGACTTCTTCCCGCTTGGCCTCGCGCACGACCATGATCTCGCCACTGGCGAGGGTGATCATCTTGGCGGGGTAAGGGACGATGCCGAGTTCGGGGGGACGGAGCTTGAGTTCCAGTGCGTCGATGGCCATTGTGTTCTCCTTTGTGATAGGTTCTGCGGAACGCAGAAGGGGGTGGATCTACTTCTTCTTGATGGCTTCCTTGTGGAGCCATGCATTCGGCACGCCGGCGACGTCACCGAACTTGGTCAGGGTCGCCTTGGCCTTCTTTTCCATGAGCTTGTCGTAGCGCTCGTCCTCCACGAAGGCGACGATGCGGGAGATGCAGGATTCGCCGTCGACGAACCGCCAGGGGAAGCAGCCGATGACGGCCCGCTGGTTGAGCAGCAGATCGATGTCGCCGCCCAGGCATTCGGCGTGGACGATGCCGTGGTTGAACATCTCCAGGTGCATGAGCTGGTACTTGCCGGCGTCGAACACCTCGTCCAGGGTCTTCTTGTACTTCTTCTGGAAGTGGGCGTCGCACTCCTTGGCCTGCACCGGCATCCACTCCTTGATCTTGGTGTTCATGGGATGGTCGGCGCTGCCGCAGTCCACCCCGATCCAGCGCAGCTTCTTCTTCTTGGCCCAGTCGGCGAACTCGCGGTTCGGCCCGGGGTGCTTGATCATGTAGCGGATCTCGTCGGCGGTGGGCTGGTCCCAGCCGTAGTGGTGGTAGCCGGTGTGGATGATCAGGATGTCGCCTTCCTTCACTTCGACCCGGTCTTCCACCATCCTGGAGGTGTAGACGTCGTAGTCGCCGCACACATCGGACAGGTCGACGATGGCGCCTTCGTGCATGAGGTAGTCCAGTTCCAGGCTGGCGATGTCCTTGCCCGGGGTGTAGAAGTGGATCTCGCCGTCCAGATGGGTGCCCACGTGGTTCGAGTGGGTGACCACCTGGCCGTTGGCGCCATTCGGGGCCAGACGCTTGAAGTACTGCACCTGGAGCGGAACATAGGTGGGCCAGGGGGGGGTGCCGATGCCGAGGGGAATGGTGAGATCGATGGGTTTCATGGGGTGCTCCTTGATGAAGGTCGTTAACTGCGGCACTGGCCAGCAAAGGCGGCCAGGGCGTCCCGGAAGCAGTTTTCAGGAGGTTTCACCAGACCGGCGCCGACCATGCCGACGCCCGGATCCTTGTGCGCGATGCCGGTGTTGATCACGGGCAGGATGCCGGTCTCGACCACCTTGCGGATATCGATGCCGGTGGGCGAGCCGCGGAAGTTCATGGCCGGGATCTGGTAGGCGGGATTTTCGGTGACGGTGATCTCGTACATCCGGGTGGTGAACTGGATGGCGTCCTGGGCGGTGCCGCCGATGAACTGGACGATGGCGGGGGCCGCGGCCATGCAGAAGCCGCCGATCCCGGCCGATTCGGTGATGGTGGAGTCGCCAATGTCGGGGGCGGCGTCCTTGGCCGAGAAGCCAGGCAGGTAGAGACCGTCGACGATGGAAGCGGGTCCGGTGAACCACCGCTCGCCCAGGCCGGCGATGCGGATGCCGAAGTCCGTGCCGTTGCGCGCCATGGCCAGGATCACGGTGCTGCCCTCGATGTTCTTGGCGGCGTCCAGGGTGCACTTGCAGGCCGGCATGGAGAGGTTCAGGAAGAAGTGGTCGTTGGCGTTGAGGAAGCTGAGCACCTTGGCGATCTTCGCCCTCGGCTCGTCCAGCTGGACCAGCCAGGGCGCCAGTTCGCGGATGATCAGCGAGGTGGCGGCGCGGTTGCGGTTGTGGCATTCGTCGCCCATCTGCAGGGCCTGGGCGATCACCGACTTCATGTCGATGGGGCCGTGGTTGTTCAGCACCTGCTTCAGCATCGGGGCCAGCTCGGACTCGATCCAGCGCAGCCGGTCCAGCACGTCATCGGAGTAGGCGCCGTAGCGCAGCACCTTGCCCAGGCCTTCGTTGACCGTACAGAAGGCCCGGTTGCCGTAGGTGGCGTTCTCCATGATCCACACCGGCATGCGCGCGGTCACCACGCCGGCCATGGGGCCCACGGCGCTGTGGTGGTGGCAGGGTTCGAAGGTGATCTTTCCGGAGGCGGCCAGGGCTTCGGCCTCTTCCCGGGTCTTGGCCAATCCTTCATAGATGAGCCCGCCGATGACGGCGCCGCGCATGGGGCCGCACATCCGCTCCCAGGTGATGGGCGGCCCGGCGTGCAGGATGGTGGTGCGGGTCATGCCCGGGATCACGTCCGAGGCGATCCCGATATCCACCAGCATCGGCTTGCCCTTGAGGATGATCTCGGCGACCTTGCGGTTGGCGGCGTCCACATCCACGGAGCTGCGCTCGATCCGGTCCAGGGCGTCAAGCATGGCCTTGTTGCCGGCCGCGGGCGGCTTCCAGGCCAGCTGGACCGCCGCGGCGCCGTTGGCCGTGAGGTTCTCGGCGAAGGATGCCAGGCCCAGGTTCACCACCGAAAGGTCCTGGTGGAACAGCTGCACGATCGGTTCGACGTTCATGGTTTCGCTCATTTGGCACCCCGCTTTTGCACCTTTTCCAGCAGCTTCACCGCGAGCATGGAAGCCTGGTAGTTCGAGGGCAGCACCACGCAGCCGGCCGCTTCGAGCGTGGCCTTCTGGGCGGCGAAGTTCTGGTAGTCCGACCGCGTGCCGGTGATGGAGGCCAGCACCGGCAGGTAGCCGCCGCGCTTCCGGGCCGCCGCCTTCAGGGCCGCCAGGGCCGGGGCCAGCGCCCCGGCGGGATCCTCGTGGGAGCCGTAGCCCAGGACCACGTCGACGATCACCACGGCGATCTCGGGATCCTCCAGTTCGGCCATGATCCGCTCGGTACGCGTGCTGGGGTCGATCATGGGATGCGGCCGGCCCACCGTGAAGGTGTCGTCGCCCAGGTCCACCACCGTGTGGCCGATGGACTTGTGCGGATCGGCCGGCACGAACGCAGGGTCGGTCTGGTTGTTGGAATGCACCGCGCCGGTCAGCTGGTGCAGCAGGATCCAGGCTTCGTCGGCCAGGGTGCCGCCGGTGTAGTAGCCGCGGAGGTACTTCTGGCCGGACAGGATGCCCTTGGTTTCGACCTCCAGGATCGCCTCGATCTCCGCGTCGGCCAGGGTGAACATGCGCGGCTTGTAGGGCTGCCCCTCGGCCAGGGCCACGGCCATGCCGGCGGTCTCTTCCAGGTTGGTGGCGAAGTGCACCACCGACCCGGCCCTCGGCTCCGGCGCCAGGCCGATGAAATGCACCACGGCGGGCTTGCCGGCCTGCTCCAGGGCCGCCACCACCTGCTCAGCCTGGGCCTTCGCCGGAGGCTTGGAGATGACCACGATGACGTTGGTGTCCTCATCCTGGGCCAGTGCCTCGATCGCCATGAGCATCGTGGAGCCGCCCACCTTGGCGTTCTTCAGGTCGCGGCCGCCGGTGCCGATAGCCTGGCTGATGCCGCACTGGGCCCGGTCCACCAGGCAGGTCACTTCCTGGATGCCGGTGCCCGAAGCGCCCACCACCCCCACCGGGCCGCGCCGGACGATGTTGGCGAAACAGAGCGGCTTGCCGTTGATGATCGCGGTGCCGCAGTCGGGTCCCATCATCAGCAGGCCCTTCTCCCGGCTCAGGGCCTTCAGGGCGATCTCATCCTCAAGCGGGACGTTGTCGGAGAACAGCATGACGTGCAGGCCCAGTTCCAGGGCCTTGCGGGCTTCCCGCACGGCGTAGGCGCCCGGCAGGGAGATGACCGCCAGGTTGGTGCCGGGCACCCGTTCCACCGCCGCGGCCAGCGTGGCCGGCGCGCTGAGCGCCCCGGCGCCGGCGGGTGCCTTCTTCTTGCCCAGGACCTGCTTGGCGGCCTCCAGGGCGCGCTCCATGGCCTGGGGTTCCGCGCAATCCACGGCGATGAGCAGGTCGTTCGGACCCGCACCGGCCATTTCCTCCGCCGCGAAGCCCATGGAACCAAGCAGCTCCAGGTTCATATCAGTGCCCATGGCGACGATGGCATCCACCACGCCCGGGGTGGTCTTCAGTTCCCGACTCATGAGCATCAGAAACACCGAGTCGAAATAGGAGTCCTTCTTGACGAGCAATTTCTTCATGAACCGACCTCCGAGAATTTCCTGACAATGGCCTTCCTTGCCAGTCCTGGCGGACCTGGCATCTTGGGCTTGGATGAGTCAGGGGAGTGCTGGTGGCAAAGGGTTGAATTCACTGTATACGATCCTGTACACAATTGCTATCGAAAATAATAGTCCATCTGTGACACCAATCGCAGGCGAGCGCAGCGCCAGCATCCAGCGGGCTGGCCGGCTAGCGTGGAGCGGTGATGTTCCTGCCGTCCTTGATGACGATGCGCGGCGCCTCGTGGCTCCAGATGGCCTCCCATTCGCTCTTCGCATCGAGCACAACGAGGTTCGCCGGGTTGCCTACGGCAATCTGGAAATCCGCAATGCCGAGGGCCTTCGCGGCGTGGGTGGTGATAAGGTCATAAAGGATCTTCATATCGTCGAAGCTGGTCATCCACATGAGATGGGCCGCCAGGAAAGCAACCTCAAGCATGTTGTTCCTGCCGAAGGGATAATAGGCGTCGGCAATGTCGTCCTGGCCCAGCGCGACCATCGCCCCCGCCTCGTAGAGGCTCCTGACCCGCGCGTAGAGCGGGCCCGTCTGGGGGTCGCTGACCAGGCTGACGCCGCCGACCTTCAGGAGGTGCTCGATCTTCCGGTAGTAGGGCTCGGGATAAAGGGCCATCGCCCGGGCGTGCTGACAGGTGACCCGCCCCTGCCAGCCTTCCTTGATCGTCTTGTTCACCAGCATCTCGAGCGTGCGCAGGCCCGCGTCCCCGGCGTCGTCGATGAGCATCGAGACGTCTTTATCGAACTCCTTGGCGAGCACGAACATCCGGTCGATGTGCTGCTGGGCGTCCGCATCGGTGTACTCGATCCAGGGAATGCCTCCGACCACATCGGCTCCCAGTTCCAGGGCCTGGCGCACGTAACCTTCGGCGCCCGGGTCCCGGACGACGCCGTCCTGCGGGAAGGCGACGACCTGGACCTCCACCCGGCCCTTGTACTCCTCGCGAGCTTTCAGGAGGGCCTTCACCCCTTCGAGCTTCGCCTTGGTATCGACATCAGCGAAGGCGCGGATATGGGTATTGCCGAAGCGCACGGCAAGATCCAGCGCCTTGCGGACATTCTTGATGATCCAGCGTTCGTCGTAGTTCTCCTTCACCTTGGCGGCCTGCTCGATGGCGGTCATCGCCCCGCCCATCGACCCGCTGGTGTAGGAGGAGAGGGCCTCCATGCCGACCATCTCCAAGGTGTAGACCTTGCAGAGGTGGAGATGGCCGTTGATGAAGGACTCGGTCACCAGATGGCCGGCGGCATCGATGATTTCCTTGGCCTCACCGGGGATGCCCGCGGCGATCCGGGTCACCCTGCCTGCGGAGATCTCGATGTCCACGGTCTTACCGCCGGAATCCCGCATGAGGGCGTTCCGCACGATGATATCAGCGTTCATTTTCTTGCCTCCGATTCGGTTTATGGTTTGGCAGGGGAACCAAGCTAGCCGCCCTTCTCCTCGCGCCGGTAAGGCTTGAGCAATCCGGCGGGAACGGTCGCTTTGCGTGAGACGCCGACCAGGGCTACGACCGTCATGAGATAGGGAATCATCAGGAACAAGTGGGTGGGCAGCTTGACCCCGACGATCTGGAGCCTCAACTGGAGCGCATCGAGGAAGCCGAACATCATCGCGCCCAGGCAGCCGGAGAGTGGGTTCCAGTTCCCGAAAATCGTCATGGCGATGGCGATCCAGCCGCGCCCTCCGACGACGTCGATCAGGAACATGTTCTGGTGCGCGAGCGTGAGAAAGGCGCCCGCCACGCCGAAGAACGCACCGCCGATGGCGAGGCAGAAGGCCCGGGTGAGGTTGACATTCACGCCCACGGTATCGGCGGCGAAGGGATTCTGGCCGACCGTGCGGACCCGGAGGCCGATGCGAGTCCTGAACAGGAAGATGGAGACGATGGGGATCAGGGCCCAGGTGATGTAGGTCAGAAGATACTGCTTGAAGAAGATATCGCCGACGAACGGGATGTGGGAAAGGTAGGGGATGGACAAGGGGGTGAAGGGTTTGACGGTCGGAGGAATCATGGGCGAACCCACCGCCTTCCGGTAGATGAACATCGCCAGACCGCTGGCGAAGATGGTGATCCCCAGCCCGGACACATGCTGGCTGAGGCCGAGCGTCACCGCGAGGAAGGACATGAGCATGGCCAGTGCGATCCCGCACAGCGCGGCCACGAAAACCCCCAGCCACAGGTTGCCGGTGGCCAGCGTGGTCAGAAAGCCGCTGGCGGCTCCGAACAGCATGATGCCTTCGATGCCGAGATTGAGCACGCCTCCACGTTCCGTGATGATTTCACCGAGGGTCGCCAGCATGATGGGGGTCGACATGCGCAAGGTCGCGCTGAGAATGCCCGATATGAATGCCGGAGAGATGAAGTCCGTCGTCATTTTCTGGTCCACCTTATCCGGTATTCCATGAAAAGAAGCGCCACCAGCATGACCATCAAGGCGATGCCCTCGATGACGCCCTCGATGTAGACGGGGATTCCCGTCATCCTGCTCATCGTCTGGGAACCGATGGCGATGCAGCTGAAGAAGAAAGCAGAAAGGACCACGCCGATGGGATGGAGGTTGCCGAGCATCGCGATGACGATGCCCGTGTACCCATATCCGGGGGAAATATCCATGAGCAGGTGGTAGTGGATGGCGCATACCTCGCCAACGCCCGCGAGCCCTGCAAGTCCGCCCGAAATGAGGGCCGTCTTCAGAATGGTCATATCGGTATTGATGCCGTTGAAATAGGCGGCCTGGATGTTGGTGCCGACGCATTTGGCGCTGTATCCCAGGACCGTGCGGGTATTGATGAACCAGATCGCCAGGGCCAGGACGATGGCGAACACCAGCCCGACGTGAAGCCGGGTATGGGCGAGCAGGGTCGGGTAGTGCGCCGCCTCCATGATCGGCTCGGACCGCGGCCAGGATGAGCCGGCTGCCTGCATCGGCCCATAGAGCAGAAAGCCCATGATGTGGATCATGATGTAGTTCATGAGCAGGGTCGTGACCACGTCGTCGACCTTCAGTTTCGTCTTCAGGAACGCCGGGATGGCCGCCCAGATCCCGCCGGCGAGGAAACCGAGCACGACACAGGCCGGCAGAACGAGCGCGGGTGGCAGCCAGGTCCCGTAGACGCCCACCGCCGTGGCGACGATGGCTCCGGCGAACAGCTGGCCCTCCGCGCCAATGTTCCAGAACCGGGCCCGGAAGGCGAAGGAGACCGAAAGCCCGGTGAGGATGAGGGGGCTCGCTTTGACCAGGGTTTCCAGGAAGTTGAAGCGGGTTCCCAGCGCGCCATGGAGCAGGCTCGAATAGGCCTTGAGCAGGTTCCCGCCGGCCAGCAGGATTGGAATGGAACCGATCAGGATGGTCACCACGATCGCGGCGACGGGAAGGATGACCTTGAACCGGGTGGGGAGCGGCTTGCGCTTGACGATACTCAGGCCAATCATGACGCCACCCCGCTCATCCAAAGCCCGATCCGATCCCGATCGAGGCTTTTGGCACTCATCTCGCCCATGATCCTGCCTTCGTAGAGAACGATGACGCGATCGCTCAGCAGGAAGACTTCGTCCAGGTCGTCGGAAACGAGCAGGATGCCCGCGCCCCTTTCCTTCTGCCTGAGCATGGTCTGGTGGACCGTCTCCATGGCGCCAACGTCAAGGCCACGGGTGGGCTTGCAGGCGATGATGATTTTCGGCTCGCCAGCCAGCTCCCGCGCCAGGATGACCTTCTGGACATTGCCGCCGGAAAGGGATTTGATGGCCACGTCGATGCCGTCGGTCTTGACCTGGAACTGCCGCACCCGTTCCATTGCGTAGGAGCGGATCTTCCGGCCGTGGATCAATCCCATGCTGGAGAAGGGCCGCTTGTCGTGGTCTCTCAAGACCAGGTTGTCCATCACCGAAAGATCCATGCACACCCCGGTGGTGATCCGGTCTTCCGGGATTCGCGCCATGCCCGCCTCGATCATCGAGATCGGCGAACCGGTCGCCACGGGCTTGCCGTCAATGACGATGGTTCCCGCCTCGGGCCGCGCGATTCCGAACAGCACGTCGGACAGTTCCGTCTGGCCGTTGCCGGTGACGCCGGCGATCCCGATGATCTCCCGTTCCTTCAGGTCGAGGCTGAATTCGTCCAGGGCCACCAGCCCCTTGGCGTTCCGCACCCGAAGCCGGTCCACCTGGAGGACGGTCTTGCCCGCCTCGCCTCCGGTGCAATCCAGGCGCTCGAGCAGTTCCCGTCCAACCATCAGGCTGGCCAATTCGGCGATCGTCGTCTCCGGCTTCCGCCTTTCAGCAACGTTCCGGCCGCCCCTCAGGACCAGGATCCGATCCGATATTTCCATGACCTCGTGCAGTTTGTGAGAGATGAAGACGACTGAGCGGCCGTGCTCGACCAGCACCTTCAAGGTCGTGAACAGTTCCTTGGTCTCGATCGGAGCGAGAACGGCCGTCGGCTCGTCCATGATGAGGATCTTCGCCTCGCGGTACAGCGCCTTGAGGATTTCGAGCTTCTGCTGCTGACCGATGGGCAGCGTGAAGACCATGGCATCGGGATCGAGATCGAGCCCGAACTGCGCCTCGATCGCCAACAGGCGTTGCTTGGCCTTCTTCTTGTCCAGAAAGAAGCCGCCCTCCACGCCGATCATCACGTTTTCCAGCACCGATTGGCTTGGCACCAGGGTGAAATGCTGATGGATCATCGAGATGCCGTGGGCGATCGCATCCTTGGGCGAACTGAGCCGGACGGCCTTGCCGTCGATCCGGATTTCGCCCGAATCGCAGGAATAGTATCCGAAAAGGATATTCATGAGGGTCGTCTTGCCGGCCCCGTTCTCACCCAGGAGGGCGCATATCTCATTGGGAAAGAGTGAGAAACATACCTCGCTGCTCGCAGTGACATCACCGAAGCGTTTGGTGATGTCGATCATTTCAATGACTGGATGCCTGTCCAAAAGATTCACCCTCCTGTTTTTCCCTGTTGCAAGCCATGGGGCCGGTCTTGGTGGCACCGATCGGCCCTTTTCGGCAGATTCCGCTAGTCGGAAGTGAGCTGAGTCTCGATGACGGGGACCGTGAGGGTTCCGTTCATGATTTTCTTGGTGAGGTCGTTGACCTTGTTCTTCACTTTCGGCGGCAGCTTGGTTTCAAAGCTGTGGTAGGGGGCGAGGTAGGAACCCTTCGCGGCCATCATGGACCAGTCCTTGAGGTTCCTTCCGGTCCAGGTGTGGCTCACCACGGCATCCATGCTCTTCCTGATCAGGGGATACAGATCCCATACGCAACTGGTGACGACGACGTTGGGCGCCAGTGAATTCTGGTCCGCCATGTTTCCGAAAGCGAACACGTTGGCTTCTTTTGCCGCCTCGAAGACGCCGAACCGTTCCGCGAACAGGTAGTCGGCCCCGCGCTCGATCATGGCGACAGCGGCTTCCTTGGCCTTGGGGGGATCGAACCAGGTGCCGATGTAGGCAATCTTCACCTTGACCTTGGGATTGACCGAGAGCGCGCCCTTCTTGAAGGCGTTGACCAGGCGGTTGACTTCCGGAATGGGCATGGCTGCGACGATGCCAAGGGTGTTGCTCTTGGTCATCATTCCGGCGGTCACCCCGCAGAGATAGGCGGGTTCATGGATCCAGTTGTCGAAGACGGAATAGTTGGGTCCCTGGGGATTGAACTCGGATCCAAAGGCGTAGGCGATCTTGGGGTAGTCCTTGGCAGCCCGGCGGGACGGCTCTTCGCCGGCGAGGAACGCATCGCCGGTGATGAAGTCAAAACCACGCTCGGAATACTCCCGCACGACCTTTTCGAAGTCGGCGGCCTGCACCCCCTCCGAATACTCGTAATTCGCATTGAGTTCCTTGGCAACCTTCTTGCACGCCTGATGGATGGCGCCATCCCATGGCTCCTCGATCGACGTCTGGAAGATGGCCGCGATCTGCAGCTTCTTCCCGGAAGACTGGGAGAATACTGCGGTTGCGCACAAAGCTCCGGCTATGACAAGGCTGGCGAACTTATTCATTCTTCCCTCCTGGTTGTGGTTTGGACGCTGCCTTCGGCTAGCGCTTCAACAGTGCGGAGACAAGGCTCCGCGCGACTTTCGCACCTTCGAGGATGGCTTCGTAACCGGTGCACCGGCACAGGTGCCTATCCAGGACCTTCATGATTTCAGCATCTTCGGCACCCGGGTTGGCCGTGAACAGGGCATGGAGCTCCATGACAATCCCTGGGGTGCAGAAACCGCATTGCACAGAGCCCGAATCGACGAGCGCCTGCTGGATGGGGTGGACGGCGCTCACACTCAGCCCTTCGATGGTGAGAACGTCGGCGCCCTCGAGCTTCTTCGATGACGTCACACAGCTTTTCACCGCCTTGCCGTTCAGGATCACCGTGCAGGCACCGCAGACGCCGTTGTCACAGCCGCACTTGGTTCCGGTAAGGTTCAGGTCCTCGCGCAGAAGTTCGAGCAGTTTCATTTCCCGGTCCAGCTCGACGGAGATGGCTCGGCCATTCAGACGGAAGCTTACTTTTTCCTTCATTTTCCATTTCCTTTGAGCTTGAGCGCGGCCAGGATCCGAGTCGGCGTCACGGGGATGTCGGTGAATTCGATTCCAATTGCGTCGTACACAGCATTGAGGATTGAAGGGGCGGCACCGAGGACCGGATGCTCGCCGACGCCGCGCGCGCCATAGGGCCCCACCACATCCGGGGTCTCCACGAACTCGATGGTCGACAAGCGCGGCGCCTCGCTGGCCGTGGGCAGATGGTACTTCCCGAAATGCGGGTTCGTGATCTTGCCGTCAGGCCCGATCTCGAGCTTTTCGTAGAGGGACGCGCCGATCCCCATGAGCACTCCGCCTGTCACCTGGCCTCGGATCTGGCGTGGATTGATGACCTTCCCCACGTCGAAGCAGGAGACGAAATGATCGATCGTCACCTTGCCGGTGCTCTTTTCGATCCGGAGGTCGCATCCCTGGGCGCCGAACGTGTAGGAAACTCCGGCTCCGCCCTGGCCGTTCTCGTCGAAGCCCGAATACCTGGGAAGCCGTGCGTCGCTGGTCGCCTGAGCCAACTCGCCCATGGTCACGCCGTCCGGAAACATGTAGCCCAGGGCCACATCGTTGACGGCAATCCTGCAGTCCGGATCGCTGAGCACGAACAGCCACTGGCCATCGTATCCGATGAAATCCTCGTCGCAGCGAAGGGCGTAGGAAGCGTTTTTCTTCAGGATCGCGATGACCCGGTTAGCGGCCCGGACGATCGCCCGGCCCCCCATGGTGGTGAACATGCTGCCGATGGTCTGCCACTCGTACGGGGAATTCAGGGTATCGACTTCGAAATTGACCCTGACCTTGTGCGGCGGCACCTGCAAGGCCTCGCCGGCGACCTGCTGAACGACCGTCCGCAGCCCTTGTCCGACCTCCAGGCCGCCGATCGTCACCGTGACGCTGCCGTCCTTGTTGCGCTTGAGAATGCAGCCTTTGGTTTGGAAGGGTGCTCCCTTGGGCGACTTCATGTTCGCAGCAAAGCCCCTGCCGTAAAAAAACCGCTCGTCCTCGGCGGGCTTGGGGCTGGCGGACAGCGCCTTCCGGACTTTCTCCGCACAGTTTCTGACGCTCCCATTGGCCACATACATTTTTTCGCCAAGGGCGTTCACTGAGCCGGGTCCGATGTAGTTCATCTCCCGGAGATCGAAAGGGTCCATCCCCATCTTCCGGGCCAGCATGTCGATGAGGCGCTCGACCGCGAACTGGCCCTCCGGGTGGCCGTAGCCCCGGCAGGCTCCCACCGGCGGCGTGTTGGTGTAGACGGTGAAGGACTGCAGGTCGCAATGGTCGAAGACATAGGGGCCCGTCGCATTGTGGCCCGCCGCGTGAGAGACGTTAACGCCGGTGTCGGCATAGGCTCCCGTGGAATGGTAGGAGCGCACTTGGATGCCCAGGAATTTGCCGTCTTTGCGGGCCGCGATCTTCATCCGGGTGCGGATGCCACGGCCGAGGAGCGTGCTCTCCAGGTCTGCCTTCCGGGAGGCGACCCATTTCACCGGGCGTCCCTTGGCATGGCTGGCGATCCAGGCCACGGTATGCTCGATGGTGATGTCGGACTTGTAGCCGAAGGAACCGCCGATTTCGGGGACTCTCACCCTCACCGCCGCGCTGGGCACCTGATAGGCATGGGCGAGTTCATCCCTGATGATGAATGGGCATTGGGAATTCGACCAGCACTCGATGGTTCCGTCGTTCTGGAACCAGACGATCGCTCCGTGGGTTTCGATCGCCGCGCAGGAGATTAGAGGGTAATTGAATTCTTCTTCGATGACGAAGTCGGCCTCGGCGAGCGCCTGTTCGAAATCGCCCTTTTTAAGGCGGTAGTGTCCGGCGATGTTGGTTCCCGGGACGGGATGGATGGCGGGAAGGTGCCAGTACTCGCCGTTCTTTTCATGGATGAGCACAGCCCCGGGCCGCATGGAATCGAGGGCATCCACCTGGACGGGAAGCGGTTCGTATTGAACAACAATATGTTTGATCGCCTCGCGGGCCTGGTGGGTCGATTCCGCGATGACCGCGGCCACGGCCTCGCCGATGTGCCTGACCTTGTCCACTGCCATGGGAATCTGGTCAGCGATGTTGTCGCCGTAAATGTAACTGCAGGATGCGCCGGTGACGACCGCCACCACGCCAGGGCAGGCTTCGGCCGCCGAAGTATCGATGGAGATGATCTTTGCATGGGCATATTCGGGCCGGAGGATTTCCGCATAAAGCATTCCTGGAAGCCGAATATCGTCGAGGAAGACCGATTTGCCCTGTGCTTTCAGAATGGCGTCAGGACGCTGGAAATCCTTGCCTACGTACAAGCAGTCCACCACTGACCTCCTGGTAAGAAGCGCGATGTGAAGATTGGTGAATACCAAATTGTATTCAAAGCTGTATACAATAAATTAACCCTGGATTTGGCCATGTCAAGAGAAAATTAAATAAATCGTATGTGTTCCACGCTCGGTTGGTTAGACCAGAGACTAACATCAGGCCACCTGCTTGGTAAGCCAAGCTTGGCGTGCCTCGCCGGGTGTTCGTCCCCCCAGCTTTCCAAGCTGCCGGGCAACAGGCCACCATCCCGGCTTCAGCGAGGCGACCAACTTCGCCGAATCCCTCCAAAGGGCGCAATCTTCACCCCGGCGGACCTTCGGGTTTCCACTCGAACCCAGTGAGATACTGATCTGAAAGCGTGAAGCAATCGTCACCAATGCTCCGGAGCACCAGCCCAGTGGAAGGAGGAACGATGAGGTTCAACCGGATCGCCCTGGCCCTGTTCAGCGCCGTCATCGGCATCACCATCCTGTACGCCGGGCTGATCCTGACCATCTACCTGCAGCGGCACGAGCTGGCCGAGTCCAAGGAAACCTTCCGCAAGGAGCGGTTCGAGGATTCGTTCTACCGTCTGCTGGGGTACTACCGGCAGACCCGCTACCTCGGCACCCTGGAGTGCCTGCTGGAGCAGATCGAGCACGAACTGGCGCGGGCGCCCTACTGGCGCATCCTCATGTCCCAGCTCACCATCTTCGAGGTGAAATACATCTTCTACACCTGCCTGGTGGCGCCGGAAAACGACAATCTGCGCAACCTCATCCACCGTTCCGAGCTGTCCAGGCACCGCATGCTGGAAAGCACCATCAACCACCACCACCTGGCCTTCTACCAGCAGATCCACGGGTTCCAACTGGTCCACAACAAGCCGAAGATCTTCATGCCATACGACAAGCAGGAGATGCACCGGATCCGCAAGCGCCTTAACGAGTCCCCCGCCCGGGCGCACGGCGAGGAACCGCTCCAGGAGCCGGAATATTCTTCCTTCGATTCCCAAGAATGAATGGATCGGGTCAGGATCAAAGCTCCGTTTTCTGGTGAATCCTTTCGATTATCCCAAGATTGAATGTGCCGGTCGTTTGGCGGCCGATTGACGAGCCAATCGGCAGGCCCAACCACTGGAGGGAAGGCTTGCCGCTAATCACCTGCCATGCACGACGTCCGCGGCTCGTTTAGCCGCGGCATACAGGTCCAGGCGGGAATAAACACCAAACGGCGACCCATCATCCAAGAAGCCACCGCCTGGTCCCTCTGTCTCCGTGAGAATAGTGTTGGCCTTTTCCATGGTTAACGATGGGAAAGCCACTGTTAGCAAATAACCAGCTTGGGGAATCAGTTTGCCCACATCTTCCGTCACACCTGCGTTCTGGCTGAAGACGACTGGCAGGTTATACGTTTGTGTTGCAGCGTAGAAGGCCTCATTCGCGGCAGGGTTGCTCAAACGGCCAATGTCTTCACGCGCGCACACTTCAATCGTGTTGCCGCAAGCTGCCCGTAAGCCCGAAGCCAGCTCGTCCCGAGCCTTCAGCACGGCTGCCCGGAAATCCGCGATGACCGGGGCCCCCTTCATCGACTGGCCGACATAAGCAGGATCATTGGCAAGAAGATGCGCCATGTCATAGAGCGCCAGCGTGCGCCCTGCGATGACATCCATCGTGTAATGAGCGCCCATGATGATGCGGTCATTCCCGTACTCCGCACCCCTGGTGACCATTTGCGGATATCGTTCTGGCACCAGAATGCCCAGCAGGAGTGCGCCGGTATAGCCATAGGTCGTATGACCGCTCGGAAACGAAGGGTTCGCGGTCAGGTTCATGATCGGGCCGCGGTTATAGTCGAGGTTGTCAGCCGGAGTATTGAAATAATCCGGGCCTATGATTCGGGAGGTGTTCGGCTCAGTCTGGAAGGGGCGTGAATTGCCGAACGGATCCGCACCGGGAGAGCCCGCCGGAAGGCCGTAGCTCTTGCCAAAGACATCCGTAGTGCCATTGATGGCCTTCAGGATCGCTTGTGCCTGAGGCGAGACCGGGGTTTTCCCATTGGTCGTCGCGTTCGCGAAAAAAAACTTACCGGAAGCCGAATTCGCCGAAGTGACTGCGTATGCATAGGAAATGACCTCGGCTACGGCTTGTGGCACCTTCGTGAAGAGCTCTCGATCGATGTAGTGAGCGCGCGCGAGGTAGGCGGCGCCCAGCGTGGTTCCGAGCCCGTCCGCCAGATCGGCGAGATTGCCTGACGTGATGAAAGCGTCACAAAGCGCCTGCTGTTGCTGTTCGGGAAAAGGCAAAAGGGTGGGCTGCGCGATCAATCCCGTCTGGATCCCCCCGGTGACGGTGTAGTTCGCACCGAGGGCGGCTTGCCCCGCCACGGTGTTCGGCAGGGCGCTGGTCGGTGCGAGACCCTTCAGGGCCGCCAGGTCGGTAGGCGACTGGGCCATGGCTTGGAACGAGATCAGCAGGCAAAGCGCCGAAAGGCGTAAACCGTAATGCATATGCAGACTCCTCTTCCAGGTTGTTGAACCACACTTGCCTGAATCCTGAGGTCTTCCTTTTCCCTCTCTGGTGGCAAACCGAAGCCCGCTCACGATTCATTCAAATTCGCGCGATAGAACAGGTGAATCAAGGTTTAACCCAGATGGCAGGTTAACCAACAGCCATGCCCACCAGGAGCCCCCTGGTGTGAACACGTTGTAAATTAATCGCATGGAAGGCCTTCACGGCGGAATTCCGCCATCGTCACGAAGGCGAAGCTTGGCGTTGCAGGCTGGTCATATCCGGCCGGGATTGAAGCGCTTCATCCAAAGGGCCAGAGCCGGGTCGTCAAAGGGGTCGACGATCTCTGCCAGTACCGGGGATTTTTCATCCTGGCCATGACCGGGCCGTTCGCCGTCCAAGGACGGCGCACGGTCTCGGCGATCGCGCGGCGCACCGGCCATCCAGGAGAACAACCAGGCGAGAGACGCGCGTCGTCAGCCATGATCTGGCGCTGGAAACGGCGGAAATCCGGATCAACATCGTCTTCAGCCTTGAAGCGCAACTCGCTCATGCTTTCCGGCACTTGAAGAAGCCGCCGACCGACGCCATGCTGTACAGGGAACCGCGGGATGGCAAAGGTGGAACGCAAGGGGGATGGACTGGGAATCACCGCCCAGGCAACGCAGGACCCATTCAGGAAATAGTTTTTGCAGGCCCATAAGGAAAACGATGGAAGCGAACGATCACCAGCAAATCCTGGAGCTGTTCAACGAGTATGTGCGGATGTACTCCTCCCGCGATGACCGTCTCACCACGCGTTTCAGTGAAGATTTTTCCGGCTTCACGGGCGGCGGCGACTTCCTGGTCAAGGACAAGGCCGCATGGATCGCCATCACCCGCCAGGATTTCGCCCAGGTCAAGGAGCCGATCCGGATCGAGATCAAGGACCTGGCCATCCAGGCCCTGGCCGATACCATCGCCGTGGCCACCGCCTTCTTCCACATCCACTTGCCGATCAAAGACCACATCCTGTCCCGGGAGACCGCCCGGCTGGTGTTGATTTTCCGGCGGGAAGCCACGGGCTGGATGATCGCCCACAGCAGCATTTCCATTCCCTATCACCTGGTTCGTGAAGGGGAGGTGTATCCGCTGAAGGAGCTGGTGGACCACAATCAATTCCTGGAAGAACAGATTGCCGAACGAACCATTCAGCTTTCCGAAGCGAACGAGCAGCTCAAAAGCACCAATGAGAAGCTGCAGCAGGAGATCGCCGAGCATCTGCGGACCGAGGAGGAGAAGGCCAGGCTGGAGGCCCAGCTTCAGCAGTCGCAAAAAATGGAAAGCCTGGGCATCCTGGTGGCCGGCGTTGCCCATAACATCAACAACGTGCTCGCCATCATCATGAGCACCGCCTCATTGAGGGAACAGAGCCTGCCTGGCCCCCCGGATCTGAAGGCCTACGACACCATCGGCAAGGCCTGCAGGCGCGGCCGGGATGTGGTGACCTCCCTCATGCAGTTCGCCCGGCCCACCCTCTCCAGCCAGGCCCCCTTTGATCTGCACGGGCTCATCCGGGAAGTCTGCGATCTCCTGGGCAATACCACCAGCGACCGCATCAGGATCGCTGAGGCCTTCGCGGAAAGGCCCTTGTGGATCTTCGGGGACGCCGGAGCCATCAACCACGCCCTTATGAATCTTTTTATCAATTCGCTGGATGCCATGCCCACGGGCGGGACGCTGACCTTGCGGACCACCGTTCCCGAAGAGGATTGGGCGGAAGTGTCCGTGGAGGATAGCGGTGAGGGCATGCCCCCGGAAGTCCTGGCCCATGTGCTGGAGCCGTTCTTCACCACCAAGGACGTGGGCAAGGGGACGGGTCTGGGGCTGAGCATGACTTATGGCGTGGTCAAAGCCCACGGCGGTTCCATGGCCATCACCAGCACGCCGGGGCAAGGGACCACCGTGAGGCTCCGGTTCCCGCGGGTCCCCGCCCCACGGTCCGGTGCGCTGGAGCCCAAGGAGGCCCTTTGACTTCAGCCTTGGGGATCCGGGCAAGGCGGCGGCAGGCGGTGAGGCGTCAAACCAGCGCATTCCCGGCCGGCCGCCGGGGACTGGCATGGGCGATCAAGGTCGGATACCCCATGTAGAAGAGGAAGGTCGGCTCCCAGGCGGTGCCGCCCAGGACATCGGCCAGCAAGCCGGCCCGCAGCGCTGGCTTGCCGAGCGCCTTTTCATGATCGATCATCTCCACGGCTTCATTGCAGGGCCTTCCGGCCAGGGCGTTGACGGTCGCCAGCAGATGCGCCCGTTGCCAGATCCGCCCCGCCCGCAAACTTTGTTCCCGGTCATAGCGGTCGTGGACGGCGATGATGCCGATCAGCGGCGCGCTCGACATCAGGTCCGCATACCCGGACTTCGCCCCGCGCGCCATGGCCAGCCGCAATAGCCACGGCGGCATCATCTTGGCCAGGCCGGTCGCCGCCGGAGGCAGCCCGAAGGCATCGATGGTCAGGCCGTCGCGGAATTGCTGGACCTCAGCCCAGTCGAGCCGAAGCCAGCGAGCGTTGTCGCTGATGACCGCGGGATCGGAATAGAGTTCGGCGTTGGCCGCGGTGCTGATCGCCACGACCTTGCGGCGGTCCGCCTCCGGAGCGATGAGGAAAATCCTGACATCCGGTTCGTCGTCGGCCAGATGGCTCAGGGTGTGCAGGAACTGAGGCGGGATGGGCTTTTGCGGGAGGTAGGCCGCGCGGTTGGTGTGGCGCCGCGGGATGGCTTCATACAATTCATTGAACTCCTGGATGCAGGCGGAGATTTCCAGCCGCGCCACGAGCAGGGGTCCCGGCCCCGCGGGAATCGGCCCGAGCTTGCCCGGGACGAGGGTGAGCACGAATGCGGAGCCCTTGGCCTGCGCGGCCAGCATCAGGTTCTCCAGGGCGCAGCCCATCCCGAGGTGCGCTTCCCGAAGGTAGGGATCGAGCGCCCCGAGATTTTTCCGGACGTCCAGGTACATCTCGATGGATGTGTCCGTCACCTTGAACAGCCAGGGTTGCGTGTTATGTGGGCTCGCCGCAAGAATCGCGGCGCGCACCAAGGCGAGCAGGCCATCATTGGGCTCCCTGCGCCAGTTCTGCCAGGGTTCGTAGGCCGGCCCCGCGCCGGTGCTGAAGACCCCCTGATCGAAGGCGCGCCACACGCCACCGCCCGCCACCAGAATGGTGACGACGCCCGCACCTTTCAGGAATGCTCTGCGCTGCATGGAGTCCCTCCACCGGCTGCGTTGTTGGCACTTAGGGAAGTTTTCAAAAAAACTCGGCGGGTACGCCCAACTGGGATGCGGCAAACCAGAAATGAATATAGCCTTTTATACAACGAGCCCCCCTGCTAAAAGCATATGAACGCAGAACCGTCAGCAGGGAGTGGATCGCGCATGACCGCATGGCAACCTTATCTTTCGCACCTGAAGGCCCTGGATCAGGCGGATGCCCGTCTGGCCGAGGTTCCGGACGACCTCGAGGCCCGCTTCGACCGCGCGCGGATGCTCACCCTGCTGGGCCGGACCGAGCTGGCGAAGCAGGCGTATTTCCAGATCCTCGAGCGCGCACCCGGCCATTTCGGGGCGCTCAACAACCTGGGCACCCTGCTCTACGAGACCGGCTACCGCACCGCCGCGCGCACCGCCTATGCCGAGGCGGTGGCCCGCCACCCTGATCAGCCCATGGCCCGGGTCAACCTGGCCAACCTGCTGCGCGAGGAGGGGGCAGTGGAGGACGCCCGCCGCGAGTACCAGGCCGCCCTGGCCTTGGCCCCCGACCACCCGGAAGCGCACCAGGGCCTCGCGCTGCTGCTGCTGGAAGCCGGCGAGGAGGAGGCGGCCCGCGCCCACCAGCTGGCCGGTTTCCGGAACCGCGCGGAAACGGTCCTGCCCTACCTGGGCACCACCGAACCCGTGCCGGTGCTGCTGCTCATCTCCGCCGCCCGGGGCAATGCGCCGTTCCAGGCCCTGCTCGACAACAAGACTTTCCTGGTCACGGTGATCGTGGCGGAAATTTTCGACGAGGCCCGGCCCTTGCCGCCGCACCGCCTGGTGGTCAACGCCATCGGCGACGCCGACCTCTGCGCCGAGGCACTCCGCTCCGCCGGCCGGATCGTCGCCCGGTCCCAGGCCCCCGTGCTGAATCCGCCGGCAGCGGTCCTGGCCACGGGGCGCGCCGACAACGCCGCCCGCCTTGCCACCATCCCTGGCGTGGTCACCCCGGCCACGCTGGATTTGCCGCGGACCCGCCTGGCCGGGCCGGATGCCGCCGCGGTCATCGCCGGCCTCGGCTTCACTTATCCCCTGCTGCTGCGTGCGCCCGGGTACCACGCCGGCCTGCATTTCCACCTGGTCGCCGAGGCGGCCGAACTCCCGGCGGCCATCGCCAGCCTGCCCGGAAGCCGGGTTTCCCTGATCCAGTACCTCGATGCCCGGGGAGCCGACGGCAAGGCCCGCAAATACCGGGTGATGATGATCGGCGGCCGGCTCTACCCCGCCCATGCCGCCATCTCCAGCCACTGGAAAATCCACTACTTCAGCGCCGACATGGCTGACCATCCGGAACACCGGGCCGAGGACGCGGCGTTCCTGGGCGACATGGCGGCCATCCTCGGCGGGCGCGCGGTCCAGGCGCTCCAGGACATTCGCACGGCGCTCGCGCTGGACTACGTGGGCATCGATTTCGGTCTGGACCCGGAAGGCAATGTGCTGCTGTTCGAAGCCAACGCCGCAATGACCATTCATCCACCGGGCCCGGACCCGCGCTGGGACTACCGGCGCGAACCCGTGGCCCGGGTAGTGGAGCAGCACCTGAAGAAGCCGCTGGCCGACGCCATCCTGTTCGGCGCGCTGAAGGACGGCGGGACGGCCAAGGTGGAGCGCAAGGGGGACGGACTGGCGATCCTCACAAAGGCGAAGTAGGGTGCGGATCGTCCAGGAAGGTGGAAAAACGCCCGGAATTACCGCCCTCTCGGGCTGGATGCGGCGAAGGAACAAAGCCCAGCATGTTACTCAGGAAGAGGGTAATCTGAGACCACACAGAGGGTCTGGAGAGAAAATGCCGATTCCAAATGTTGCTGAAGCTATATCTCAATCAGTACGAGAAAATGCGCTCGTATTTTTAAATAAGGCTATATTTGAATTATGTTCACATAATGATATGGATGATGATCCGCTAGAAAAAAATGTTGCCATCATTTCGGCATCAATGATCCAAATCTCTTTTGAACTCATTCTCATGGCTGCTACCATCAAACAAGATGGAATCCGGGCGGTATTAAGATCCAAACACAAGTCTCTATCCGATGATGAAATTTATGCATTATTTGAGTCAAATGAATTGCCTACCATAAATTTCAATGAGGTATTAACAAATTTTCAAGATAAACACTCGACATTCAATGAATGGGAATTGTTTTTAATCGATCGATTTCAAACAACCAGAAATAAATTGATGCATTTAAGCTATCCCCTAGACAAAAGCGAATGTTATGATATTAAATATGATTTAATTAATTATATTGTCCACGTATTAGTGCAATTGTTGACTTCAGATAACGATTATTGGCCTGTACCGCTACAACTTCAAAACAATCTAGATAATGCGATATTTAAAAAATTGATTTCATTCAGGACCTACTTGGATGCAATGGAAACCCTGGCCCACAAAGAATCAGCAGATGTCTATACATGTATATTTTGTGATAACCGAACCTATGCCGTCTCTGATGGAATTTGTTATGCCTGCAATTTTGATTTTGAATCGCATTGTTTTTGTCATTGCAATCTATGCGGGAAATCGAATTCGGTAATCTATGACGGTCTTAATATCGGATTAAACAATAATACAATTGATGGCTTATGCCTTAATTGTGGGGAACGTTTCCCTGTCTTCAAATGTTCAACCTGTGGCACAATCGAAACCTTTGATCACAAACACACAGCTGGATCATTGAACCAACCCATTTGTTCTTTCTGTGATTAAAAACAGACCTAAACCAGACCTCAAGTAGGATTATTCCTGACAGAAAATCTCTTCAAAGCTATGGATATTGCGGACTGTTAAAGTTGAGCACAAGTCTGCTGCGCTGGCATCTCTAACATTGCGAAGTAGCTCAAATTCCGAGTCAATTTTTATTTATTTGAAGGGTTCCTTTAATTTCACTAAAAATTTCATCTGGATCTCTGGCAACGAAAATTCGTCCTCGACCATCCAAGATGCTTTCTTTCGTCAAGACAGCTACCCCCAGATCCTTCGCTTTCAGCAAATGTCCTCTTGCCTCAGCGATTGGAAGACCGCTGACCACTACCGAGAGAACCTCTGGAGGATTAAACCCAGATTTCACAATCGATTCTCGAATTAGTTCAGTCCTCCTTGTGAGTTTGGCGAGTTTATCCTTTTCGTCCGGGAGCCCGGTGGTGCATTCAACAACAAGTAACCTCCCTTGCGGAGTTAAGGCAAGGACATCAGGTCCATCACTGAACCTCTGCCCTGCGAGATTGAGGCACGAAAATCCTAGCATCCATAATAGGGATGCAACTGCTGTCTCAAGCTCCCGAGACTGCCCACCTGGAGCGAATGGTGTAATCAGGATTTCGTCCATAATTTTCGCAGAGGGATCCACACCGTCGTATACAGCACGCCTCCAATTGGGAAAGGTAGTGGGATCGCCGAAGAGCATCTGATGGAGACAAACCCCACCATAGGAACCAAAACAGTGAAGGTGACTCCCTGGAGCCACAGTGATATTGACGCTCCCTTTGTTGACCTCAGCACCGTTTGCCAGTCTTTCCCGAACCCATTCCATCGAGGATCCAGAAATACTTTCCCGTCGGATGAGACCCGCCCCAAAAACCTTATAACCCAATCGGATCTTATCCACTGGAAGCGTGTGATGGACCAACATCTGAAGGATAGCGATTCCATCCTCTACCCTAGAACTGCTCATAAGCTCTAACGGACGATGAATAATAACCTCGAAGGCGACCTGAGAATCCAGATCCCATGCAATCCCATATTCTCCCAACAAGTCCTTCAAATTCTCGTATGGGCGAATTCCTGCCCGAACAGCGGAATCAATTGAGGTGGTATCACGAAACGTGCGAGCTTGCTGGAATCCAATTTCGAGGGATAGAACTTTTGAATTCTGGCGGAATTCATTTTCAAAAAACCGCCGCAGTAATAACTGTGGTTCAGAACATCGGTCTTCACCAACCTGGACAGGCCCATTGCTGGAATTGAGAATCCCACCACTGGCTATGCCGTTGACAAGGTCTCGGATCCTGCCAGTGTATTCTGGGAACTGAATGTGCCCCACCTCTAATTGCCCCGCCTGAATTGGCTCTAGGATTGTATTTAAAGGCACTGGTCCAAGGTCAAGATTTCCCTTTAAGATCCGAAGGCCAGTGCCGCTTCTGATTCCAGCATACCGAAGAACTGGGGCACAAAAGGCCGTTTCCCAAGGAACCATCGCCTCAAGAAAGGCCGAGAGGGTGATTTGGGTACTCTCGTTCATCTGTTTTTCCCCTGGGGTGTTCTCCAACTGGGTTGTGGCTATGAAACCCCCTCCGGGTCGGCTAAATTCTTCACACGCTTCTGGAACGCAAGAACCATCTTTGGTGTCCATTTGGCGAACCAATCACATATCTTCTTCCGGTTGGCTTCAACGTCCGGGTCGAGTTTTGTCTCCAGGATAATCCGTGAACTGGAATTGTTCGGCATGGGACGCCATTCCAGGGGTTGCCCCACCTCCGCCACGATTTCCTGGGCCTGCTCTTGCAATTGCTCGAAGGCGGAATCCTTCCAGCCTTTAGGCTGAACGACCATTTCAACCACAATACTCTGGTTCTTCGGCGTCAAAAGCATGCTCACGTGAAAACCGGAGCGGCCAATGGCAATGCTGGACCAATGGCCAGGCCCAGGCTTCTGGAGGCGGAATGGCATTTTTTCTTCCTTCATCCGTTTTTGGATGTCCTGCCAGAACGCAATCCGCCATTCTCGTCGCTTCTTATCCCCTTCCGACAGGTCCGTATTCGTTTGCTTCATCGTCAAATTCGGTCTGCATACGAGATCAAGTTGTGGCGCCGCACCGCTATCCCCGATGGTGTAGGCCTTCAGCTCCGCAAGGTACAGGGCGACCGTGTCGGGAGTATTTTCATTGAGCCAGTCAATCACCTGCCGGTGATCGTCCGCAGCTTCTTCCGCGATCCAAATTCCAGTCATCGCATTGTGGGCCGCAGCGTAGGTGAGAAGTTTCGCCAGGTGGTCGTGGTTAGTTCGACCAAACTGGTTCTCGATCACCACGACATGCTTTTCATCCCCGACCAGGTTCGCCACCACATCACAGGAGAAATTGTTGCCCTTGGCTTCCCGCTGCGGGTTTTCGATCTCCACCTCGCAGTCCTGGGCCAGGAGATCAATCCCTTCCGGCGAAATCAGCCAATCAGAGAACTCCGTTTCTTTGGCCCATACCGTCTTGATGTTCTCAACGGGAATTCGCTTCGCGATGGTCAGCTTCGCCATGAGGGGCCTCGATTTTCACCAAAGGGAATGAATATTGATGTGAGTATCTTTAGAGGTCACCTAGGCTACCTCTAAAATATATTCATAGGTTGATCGGAAAACCTGATGAAGTGCCTGAATTTCTGAAAACCTTGGTTCTGCATGAAAAGGCTCTATATCGTACGCTAAACAAATTTCAATGTCTTTCTGAGACAAATAATTACCGTGAATTAGAATTTCGCGGATTTGATCAGTCGCGTCGGGATATTCGCGTTCCTCGGGATTGTAGTTCTGGAGTAAGAATTGGCCGTAACAATGCTCGATGACAGCCTTAGAATGGATCTGAATCTCGGCAACGATCCGGAGGATTTCAGTAATTTTGGTTTCAAACGCCACTTCGGTGCTATAAAAAATGTTGCCGTTGGGATGAGCGGAGTCGTTCCGGTCGTCCACCTCTTTAGCATAGTTACCAATCTTGCCGTTGTCGCAACCGATTAGCTTGAGGAATCGGAGCATTGTTCTTTCATTTACCATACTGAAGACAAAGGGCGATGTCGCTCCGAGCAAACTCTTTTCAATATCTTTGCCAAAGCCTATAAGACCTTTTTCGAAATCACCAGGTTCCGTCTGTTTGATTTGCCAAATTTTGAAATAGACAAAACTCATCGTAAGCATGTGGTATGCGAGGAAGGCGAATTGGAATTTGTGGTGTGTGGTGTTCGTCTCGAAGGCGTCCCATAGAAAATCTATGTATTCCTGCTCTTTTGGAGTCTTGAAGGAGAGTGGGAGGTAGTAGACAAGTTCCGCGGCTTCTTCCATGGTTCAAACCTCCATGAGATCCAGCTCCTCTTTACCCCAAATGCGGGTGAGAGTGGCTTGGATCTTTTTCTCAAAACAGGAAATTAGTTCACGATTTGCGTCAACAAGGGATTGCTCAGCCTCAATTTCGGTAACGATTAATTGTTGTTCACGGAGAGGCGGAAGGGGGATTTCGAGTTCATTGAGCATGCCTTGAGAGAGGTTTCGAATATTTGCACCTTGCCCAACTTTTTTAATCATTTCCGCAAAATCACGAGATTTAAAAAAGTGAGCGTAAAATAATGGGAAAGCTCGGTGATCCATAATCCTGCATCGGATAGTAAATCCCGAGAAGGTTGTAGATTCGACTGGAGTTGAAACAAATAATGAACGACCAACCAAGTCTGGATTTCCATTGGAGCGCACGAACAGAATGTCTCCGTCCCTAACCAAATAATCATCAGCAAGGGGACGATCTAAATTCACTTCCTCGAGATCTGACATTGGCGCGTAGAGCCGGTCTTTAAAATCACCAACACCAATGATTTTAACCCTATATCCTGATGACCCTCTTTCAAAATTAAGGCCATTTTTAAAGGTACTAATTTCGCCAAGAGATATTTTATGCCAACTTGGACGAATGGGTATGTGCGGTCGGTAGTTATTGAGGACAGTGATGGCTCCATCAATGACCTTCTTGTAGCCTTCAATCTCTGTCACGATTTCCTTTTGTACTTCCAGAGGTGGGAGGGGAATCATTATTGTTTTGAGGATAGCGATGCTAAGGCCACTTCGTTCATTGTCGCCCGTGACGGCGCGAATATCTTCGTACATGGACCGGAGTGTCCAAAAAACATACTCCGAGACCGCACGGCCAGAATCGTTCGGCGTTATTGCTACTAGTGACTGATTGCACGTCGCTTTCATACGCAGCATTGCAACTGTTCCGCGCGTTTTCCCCTGACCGTTCAGCGCAATTAGTATGCTGTCCTCGGGAAGGTAGCGAGCGTTCGAGTTTTGGACCCCCTTTTCGGTAATCCGACGCTCGCAGTCCCAGATCTCACTTTTGTGAATATCACCTGACACTAGCCACGGTACCGTGCCGCCCTCGTAGTATTCAGCTACCGTGGAAGCGGGCGTACCTCCGGTCATGAAATTGCAAAACTCCCCGAGCGGCACGATCGGCCACTTAGCACGGGAAAGCCGGCCGTTCTCCCTATACCGCTCCACACTCAGGTTGAAGTCCCCATTTGCCGCGATCTTCTCCTTAGGAACGATCAGGCCGAGTGTCGGCTGGAAGTCGTCTACCGACTCCAGCATACGCAGTCGGCGCATGTACTCAGCGATCTCGACTTGTACTTGAGGTAGGTCGTTTTTCTCAATTTCGCGACGCTGGGCACCCAGTCCGAAACCATCATTTTCGACTTTAAAGAAGGCAATAGTGTCACTCTGGCGGGCAAGTGATTTATCGAGAATAAGGATGGATGTTTTCACCCCGGAGTAAGGATTAAAACATCCCGCCGGAAGAGAGATAACTGCCACAAGAGAGTTTTCTACAAGCATCTTCCGCAGGTCTCTGTATGCACCCTGGCTTTGGAAGATAATTCCCTCCGGGACGATGATTCCGGCCCGGCCCGTAGGAGTGAGGTGTTCAGCCATGTAGTCCACAAATAGGACTTCGCTGCGCTTCGCTTGAATGGAAAACCGCCTGTGTGGCTTGATCCCACCCTTCGGGGACATGAAGGGAGGATTAGCCAAAATAACATCAGCGTATTCACTCCATCGCTCCACGCTGGTAAGGGTATCGTATTCGTATATGTGGGGATCGGTGAACTCGTGGAGATAGAGGTTCACCAAGGAGAGGCGCACCATGTCAGGCGAGATGTCGTATCCTTTGATGTTTCGAGCAAGGCGCCCCTTTTCGTCGGGCGTTAGGAAGTTTTGCCCCTTATGGTCGATGTTGGCCTTGATAATGTGTTTGTATGAAGAGATAAGGAACCCTGCTGTGCCACAGGCTGGGTCGAGTATCGTTTCGTTCTTCTTTGGATCAACTATCTCAACCATGAAATCGATAATGTTGCGCGGGGTGCGGAATTGCCCTGCATCGCCCTGCGACCCAAGAACAGAGAGCAGGTATTCGAAGGCATCTCCGAGACGCTCGCTGTGATCGTAGCTGAATTCGTCAATGATCTTCAGAAAGGCCTTTAGCGTTTCGGGGTCACGGTAAGGAAGGTAGGCGTTTTTGAAAATGTCACGAAAAAGGGGCGGAATTCCGGGATTCTCTGGCATTTTGGTTATGCCCTCAGCATAAAGCCCGAGCATTTCATGCCCTCCAAGCGCAGGGCTCATCAACTTGCCCCAACCATAGCGGGCGAATTCGTTGGTAAAGAACTTGCGCTTGCCACCGAGTTCTTCGGATTCGGCGTCCATGTCATCCATGAACTTGTAGATGAGGGCTATGGTGATCTGCTCAACCTGAGATTTGGGGTCGGGGACTTTCCCAACGAGAATATCCCTGGCGGTATCGATGCGGCGTTTGGTTGGAGTGTCGAGCATGGTGGCTTTCTATGCAACAAACTGGTTAAACGAAACGTAATCCTTAATGTATTCCGGAATCAGGGTGCGATATTTGGCGGGAACAGCCCTGAAATCCCGGATCGAGAAGAAGGGATTGGTTGCCAGATCCGTGAAGTGCTTGGATTCGATGATGTGCCTAATCTGGTCACTGGTAGCATACGCCTTGAAATAGGTCTTAAGGGCTGGGATTGCCTCGGCCTCATCAGGCTTGTAGTCCACGACAAATTTTAGGAACTCCTCCTCCAGCAATTCATCCTTGGACTTGAAGCGGGGAATGAGCCCGAATACTTTTTCGAGAATTTCCCTTAGGGTGAGACGGCGATCCACTGCTGCAGCCCGGCGTAGTTTCTCAAGGCTATAGTATTCGTCAGGTTTGTCGAATACCTCCCGGTTGATGTAGTCAATGACTCGGTCCCATTCCCCCGCCTCCACGCTAGCTGCAACAAAAGCGTTTTCGCGAACGTAGTTCTCGAATTTCTCGTAGAACATCCGATCGATCTTCATTCCTTCGAAGCCAATGACCTCTTCCTTCAGGCTGGCGATCAGGTCTTCACCAAGGTGCTCATAATTGCCTCCACCACCAAATGGACCCTCTCCTTCCCCGTTACCACCGTCGCCACTCTTAAGCCTTGGAAGTTTGATCACCTGGTCATAGTTGTATTTCTCTTCGAAATATTCGCAATTAGCAAAGAAGTCAAATAGCTTGAATGCAGTCTTGCGGGGTTCCTTAATCGCATCCTTGAGAGTGTCGTCAAAGAGTTGCTCCAGAAAGTTATGTTTCCGCGTTCCACGACCTTTGATCTGGATGAAATCAGTGGGTGAGAAAATTGGCCGAAAAAGCCCCAGGTTGAGGATGTCGGGGCAATCGTATCCTGTGGTCATCATGCCTACCGTAACGCATATGCGAGCTTTGCTGGTCCTGTAGGTAGGAATAAAATTCGCTGAACCCAATAGGTTGTTGTTTGTGAAGTTGATTGTGAATTGTTGGGCGTCTTCGATCTGGGAGGTCACCTGGACTGCAAAGTCTGACTGATACTTTCCTGGGAACATGCGATCTGCCATCAGGTTTAGGATTTCAGCAAGCTTCAAAGCATGGTGTTGGCTGACCGCAAATATGATTGATTTCCCAATTTCGCCACTGATGGGATCGCGAAACGCATTCTCCAAAAAGGTTTTGCAGAAAAGCTGATTGGTAGCTACAGAGAAAAATCGTTTTTCAAAATCGCGAATTTTGTAGCTTTCTTGTTGGTCATCCCCGTCCTCCTTGCTGAAGTCTGCAGTAAATCCCTTTTCGGACAGGAGCTGGGCGGTTACCTCAGTCCTGGCATCGGTCACTGTCGGGTTGATGAGAAATCCATCCTTTACACCATCTAACAGGGAGTATCGATAAGTTGGCTGGCTATCCTCGCAACCGAATATCCGGTATGTATCCAGCAGGACACGCCGTTCAAATTCTCGAGGATCCTTGCTGGTCGGATTGGACTTGTCGAATTTCTTCAAGTAGTCCCTTGGCGTGGCTGTTAGTCCGAGCTTGTAGCCTATGAAGTGGTCGAAGACCGCACGAGCATTCCCACCGATTGATCTATGGGCTTCGTCCGAAATCACCAAGTCAAAGTCAGTGGGTGAAAAAAGGCGCTGGTATTTGTTATTGAAGAGCAGCGATTGAACTGTTGTGACAACGATTTCTGCCCTTTTCCAGTCGTCTCGATTTTCCTTGTAGATCACCGTCTTGTAGTCATTGGAGAGTACCTTTTTGAAGGCCTTCAACGCCTGGTCCTCAAGTTCAAGCCGATCTACCAGGAAGATCACTCTCTGCGCGTTGCCTGTTCGCAGGAACAATTTGATGATTGCAGCTGCGGTAAGGGTCTTGCCCGTTCCTGTTGCCATTTCAAAAAGGAATCGATCACGACCTTCTTTCACTGCAGCCTGCAGTGCATATATCGCCTTCTTCTGGTAGGGCCGGAGGAAACGAAGCCCATTCGTGTCGATGAAACCAGGGCGTTCCGACTCATCCTTCCAGGCCGCCTCAGTCGCATAACTGGGACGCTGGGTTAGGACGATGTAGTCGTCATCCACCTTTTCATCAACAAGCCCTTGAGGATTTGGAACGGATTTTTGATATCCCATAACCGATGAAGGGGTTGGAAAGGTGGTGATGACGTAGGGATTCCCTCGCTCAAGATCCCAGAAGTAGTGGAGGTTGCCATTGGAGAGGATCACGAAGCGGCAGTTCTGGGACTTGGCGTACTTGCGTGCCTGCTCCTTCCCGATAAGCGGGTTCTTATCTTCAGCCTTAGCTTCCAGAACGATGAAAGGAAAACCCTTCTCGTTGAGAAGCAGGAAATCGATGAATCCAGTCTTGACCTTCTCAAAGTTTTCGCCAAGGTCATCCAGAACTTGAATCGTGATCTTGGCATTGGATTCCAGCTGGATGTTCGATGGGCCATTGGCATCCGGGAAGAAGCGCCATCCTGCCGTTTCGAGCAGCTTGTTGATCTTGATGCGGGCGGTAGCTTCCTTCATCGGTTTGCCCCAAGGATATGAATAAATCGTTCACCAGGCCAAAGAGTGCAGTCTAAACTGCTGATGGCAATTGCGACCACCACCTCTCCCAACCTCCGACTGGAACAGAAGAACTACATGCTTTTTAGAGGTATCGGCTTTGGCGGGCACGGGAATTCCAAATGGGTGCATGAGCGGTTGTATGCGTAATTCAGTATAGACATGCGGCTGCCGGAAAACCCAGATCCGTGCAAACTCGACCGCCAACCCACCTCTCAACTTCACGGACTTTCTTGGAAAACCACGGCAGCCACTTACCGTTACCCAATCGGTTCACTCCCAGAAAACCAGCACCACCATTACTTTTCAGCCGAATTATTCAGTTCCCAGAGTGCCAGGGCCGCTGTTCGTCAGGATTATTCAGGTAGCGGGAACAAAGAGCTTCCCATCTCCCAGGCCGCGTGGTCCTGGGCAACCTGGAGGATCGATCATGGCAATCAGCACCCCCAAGAAGGAAACCGCCACCAGGGGCCAGGAGGCCCAGCCGGAAACCAAGACCCCGCTCCTCCTGGTCACCAAGCCGGGCAAGAAAGTGGAAACGTCCTATTACCTGTTCGAGGGGGCCGAGGACGTCAAGGAAAACCGGCTGCCCCGCATCATGGCCACGAAGCTGGCGAACCGGGTCCTCAAATACAGCAATGCCGAAGAAGTGCTCAAGGATAACCTCCAGGCTGGTTTTGTGAAGCTGGCCTGGGAATCGGGGTGGACGCTGGCCGAGGCCATCAAACATGCTGCTGACAAGAACACGCAGATGAAGCTGATCCCCCGCTGGAAGAAGAACAAGGGCACCCGGACCGGCCTCCATGATCGTGCGAAGGCTCGGGTCATCAGCATGTTCAACCCCAAGGCCCCTGCGACGGAAATGTGCGATCTCTTGATTGCCCAGCTCATCGAGCAGAAGGACACCCTCACCAAGACCCTCCTGAAGTACGAACAGGAGCTGGGACGCCGGGAGGATGGCAGCCTGAAGTTCCGGTCGAAGAAGGCCGACCAGGTCAACGTATAGCCGATAGGGGCTCCACGATGGTACGCAGAAGACCGGTCGAACCAGCCCAGCCCATCCAATCACCCGCAGGGGGCCCTGATCAGGGCCCCCTGGCCGTTCTGGGGGGCGGGAAACCCCATGCAACCACCCGGGCCCAAGAACTGAGGGGGCAGCTTCTCGCTTGCAAGCGTGGTCTTTTCGCCTGGGGTATGGGCCGTGATCGAATCGAATACCGCGTTCTCCGGAGCCTGGGGGCCAACCCAGAGGAGGCGCTGGAAACCCTGCTCCAGGCGGCCATGGCCGACCTGCCATCCAGGACCTTCATATTGGCCATGAACCTGCCGGGCAATCTCAGCCCGGATCGTCTTTGGGCCATCCTCCACCGCTATGGCATCCATCCGCTCTCCCTGGCCCTGCATTCGGAGGATCGTCGGCGAGCCCTGAATCTATTGCGGCGGTTGGGATTGGCCGAGACCTATTCGAGGTGGATTGCTCCATGGGGTCTGCATATCCATGACGAGCGGGACCTCCAGGCTTTGCCGGCCGGGCTGATCATCAATGGCGATGCTCGAATCGAGGACTGCCCCAATCTTGTTGACCTCGGCGAAGGCCTGGTGGTCACTATGGGCACGCTCTTGATCCGGCGCTGCTCCAGCCTTCATCGGCTTCCCGATGGCCTCTCTACCGATCTCAGCGGCCACATCACCTTGATCGACTGCCCCGAGATCGAGCACCTAGGCGCCAACACGCACATCGAGGGCGTGTTGTTCGTTGATGGCTGCCCGCGATTCCAAGACCAGCTTCTGGTGAAACGCCACACTTTAGATGAGGAATGAAATGGATGAACCTTTACGTCCCTGGGAAGAGCGCGCCTTGAAGGAAGCCATGGAGGGCCGGTTCACCGCTTACGTGGAGCTGGTCTTCTCATACCTGGTCCTGGATAATCCACGATACCGGCCGTTTTCCAGGGCCTTCAAGGGCCTGATTCAAGACCAGGACATGGCCAGGGCATTCCTCGAATATTGGGTTCTTCACGGAATTGCGGGAAGACCTCGACCCACCCTATCTCTGCCAGTTGGCAGCATAGGGCGCCCGAACCGGGCGACCAGAGGGCATCCCGAC
>Ga0316217_10001080_pt1 | contig 36856 bp, 31 predicted proteins | sample 1anoAmetaG_FD_203633 | JGI IMG/M metagenome (GOLD analysis project Ga0316217, IMG submission 203633) | Freshwater microbial communities from Trout Bog Lake, Wisconsin, USA - 1anoA | ecosystem: Environmental > Aquatic > Freshwater > Lake > Hypolimnion/Profundal zone | place: USA: Wisconsin...
GCCGGGGTGGGGACGATGTGGCCACGTTCGCACACCTTGGCTCCGAGGTAGGGGGAGAAGCCTGGAGGGCCTATCCCTCCTGGGGGACCTGAGGCTTCGAGTAAGGGTGGTTGTTACCTGTTGGCGCCGACTTTAGCTTGATCCCCTCGCGCAGGAAGTCATGGTGGCGGTGCTCCTTCACCCGTTGGCTGGATGGGAATAATCGATCTTGTACAAGAGTGTCAAGTCTGACATTTTTATAGCCAGGAGGATGTCCTGGACCTTCGTTCCAAAAGCCTTGCGAGCCACCTCGCTGCCCTACCCGATCCCCGGGGGTCGTCGAGGTCAAGCTTTGCCCGAATGCTCCCATGAATGGGGGGACCCCAGTCAGGGGTGATGCGATAGCCCTGCCCTGGCAGCGCGGCTCCATGCGACACTGGACCGCAAAATCGGAAGGAACGAGCCGTGGAGACCGGACCCTATGCCAATCCCTCGCAGGCGGTGCTCGCCCTGCGCCGGGCGCTGGCCCGGGACCCCGGCAACCGCACCTTCCGCCTGGGCCTGATGGAACTCTACTGGCAGCAGGGGCGCCTTGAGGAGGCCGGCGCCCTGGGCGCGGGCTGGGAGGGCGACGACGAAGTCTTCCAGCGCCTGGTGCGCATCCATGCGGCAGGGGGGGCGGCCTCAAGCCTCCTGGCCCTGCTCCAGGTCCGGCCGGAGGACTGGGAGGCCTGGCTGACCTACGGCAACGTCCTGATGCATGCCCATCGCCTGGACGAGGCCTTGGAGCGTGTGACCTGGTGCCTGGAGCGTGCGGCCCGGGACGAGGATCGGACCGGGCCTGACCCGGAGCTTTGTGCCCGGCTGGGTTTCCTGAAGGGGGTGGTCCTCCTGCTCCTGGGCCGCCTGCGGGAAGGCCTGCCCCTGCTGGAATGCCGCTTCGCCGTGGGGGCGGCTCCGGCCCTGGAGCCGCTGCCCTTGCCCCTCTGGCGCGGCGAGGACCTGGCCGGCAGGACCCTGGTCATCCAGGCCGAACAGGGTTTCGGGGACGTGTTCATGCTGGCCCGCTACGTGCCCGTCCTGGCCGCCCGGGGCGCGAGGGTCCTGCTGCGGCCCCAGCCCAGCGCCCAGGGCGTCCTGGCCACCTGCCCGGGCCTGGGCGGCCTGGCGGAAGGGGATCTGGTGCTGCCGGGCGATGCCCTCCAGGTGGCCATCATGTCCCTGCCCGGCCTCTGCGGCACGGACCTGGCGACGATCCCCAACCAGGTTCCTTACCTGAAGGTGCCGGACCGGGTGCGGGGCAGGGAGGCCATCGACGCGTGCCTGGCCCAGGCGGGCACCCGTCGCCGCATCGGCCTGGTGTGGGCCGGGAACCCCGGCCACGGCCGGGACCAGGACCGGAGCATGCCGCCCGAGGTGCTGGACCTGCTCGCGGACGTGCCCGGGGTGGCCTGGGTGGACCTCCAGGTCGGCCAGCGGCCGTCCCCGCGCCCGGCACTGCCCCTGCTGAACCTGGCCCCGCTCCTGGTGGATTTCTCAGCCACCGCCTATGCCCTGGAACACCTGGACGGCCTGATCTCGGTGGACTCCAGCCCGGTGCATCTGGCCGGGGCCCTGGGCCGGCCGGCCTGGCTGGCCCTGGCCTGGCTGCCGGACTGGCGCTGGATGCTGGAGCGCCGGGATTCCCCCTGGTACCCCACGCTCGAACTCTGGCGGCAGCCCGCTCCGGGGGACTGGGGGTCGGTGGTGCGCGCCATGCGGGAAGCCCTGCTTGAAGGAAGAGACTTTATAAAGCCGATATAGATATCGTCTTATTGCTTGGTTAAAAATGTTTTTTTCTCGAAATCTTTGTTGTGGAATCCATCGTTGATCAAGTTTAGTCTCATGGGCCATCAACCTATCCCCTCCCCCGAGGTGCCTGTATGCCAGCTTTCCTCCGAAAGTCGCTCCTTTGCGTGCCACTCCTGCTCATGGCGGCCTGCGCAAGCCGTCAGGAACCGGTACCCAACGGCGCGCCCGTCGTGAGCACCAATGCCGCCGTCTTCAACCCGGCGGCCGGCCAGATTCCCCTGCCCAACATCCTCGCCACCGCCACGGCCGGCGATCCCCTGACGGGCTTGGCCGCGGGCACGCCCCTGACGCCGCCCCAGGCCCTCGCCTACATCAACATCCACGAGGTGGGCGGCACCAACGCCGTCTCGGGGGTGAACGCGCCCATCTACCTCAGCTTCACGTACCCGGTGGCCCCCGCCTCCGTCAACGCCTCGACCATCAAGGTGTTCCAGCTCACCCCGGATGCGGCGGGCACGGAGAACAAGCCCCTGGGCTTCACCGACATCAGCGGGATGTTCACCTACCAGCTCCAGCCCAGCGGCACGGACCTCCTGCTGTTCCCGAACTTCCCCCTGCAGCCGGGCACCCGCTACGCCTACTTCGTCACCACCGGGGTGCTGGACGCGGCCACCCAGTCCCCCATCATCCCCACCGCCTACTTCCAGTACCTCCAGGGCACCACCGCGCCCACCGGCGCGGCCGCGGCCCTGGCGCCCATCTGGTCGGATGTCACCGCCGGAGGCAACATCCTGCTGTCGGGTTACGGCAAGGTCCTCACGGACCTCGTCGCCGCCTCGGCCACCATGGCCAAGCCCTTCGTCAGCTCCCGCACCCAGGTGGCCCTGCTGGGACGCTTCATCACCTCGGGCGCCGGCTACGTGGCCGAGACGGCCGCGGGCACGCCCCTGGTGCCCGTGGAAGCGGCCCTGCGCCAGTTCGCCGCCGGGGCCGCCCTCGGAGGCCTGGGCGCGGAGAACTGGTCCAACACCATCGTCCCCACCGCCCCCGCCACCTCCCTCACCACCTTCACCGCCGCCAACCCGGTGCCGGCGCTCACCGTCGGAGCCTACTGGCAGGGCGTCACCGGCGCCCCCGCGAGCTCCGCGCCCGCCTCCATCGGCAGCATCGTCCTGGGCTCGATCAACTCCGCCATGCTGGGTCTCGACCCCGTCGTGGTGGCCGGCAATCCCGCGGCCATGATCCAGGCCGCCGGCGCCTATGCCAAGTCTCCCGCCGGCGTGACCCCCAACGCCTCCGGCGTGACCCAGGTCTACCGCGACGCCAAGGGGAACCTGGCGGGCTTCTACAACGTGCCCACGACGGTGCCCTTCGTCTACGTCGCCCCCGCCGGGACGGCTCCCAAGGGCGGCTGGCCCCTGGTGATCTACCAGCACGGGATCACCAGCCAGAAGGAGACGGTCCTGCTCGTGTCCGGGGCCCTGACCTCGGCCGGCTACGCGGTGGTGGCCATCGACCTGCCCATGCACGGCGCCCTGTCCCTGGGCGAGAAGGTCCCGGCCAACTGGGGCCAGAACTTCATGGCTCTGGGCTCGCCCCTGGCCACCCGCTCCAACCTGCTGCAGGGCGCCTTCAACCTCCATCGCCTGGAGTTCACGGCCGCGCTCGGCGGCTTCGCCACCCTGGGCGCCGCGGCCCCCGCCATGCCCACCATCCCCATGGGCCCGCTGGTCAACCTCAGCCCCAGCCCCTACCATTTCGTCGGCATCAGCCTGGGTTCCATCGTGGGTTCCATCTACCTGGCGGGCAACGCCTCCCTCTACCCCAGCGGCAGCGGCATCCCCGGGAACGCCCCCTACCTCCAGTCCACCCTCGCCAACGACATGAAGGGCTACCTCAGCGTGCCCGGCGCCCGCCTCGCCTACCTCATCGGGGCCAGCCCCGCCTTCGGTCCCACCATCAACGCGGGCCTGGAGGCCGTGGGCATCATGCCTGGCACGGCCACCTACTACCAGTTCATGCAGGCCACCCAGACGGTGGTGGACACGGCGGATCCCGCCACCATGACCACCCCCCTGGCGGCGGGCCTGCCCAGCCGGCTCTCGGGGCGGCTCCTCATGCAGGAGTCCACGACCACCACCTTCGACGCCAGCGGCAACCCCACCAACGGCGACCTGGTCATCACCAACCCCTACAACCGCTACTTCGCCAACGCCCTCGGCGGCGAGGCCGTGCTGGGCTCGGCCGCGGCCGCGGCCATCGCCCCCAACTTCTACCAGCTGGGCTACGGCGCGAAGGACACCATCGTCGCCCAGTTCATGTACACCCTCAGCGCGGCCGGCGCGCCGATCCCCAAGAGCCAGTCCGCGGCCCTTTCGCTCACGGCCACGGCGCCCAACGAAGGCTACTTCCAGTTCGCCACGCCCGGCATCGAGCACGGCGCGCTCCTGGACCTGTCCACCGCCGCGAGCCAGACCAACGCCGCCCTCCTGCAGGCCCAGATGGTCTACTTCATGGGCGCCACCGGCACCTCCATCGCCCTGGATCCCACCGCGCTCGCGCCCGCGGCCTCGCCGTCGGCGATTCCCGGCGACCTCGCCAAGGTCCACGTCGCCCCCACCTGGCCCATCAACGGCCACTGAGACGACTGTGCAGATCCCCCCATCCGCTCGAGGAGCCACCCATCCCATGACCAACCCCATGTCCAAACCCATGTCCAAGCGCCTTCTTTCCGTCCTCACGCTGATGCTCGCCGCGACCGGCATCGCCTCCGCCTCGGGCTTCCAGCTCCGCGAGCAGAGCGCCTCCTCCGAGGGCAACGCCTTCGCCGGGGCCAGCGCCGGCGACCAGGACCTCTCCTCCATGTTCTGGAACCCCGCCGTCCTGCCCCTGTTCGGGGGCACCCAGGTGTCCCTGGGCGGCAGCTGGATCGGGGTCCACATGGACCTGTCCAACGCCACGGCCACCCGCGCGCCGGGGTTCCAGCCCGGCCAGCAGACGATCTCCGGCGCCTCGAACCTGCCCAACGCCGTCAACCAACCCATCCTGCCCACCCTGTACGTGGTCACCGCCGTCAATGACCGGGTGTCCCTGGGGCTGTCCGTGAACGTCCCCTTCGGGCTGGTCACCAAGTACCCGGACTCCTTCCTGGGCCGCTACTACGGCATCGAGACCAACCTCAAGGTCTACGACATCTCCCCCAGCATCGGCTTCAAGGCCGGCTCGGACTGGACCCTGGGCGTGGCCTTCGTGGCCCGCAAGACCCAGGCCACCATCTCCAACGGCGTGGACTTCGGCGCCATCGGCAATTCCCTGGGCGTGCCGGGCATGACCCCCGGCGGGGCGGACGCCATCGCCACCCTCACGGGCAACGCCTGGTCCTACGGCTACAAGGCGGGCTTCACCTGGCAGCCCTCCTCCACCTTCCGCCTGGGCGTGGGCTACCAGAGCGCGGCCAACGTCAACGTCAAGGGCCAGATCGCCTACAGCTCCGTGCCCGCCCTGTTCCAGGGCACGTTCCTGAACGGGGCCGCGGACGCCACCCTGAACCTGCCCGCCACCGCCTCGGGCGGCTTCACGTGGACGCTGACGCCGGCCTTCAGTCTCCAGGCCGAGGCCGCCTGGACCGGCTGGTCCGTGTTCAAGACGCTGGCGGTCACCTTCCCGGCTCCCTCCTCCCAGCCCCCCGATGTCACCAACGAGGCCTGGGTGAACACCTGGTTCGGCTCCCTGGGCGGCCTGCTCAAGGTCTCCCCGGAATGGACCCTCAAGGCCGGCCTGGCCTACGACCGCTCCCCGGTGGACGACGCCCACCGCACCCCCCGCGTGCCCGACGCGGACCGCACCTGGGTGACCCTGGGGGCGGGCTGGAACGCCTCGAAGAACACGACCGTGGACTTCGCCGTGGCCAGGCTCTTCTGCCCCACCGTCACCATGGGGCTGATGTCGGGCAACGTGCCCACGGGTCCCAACTACTACCGGGGCAACCTGACCGGCTCCTACAGCGTCGGGGCCACCATCGTCGCCCTGTCGGCCCGCTACAAGTTTTGAGTTCTTGACAGGGCGACCTGTCCAAAGCTAGCCTGGAACCTTCCGAGGTTCCCGTGCGCTGCTTCATTCTCCATCATCCCCATCATCACGCCTTCCTGGCGGGTGGGACCATGGGGATCGGAGCTTAGGCAGGACCAGCGCCACGAACCCTGAACGAACCCCCCGGCCTCGACCCCCGGGGGGTTTTCGCATCTGCCCCCGGATCCCTTGAAGCCCCTTTTTCCTGGAGACGCCATGGAACCCATCAACCTCGCACTTCCCAAGGGCCGCATGGCCGAGGGCGTGCTCCGCCTCATGGAGGACGCCGGCTTCAAGGTCCTGGCCAACGGCCGGAACTACCGGCCCCTGTGCGCCGACCCCCGCTTCCAGCTCAAGCTCCTCAAGCCCCAGGACATCGTCCGCATGGTGGAGCTGGGCCGGCACGACCTGGCCTTCGCCGGCCACGACTGGGTGGTGGAGCTGGGCGCGGGCGTTGACGAGCTCCTGGACACCGGCCTGGACAAGGTGCGCCTCGTGGCCGCGGCCCCCACCCGCGCCGTGGCGGGCCTGAAGGGGCGGCCCATCGTCGTGGCCAGCGAGTACGAGACCATCACCCGCACCTGGCTGGACAAGGAGGGCTACGACTACCTGTTCGTGCGCAGCCACGGGGCCACGGAAGTGTTCCCCCCCGAGGACGCCGACATGATCGTGGACAACACCGCCACCGGGCGGACCCTGATCGAGAACGACCTCCAGATCCTCGACACCCTGCTGGAGTCCTCCACCCGGGTCATCGTCAACCCGGCCCTGGGCCGCCGCCCCGAGGTGGAGGAGTTCGTCCTGCTCCTCACTTCCGTGCTGGACGCCCGCAAGCGGGTGATGCTCGAGATGAACGTCCTCGCCGCTAGCCTGGACGCCGTGCTGGCCATCATCCCCTGCATGCGCATGCCCACCGTGATGCCCCTGGCCGGCGAGGGCGGGTACGCCGTGAAGTCCGCCGTGCCCAAGCACGAGGTGCGCAGCCTCATCCCCCTGCTCAAGGCCGCCGGGGCCACCGACATCCTGGAATTCAGCTTCAGCAAGGTGGTGTCATGACCCCCTTCGAGCGCATCACCAAGGAGACCAAGGTCGCCGTCACGCTCGGGGGCGGGGGCGGCGTCACCACCTCCGTCCCGATGCTCACCCATTTCCTCGACCAGTTGAACCTCTACGGGGACCTGGGCCTGACCCTCGCCGCCGAGGACCTCATGCCCCTGGGGGACGGCCACCACCTCGCCGAGGACGTGGCCATCGCCCTGGGCCGGGCCCTGGACAAGCACCTGGGCGCCCGGGAGGGCCGGGCCCGCTACGGCCAGCGCCTGCTGCCCATGGACGAGACCCTGGCCACCGTGGCCCTGGACATCGGCGGGCGCCCCTACCCGGTGGTGGACCTCCCCTTCACGAAGGAGATGCTGGGCGGCCTGGCCACCGAGAACATCGTCCACTTTTTCCGCACCCTCGCGCTCGAGGCGCGCTTCACCCTGCACCTCACGGTCCGGGGGGAGAACGCCCACCACATGGCCGAGGCCGCCTTCAAGGGCGTGGGCTTCGCCCTGCGGGAGGCCATGGCCAGGGCCGACGGGCTGCGCTCCACCAAAGGGGTGCTGCGTTGACGGCGATTATTGGCATCGTCGACTACGGCTGCGGCAACCTCAAGAGCCTCGAGAACGCCCTGGAGGCACTCGGTCTGGCCTCGCGCCGGCTCTCCGCGCCCGGGGACATCCTGGCCGTGGACCGCCTGATCCTGCCGGGCGTGGGCCACTTCGGCCACGCCGGCAACGAACTCGACGGCAGGGGCCTGGCCGGGCCCCTCAAGGCCCGGGCCGCCCAGGGCGGGCCCATCCTCGGCATCTGCCTGGGCATGCAGCTCCTGTTCGAAGGCTCCAGCGAGGCCCCCGGCATGCCGGGCCTGGGCCTGGTGACCGGCTCCTGCGAGCGCTTCGAGGATCCCTCGCTGAAGGTGCCCCACATGGGCTGGAGCGCCGTGGACTTCGGCGACCGGACCCTCGCGGCCTACTTCGTGCACTCCTACTTCGTGCCCGCGTGGCCGGAAAACCGGCACGCCGAGGCCCTGGGCCTCACGCGGTACGGGCGCCCCTTCGTGGCGGCCTTCCGCAGCGGCGCCCTGGCCGGCTTCCAGTTCCACCCCGAGAAGAGCGGGACCCAGGGCCTGGCCCTGCTGAAGGAGGCCCTCGCGTGGTCATGAAGCGCATCATCCCCTGCCTGGACGTCAAGGACGGACGGGTCGTGAAGGGCGTCAACTTCCTCAACCTGGTCGACAACGGGGACCCGGTGGAGCTGGCCGCCAAGTATGACGCCGAGGGCGCCGACGAGCTGGTCTTCCTGGACATCACCGCGGGAATCGAGAAGCGCGACACCGCCGTGCGCATGGTGGCCGCCGTGGCCCGCCAGGTGTTCATCCCCTTCACGGTCGGGGGCGGCATCCGCACCGCCGCCGACGCCGAGGCCCTGCTCATGGCCGGGTGCGACAAGGTGGCCATCAACTCCGCCGCCGTGCGCCGTCCCGAGCTCATCACGGAGCTGGCCTCCCGCTTCGGCAGCCAGTGCGTGGTGCTGGCCGTGGACGTGCGCACTTCCAAGGAGGGGACCTTCGTGGTGGTGGACGCGGGCCGCACCGTGACCCCCTGGAGGATGCGGGACTGGCTGAAGGAAGCCCAGGAGCGGGGGGCGGGCGAAGTGCTGCTCACCTCCATGGACCGGGACGGCACGGGCCAGGGCTACGACCTGGACGGGCTGCGCTCGGCCTCGGTGGGCCTGCGCATCCCCCTCATCGCCAGCGGCGGCTTCGGCTGCGCCCGGCATGCCGTGGAGGCGCTGCAGGCCGGCGCGGACGCCGTGCTGGTGGCCGGGGCCTTCCATACGGGCGGCTTGACGGTGGGGACCCTCAAGGAGCAACTGGCCCGGGAGGGCGTGGAGGTTCGCACATGCTGATTCCCAGCATCGATCTCATGGGCGGCAAGGCCGTCCAGCTGGTGGGGGGCCGCACCAAGGTCCTGGAGGTGGAGGACGTGATCGGCCTCGCCCAGCGCTGGCGGGTCTATGGCGACCTGGCCGTCATCGACCTGGACGCCGCCCTGGGCACGGGCGACAACCTGGCCCTGGTGAAGGAGCTGTGCGGTGTGGCCCGGTGCCGGGTGGGCGGCGGCGTGCGCACCGTGGAACGCGCCCACGAGCTGCTGCGGGCGGGAGCCTCGTCGCTCATCCTGGGCACCGCCGCCACCGAGGAGCTTCTGAAGAAGCTGCCGCGGGAACGGACCCTGGTGGCCGTGGACCAGCGCGGAGGCAAGCTCCAGAGCAAGGGGTGGACGGCCGACGAGGCCGAGACCCCCCTCGACCGCATGCGGCGCCTGGGACCCTTCTGCGGGGGCTTCCTCATGACCGTCGTGGACAAGGAGGGCCGCCTGGAGGGCCTGGACTGGGACACCGCCCGGGCCGCGCGCGCGGCCACGAAGCTGCCCATCGTCTACGCCGGCGGCGTCACCACGGTGGAGGACGTCGCGGCCCTGGACCGCCTGGGCCTGGACGCCCAGGTGGGCATGGCCCTCTACAAGGGCCGGATGGACCCCGCCGAGGCCTTCCTGGCCTGCCTGGACTGGGACAAGCAGGGTGGTCTCCTGCCCGCGGTGGTGCAGGACGAGTCCGGCCGGGTGCGCATGGTGGCCTACGAATCCAGGGACTGCCTCAAGGAGGCCCTGGAGACCCGCAAGGGCGTCTACTTCAGCCGGTCCCGGAACGCCCGGTGGGAGAAGGGCGCCGAGAGCGGCCACACCCAGGAGCTGCTGCGGGTGGAGGCGGACTGCGACCGCGACACCCTGCGCTTCGTCGTGCGGCAGGCCGGACCCGCCTGCCACACCGGCGCCGACACGTGCTTCGGTTCCGCGGAGTTCTCCCTGGAGGACCTGGAGGCCACCCTGGTCTCACGCCGGAAGGACCCGACCCCGGGCAGCTACACCGCCCGGCTCTTCCGTGAAGAAGGCCTCCTGGCCGCCAAGCTGCGGGAGGAGACCGACGAGGTCATCGAGGCCGCCACCCCGGACGCCCTGGTGTGGGAAGGGGCCGACCTCCTCTACTTCCTCATGGTCCGCCTCGCCCAGGGTGGCGTGCGCATGGACCAGGTGCTGCGCGAGCTGGAACGCAGAGCCAAGACCGATACCCGCAAGCCGGGGAACGCCAAGGAAAAACCATGCTGAAGACCCTCACCCTCGAACAGGCCCTGGCCCGGGCGGGCGCCATCTTCCCGCCCGTGGCGGCCGAAGTGAACACCATCCTCGACGACATCCGCGCCAAGGGCTCCCCGGCCGTGCTGGACTGGGCCCGCAAGCTGGACGGGTTCCAGGGGGACTCCTTCGAAGTGCCGAAAGAGCGCCTGGAAGCCGCCCCCGGCCTCCTCGAGCCGGCCCTGCGCCGCCACCTGGAAGAGGCCATCCGCCGGGTGGAGGGCTTCGCCCGGGCCCAGAAGGACATGTTCCAGGACTTCAGCCGGGAGCTGGACGGCGTCATCCTGGGCCAGCGGGTCCTGCCGGTGCGCAGCGCCGTGTGCTACGCCCCCGGCGGCCGCTACCCGCTCCCCAGTTCCGTGCTCATGGGCGTGGTACCCGCGCGGGTGGCTGGGGTGGCGGAGGTCCTGGTGCTCAGCCCGAAGCTCCACCCCGTGACCCTGGCCGCCGCGGCCCTGGCCGGGGCCGACCGGGTCTTCGATCTCGGCGGCGTCCACGGCATGGCCGCCGCCGCCTGGGGCCTGGCGGGCGTGCCCCGGGCGGACCTCGTCGTGGGCCCCGGGAACCGCTACGTCACCGGCGCCAAGCGCCTGCTGTACGGAGATGTGGGCATCGACTTCCCCGCCGGTCCCAGCGAGCTCCTGGTCATCGCCGGCGCCGGGGCCCGTCCGGCCTGGATCGCCGCCGACCTCCTGGCCCAGGCTGAGCATGACCCGGACGCCTTGCCCCTCCTGGCCGTCTTCGACGCCGCCCTGATCCCCCAGGTGAACGCCGAACTTTCCCGCCAGCTGTCCCTCCTGCCCCCCGATTCGCCGGCCAACGAGAGCCTGGGCAACGGCTTCGCCGTGGTCCTGGCCACCGACGAGGATGCCGTGACCCTGGCTGATGCCCTGGCGCCCGAGCACCTGGAGCTGCAGGGGAGCCGGGCCGAGGCCCTGGAAGGGCGTTTCCGCAACTACGGCAGCCTCTTCGTGGGCGAGGACACCGCCGAGGTCTTCGGCGACTACGGCAGCGGCACCAACCACATCCTCCCCACCTCCGGCGCCGCCCGCTTCACCGGCGGCGTCTCCGTGGCCACCTTCCTGAAGATCCTCACCTGGCAGCGCACGCTCCCTGCAGGCCGCGCCCCCCTCGTCGCCCAGGCCGCCGCCATCGCCCAGGCCGAGGGGCTGGCGGGGCATGCGGCTTCGGCGCTGATCCGGGGCAACTGAACGGAACGGCCGGAGGGTGGCGGGTCCGGCGGGTTTGCTGGTAGGCTCCTGGAATCCCCTCCCCGGAGCGTCCATGAACCCCAGGCCCTGGCTCGTATTGTCCCTCCTTGCCCTGACTCTGACGGCCCAGCCGCCGGAGCCTGGGAAAGGCGCGCCCGGCGCCCCGACGCCGGCGGTCCTTCCCCCCAAGGATCCGGACGAACCCAAACCCTACGACAAGGTCATCACCGCCGAGGCCAAGACCCAGACCGGGCTCTTCAAGGTCCATGCGGTGAAGGGGAAGACCTATTTCGAGATCCCCTCGAAGCTGTTGGGCCAGGAACTGCTCCTGGTCGCCACCATGGCCGAGGCTCCCGAGGGCGTCGACCACGCGGGGCAGGCGGTCCATCATGAGGTGGTCCGTTTCACGCGCAGGGAGAACCGGGTCTATTTCCAGACCGTCTCCCACGAGCTCATCAGCGATCCCGCCCTGCCCATCGCCGCGGCGGTGACGGCCAGCCAGCGGGACACCATCCTGCTGTCCTTCCCCGTTGAAACCGTCTCCAAGGAAGGGGACCCGGTCATCGAGGCGACCCGTCTCTTCACGACCGAGGTGGGTGCCTACACCGCCCGTGTCCGGCTCAACGCCACCGGCCTGGATTCCAGCCGCAGCTACGTGGAGCGGGTGAAGGTGTTCCCCGGCAATCTGAGGGTGGACGCCGTCCAGACCTACACCCTGGCCGCAATTCCCCCGGGCTTGACCCCCCCGCTGGGCCTGCCGGCCCCGGCCCCCCGCAGCGGGTCGGTCCTCATGGCGTACAGCTTCCTGGGGCTGCCCGAGCAACCCATGCAGGGCAGGCGCTTCGATGACCGGGTCGGCTACTGGACGGTGGACCGCCTGGACTATGGCAGCCGGGAGCACGAGAGCAAGACGGAGAGGCTCATCACGAGGTGGCGCCTGGAGAAGAAGGACCCCGCCGCCGCCCTGAGCGAGCCGGTCAAGCCCATCGTCTGGTACATCGACAAGGCCACTCCCGCGCAGTGGGTGCCCTATATCAAGAAGGGCGTGGAAGCCTGGAACGTGGCCTTCGAGGCCGCCGGTTTCAGGAACGCCGTCCAGGCCCGCACCTTCCCCACCGCGGCGGAGGACCCGGAGTTCGACCCCGAGGACCGGCGCTACTCGATCATCCGGTGGGTGCCTTCCCCCGTTCCCAACGCCTATGGCCCCCACATCTCCGATCCCAGGTCCGGCGAGATCCTCAACGCCGACATCGTGATGTACCACAACATCCTCCAGCTCCAGCGGGACTGGTACTTCACCCAGGTGGGCCCCCTGGATCCCCGCGCCGCGGTGCTGCCCCTGCCCGATGCCCTCATGGGGGAGCTGATCGCCTTCGTCGTGACCCACGAATGCGGCCACTCCCTGGGCTTCCCTCACAACATGAAGGCCTCCAGCACCTATCCCTTCGAGAAGCTGCGCGACCCGGCCTGGCTCAAGGCGATGAGCCACGTGCCGTCGATCATGGACTACAGCCGCTTCAACTATCTGGTCCAGCCTGAGGACGGCATCGACCCGGAGCTCCTGCGGCCCAGGGTGGGGCCCTACGACATCTTCGCGGTGAAGTGGGGCTACACCCCCATTCCCGAGGCGAAGAGTCCCGAGCAGGAGCAGCCCGTGCTGGATGGCTGGTCCCGGGAGCAGGACGGCAAGCCCTGGCTCCGTTTCAGCACCCCGGGCGCCAACGGGTCCGATCCCGGCGAGAACACCGAGGCCGTGGGCGATGCCGACGCCGTCCAGGCCACGACCCTGGGCACGAAGAACCTCAAACGGGTGCTGGCCATGCTGCCCGCCGCCGTGGCCAAGCCCGGGGAGAGCGACGCGACCCTCCAGCACCTGTACGGGGCCGTGTGGTCCCAGTGGTCGAACGAGCTGGGCCATGTGGCGGCCATCGTCGGCGGCTACCAGTCCCAGAACAAGCACCAGGGTCAGCCCGGGGCGGTCTACACCCCCGAGACCCGCACCCGCCAGGAGGAGGCGGTGCGCTTCCTCAACGAGAACCTCTTCCGCACGCCCCGGTGGCTCCTGGTGCCCGCCATCCTCGAACGCACCGGCCGCGGCTACGGCGTGGACAAGCTCCTCGCCGTCCAGCGCCGCCTGCTGCGGACCCTGGTGCTCGACCCCTACCGCACGCAACGCCTCCAGGAGCAGGAAACGCTGCTGGGCGACAAGGCCTACGGCCTCGAGCACCTCCTGAAGCAGCTCCATGCGGGCCTCTTCACGGAGCTTGCCGCCGCCTCCATCCGCGTGGACCCGTACCGGAGAAACCTCCAGAGGGCCTGGCTGGAAACCCTGGATCTTCGCCTGAACCGCAGCCTGCCCGGCCCCAACCTCGCCGTCCAGGACGATGCCCGCGCCCTGATTCGCGCCGAACTCCTCGCCATCCAGGGCCAGGCCGGCGCCAAGGCCCGCTCCGCCGCGGACCCGGCCACCCGCGCCCACCTGGCGGACCTCAAGGCCCAGGCGGCCCGGATCCTGGACCCCAAATTGCCCCTCCCAGTCTTCAACCCGGTGCTCCCGGGTCGCACAGGCTATGGCTGCTGGCCGGAACCGGAAGTCTGAATGCAGTAAATAAAGAAGCAAATAATCTCTCATTTACAAAAGGAGAATATGCCTGCGCCTTCTCCTTCCCAAAAGGAGAGGTGGTGGCTGATGCGCTCTTGACGTGCGCACGTAAAATGCGTATCATCGATGTGTTCAGCTTCGAGGATCCCATGGCTCCCTGCTTCAAACTCGATGCCCCCAAGAAGGCCGTCAACCTGAGCCTCAACTCCGAACTCCTGAGTCTGGCCAAGGACCTGGGGCTCAATATCTCCAAGCTCGCGGAGGACGCCGTGGCCGAGGCGGTGAAGGCAAGGCTGGGTGAACGGTGGCTCCGGGACCATGAGGAGGCGATCGGCGCCTACAACGAGCGCGTGGAGGCCCAGGGTGTCTTCAGCGACGGGCTCCGGAGGTTCTGATGGCCTTCCTGGATGTCCACGCGAATACGGAGCCGCGAACCCGCGTGGCCATTCCCTATCTGCTCGAGGTCCAGGCTGATCTGCTGGCGTCCCTGGGGACGTGCGTCGTCGTGCCCCTGTACCGGAAGGACGCGGCGCAGGCACTGGGTAGGCTCACGCCCGTGCTGGAAGTTGAAGGTCAGATCTGCCTCGCCCTGGTCCCGGAACTCGCCGGGGTGGCGAGGCGGGACCTGGGCCCTGTTGCCGGCAGTCTGGTCCAGGCGAGAGGCGAACTCATTGCCGCCCTGGACTTCCTCTTCACGGGCGCATGAAAAAGAGGACCGGGCAGCATCGCCGCCCGGTCCCCTGGAAGTGCGGTGCGCTCCCTACTTCTTGGAGGGCATCTGGATCAGGGGCGTGGCGCCGCCGCCGCCGGTGATGATGAGGTTGCCCTTCTCGCCCACGTAGCGCAGGGCCTGGATGCGCTGGTATTCCAGGATCTGGGGGGTGAGGGAGGCGGAGACGATCTGCTGGGCCTTGGCCTGGCCTTCGGCTTCGATGCGCTTGCGCTCGGCTTCCTGCTTTTCCTTCGTGAGCACGAAGACCATGCGCTGGGCTTCCTGGTCGGCGGCGATCTTCTCGTTGATGGCCTTGGTGATCTGGTCGGGCAGGATGACGTTGCGCAAGAGCACCTGCTCCAGGGTCAGGCCGCGGCCTTCCAGGGAGACGCGCAGGCTCTTGGTGACCTGTTCCATGAAGGCCATGCGCTTGCTGGTGTAGAGCTCCGTGGCGCTGAGGCCCGCGGCGGTGTCGCGCAGGGCGGCGCGGATCTCGCTGCGCACGATGCGCTCTTCCACGTCCACGCCGATCTTGCGGTAGATCTCGGCCACCTTGTCGGCCTGCAGGGAGTAGAAGACGGTGGCGTCCAGCTTGAGGGTGAGGCCGTCGCTGCTGATGACGGCGATGGAGTCGTCGCCCTTGCGCTGGCCTTCGTCGGCCACGTTGCTCATGGTGTAGTTCCGGGTCTTGATCTCCATGGGGATCACTTCGCAGAACGGGTTGATGAAGTGCAGGCCCGAGGCCAGGGACTCGTCCTTGACCCGGCCGAAGATCACCACCACGCCCGCGTTGCCGGGGGGCACCACCACGGCCATGGACATGACGAAGAGGACCGCGCCCGCGGCCCAGGCGAGCACGTGGATGACGCCGAGGCGCTGGGACAGGGGAAAGCCCACCTGGGCCTTGGCCCGCCAGGCGATGGCGCCGGCGATGAACAGGAGGACGGCTATGAAGACCATGGGATGCTCCGGGAAGGGGTTCGTTGGACTGGAGGGGACATGCTCCACAAGTCTAACACTTTGAGAAATTCATGGCTTGTTCCTGGGGGCGCCCCGGGCGAATACCTCGAGCCAAGCGCCGTCCCTTGTCCTACCATGGATCGAGTTGAGGAAATCAAGTAGAAATCGTAGGAGTGCCCATGTTGAAGAAGGGTTTGGCCCTGGCGCTGACGGTCCTGGCGGGGACCGGGGCTGCCTGGGCGGCCGTCACCCCCCGGATCCTCACCAACCACCTGGGCTACGAAGCCACCGCGCCCAAGCGGGCCGTGGTGCAGGGCGGGCCCGCCGACGCCTTCGGACCCTTCGTCCTGCGGGTCCAGCCCAGCGACGAGGTGGTCTTCCGGGGCACCGCGGGCGCCGGCGCCCCGGTGGAGACGTGGCGCGACTGGCGCTTCTGGACCCTGGACTTCAGCGAACTCCAGGCCGAGGGCACCTATGTCATCGAGGTCCAGGGACCCCGGGGGCCCATCCGTTCCTTCCCGTTCCGCCTGGGCCGGGACCTGCTCGAGCGGGAGACCCTCTCGGACGTGCTGTTCTACTTCAAGGGCCAGCGCTGCTCGGGCGAGCTGGACCAGGCGGACCGCCATCTGTCCCGCCCCGGCGCCCAGGGACGTACCGTGGACGTCCACGGCGGCTGGTACGATGCCAGCGGGGACTATGGCATCCACCTCTCCCACCTGGATTTCTCGACCTGGTTCAACCCCCAGCAGGTGCCCCTGGTGGTGTTCAGCCTGGCCCGGACCCTGGAGCTGCTGGAGGCCCGGCGCGACGGGAATTTCGCCCAGATCAGCCGGCGCCTCGCGGATGAGCTGGCCTACGGCGCCGATTTTCTGGTGCGCATGCGGGACCCCGCGGGCACCTTCTTCCAGAGCATCGAGGCCCCGGGACCCGGGAAGAAGCCCGAGGACCGGCGCCTGGGCCGCTTCATGTCCAGTCAGTTCACCGTCAAGGTGGACCGCCCCGTCGAGGGCGCCCCCTTGCCCCAGGCGGACGCGGGTGTCGCCGACGTGAGCTACCGCAGCGGGGGCGGGCTGGCCGTGGCCGGGCTCGCCATGGCGGCCCGCGCCGCCCGGGGCGGCGAGTTCACCCGGGAGACCTACCTCAAGGCGGCCCGGGAGGCCTTCGCCTACCTGGAGGCCCACAACCGTGAGCTCACCAACGACGGGGTCGAGAACATCGTCGACGACTACTGCGCCCTCCTGGCGGCCTCCGAGCTGTTCCGCACCACCGGCGAGGCCGCCTACGGCGCCGCCGCCCGGCACCGGGCCGAGAGCCTCATGGCCCGGAGTGGCGAGGACTGCTGGCGGGCCGATGGCGGAGACCGCCCCTTCTTCCACGCCTCGGACGCGGGCGCGCCCGTGGTGGCTCTGCTGGACTACCTGCCCCTGGCCGACCCCGCCACCCAGACCCGCATCCGGGACACCGTGCGCCGCGCCCTGGAAGGCGAACTGAAGACCACAGGCGAGGTGGCCAATCCCTTCGGCCTGGCCCGGCAGGTGGTCCAGACCAAGGACGGTGGCCGCCGCTCGACCTTCTTCTATCCCCACGATGCGGAAACCGCGCCCTGGTGGCAGGGTGAGAACGCGCGCCTGGCCGGGCTCGCCGCGGCGGCCCGACTCGCGGTCCCCGCCTTTCCCGCCGACCCGGTCTTCCAGGACCGGCTCCGGGCCTACGCCGCCGACCAGCTCAACTGGATCCTGGGCCTGAACCCCTTCGACGCCTCCATGCTCCAGGGCGCCGGCCGGAACAATCCCGAATACAAGTTCTTCTCCAGCTGGGAGTACAAGAGCGCGCCCGGAGGCATCGTCAACGGCATCACATCGGGCTGGCAGGATGGCACGGGGATGGGCATCGACCTGAACGTGCCCTACGAAGTGACGCACCAGGATTCCGACTGGCGCTGGGCGGAGCAGTGGCTGCCCCACGCCGCCTGGTACCTGCTCGCCACGGCTGCGGGCCGGACCCAGGCCCCGGCGCCCAAGGTCGTCATCGGCTACATCTTCTGTCCGGACCGCAGGATCGAGCCCTCCTCGGTGGACCCCCGCAAGCTCACCCACATCAACTACGCCTTCGCCAACGTCCAGGACGGGAAGATGGTGGAGGGCTTCACGTTCGACACCGAGAACTTCCGGGCCCTGAACGAGATGAAGAAGGTGAATCCCGGGCTCAAGGTCCTGGTGTCCGTGGGCGGCTGGGGCTGGTCCGGGCACTTCTCGGACGTGGCCCTGACCCCCGCCTCAAGGAAGACCTTCATCGACAGCGCCGTGGCCTTCCTGGAGCGCCACCAGCTGGACGGCCTTGACGTGGACTGGGAATACCCCGGGCAGAAGGGCATCGGCAACACCTACCGCCCCGAGGACCGCGAAAACTGCACGGCCCTCATGGCCGGGCTGCGGGCCGCCCTGGACGCCACGGGCCGGCACTACCTGCTGTCCATGGCCACCGGCGCCGACGACGCCTGGCTGGCCCACACGGAAATGGACAAGCTCGGCGGCATCCTCGATTTCGTCAACCTCATGGCCTACGACCAGGCCGAACCCACCTCCATGACGGTGGACGGCCACCACGCGCCCCTCTTTACCCATCCGGACGACCCCAGGGCGAGGTCCGCCTCCAGCATGGTCGACCACTACCTCAAGGCCGGCGTCCCCCCCGCCAAGCTGGTGCTGGGCATCCCCTTCTACGGCCACGCCTGGGCCGGCGTCCCTCCCGCAGGCTTCGGCCTCCACCAGCCCGGCAGGAACCCCGACCCCGAGGTGGAGGCGTCCTTCCGCACCATCCGCGCGCGGCTGGAGAACAAGGACGGCTTCACGCGCCACTGGGACGACGTGGCCAAGGCCCCCTTCCTGTACAGCGAAGGCCGGCGGCTCTTCGTCTCCTACGAGGACGAGGCCTCCGCCGGCCTGAAGACCCGCTACGTCATGGACAAGGACCTGGCGGGGATCATGTTCTGGGAGCTGTGGGAAGACGCGGACGGCGCCCTGCTGGACGCCGTCAATCGCGGTCTTGGACGGTCTGGAACCGACTAGCGTGGCAGCATGGAGCCGGTCTTGAGGTAGCGGGTGTGGAAGGCGAAGGCCTCCTCGAACATGTGGGGGGAGTGGAGGCCGGCGCTGGGGTTCTTCATGGCGCGCTTGACGTAGTCCCAGAGGATGCCGCGGAATTCGGGGGCGGCGGCCTTGTCGATGATCTCCCTGGCCTTCTCCTTGGGGCTCTTGCCGCGCAGGTCGGCGAAGCCGAACTCGGTGACGATGCCGTTGACCTCGTGCTCGGTGTGGTCGATGTGCGAGGCGAAGGGCACGATGGCCGAGATCTTGCCGCCCTTGGCCGTGGCCGGCGACATGAAGATCGTGTAGGCCGAGTTGCGGGCGAAGTCGCCCGAGCCGCCGATGCCGTTCTCGATGCCCTTGCCCACGATGTGGGTGGAATTCACGTGGCCGTAGATGTCCGCTTCCACGAAGCCGTTCATGGCGATGCAGCCCAGGCGGCGGATGACCTCGGGATGGTTGGAGATCTCCTGGGGACGAAGGATGATCTGCTTGCGGTAGGTGTCGATGTTCTTGTTGAAGCGGACCTGGCCCTGGGGCGAGACCGAGAAGGCCGTGGCGGAGGCCGCCGTGAGCTTGCCGGAATCGAGCATGTCCAGCATGCCGTCCTGGATCACTTCCGTGTACGAGATCATGTTCTCGAAGGGGCCTTCGTTAAGGCCCACCAGCACCGCGTTGGCGATGTTGCCCACGCCCGACTGCAGGGGGGCGAGGTGCTTGGAGAGGCGGCCGGCCTTCACTTCGCCGTCGAAGAAGTCCAGGATATGCCCGGCGATGGCCTTGTGGATGTCCTCGGGGTCCTTGAAGGCCGCGTTGCGGTCGGGGTGGCTGGATTCCACCACGGCCACCACCTTGGACAGGTCGATGTTCCAGTACTTGGAGCCCTTGCGGTCATCGGCCTTGAGGATGGGGATGGGCACGCGATCGCCGTGGGTGGCGCTGATGGAGATGATGTCGTGCATCCCCTCCATGCGCTCGTCCTGCCAGTCGTTCACTTCCAGGATGATCTTGTCCGCATGTTCGAAATAGACGTTGTTGCCGCCGCAGGAGGAGGAGGGGACCAGGGTGCCGTCCTCGTTGATCCGGACCACTTCCACGATCGCGAAATCGAGGTTGTTCTTGCCCTTGCCGTAGTAGCCGTAGCGCACGAGGGAGCCCACGTGGCTCAGGTGCATGTCCTGGTATTCGATGAGGCCGGCGTTGATCTTCTCCCGGGTGACGGCGTCGCCCTGGTAGGGGAAGCGGAAGCGGGAGGCCTCCGTGATGCTCATCATGGTGTCCAGTTCGGGGCCCGTGGAGGCGCCAGTGAGCACGTCGAGCTTGAGGGGCTTGCCCTTGAGCCGCTCGTCCAGGGCGCGCTTGGCCAGGGCGATGGGCACGGCCTTGGGGTAGCCGGCGCCGGTGAAGCCCGACATGCCCACGACCGCGCCGTTGGGAATGAGCGCGGCGGCCGCTTCGGCGGACATCACCTTGGCCTGCAGGCCCTTATGGAGTATGCGGTTCGACATGGTGCGAGCCTCCTCAGCTAGGTAAGGTTGGAAAGATGTGCAGTGATCTTAAACCCATTCCGTTTCGTGAAGAATAGAATGTATTCGCCCTCGTGGGCCCCTGGGGCAGGACCCGCCGGAGCCTATACTGGGATTGAATCCCCCGCCATGACCCGGCCCGGCCCCTCGCAGCCACGGGCCTCAACCCAAAGGGAGGCAGCCATGAGACCCAATGTGAATCTCCCAGCCAGCGTGGAGGAGCGCCTGGCGGGTTGGGCACGGATCCAGGAAGGGAGGCGGGCCGCCCCCACGCCGGTGGCCCCGGGGCCCACCATCACCCTGAGCCGGCAGTTCGGCTGCGAGGGCTTCCCCCTGGCCCAGCGCCTCCAGGAGCGGCTGTCGGCCGCCACCGGCGCCGCCTGGAGCATCTTCGACAAGGCCCTCCTGGAAAAGGTCGCCCAGGACGAAGGCATCGCCCTGCGCATCCTGGACGGACTGGGGGACGCCACCCGGTCCCTGGAGGCCTACGGTTTCCTCCCCAGGGGCGCCATCACCCACGATGCCGCCTTCACCAAGGTGGCCGGGACCCTCGTGAAGGTCGCCCAGCAGGGCCATGCCATCATCGTGGGCCGTGGCGGGGCGGTGCTCTGCCAGCGGCTGGCCAACGCGTTCCACTTCCGCCTGGAGGCCCCCGAGGCCTGGCGGGTGGCCTCCCTGGAGCGCCGCCTGGGCGTCACCCGCGAGGAGGCCGAGCGAAGGGTCCGGGTCGAGCAGAAGGCCCGGGACCAGTTCCTCACGGAGTGCCTGGGCGCCGATGTGTCCGACCGGAGCTACTACGATGCCATCTTCAACAACGACCGCCATTCGGTCGACCAGATCGCCGCGGCCATCCAGGCCTATTTGAAGCTTCCCTAGAATCGGCAACCCGGGGTCAGGAGCGGAGCCACGGGCCCGGAGGGCCTGGGGAGCCGCGCAACCAGGTGAAGGTTGTCCTCGGGCGCCGTCGGGGGAGCCGGCGGCAGGTCCTTCTGGGCCACCTGCCGCTGGCTGGGGCGTGGCCTGGCGCGGGGCCGGACCCGGACCGAGGGTTCCTGGGACGGGAGCATCCAGGCCGCGGCAAGGCAGAACATCATCCACCCACGCAATGGGGACATGTTACCTCCTGGAGGAAAGGTGGTGTCCAGGGACGAGTTGGTATTAACTAAGCATAGACATTTTGGAGGCGCCCGCGAGGGGGCGGGAACAAATTATCTTTTGGAAGCATCTTCTTTTTAGGATTACTGGCTAGTTTGAGTAGTTCAATACTTATTAATAAATCAAGACCCATGGGTCCATTTGGAGGCCTCCCTCAGACTTTCAGGAACCACTGCCGCCGGTACAGGAACCACACCGGGAAGAACAGCACCACCACGTTCCCCACCGCGTAGAGCACCGAGGCGTTGAGCGGGCTCGCGAGCCGGCAGAACACCCGCTGGAAGAGCGCGTCGCCCACCGAGAGCCTCCCGGCCGCGGTGGTGACATGGAGGAGATCCGCAAACTGGGTGAGGGCGCAGGAGAGCAAATAGACGAGGATGGCGTTGGAGCCGTAGATGATGAGCGGGCGGGCCCAGGCGCGGTAGCCCTTCACGTCCACCAGGAAATGGCAGGCGCTGAAGAACACCAGGGCCCAGCCGGTCATGAAGATGACGTAGGTGGGCGTCCAGAGGGTCTTGTTGATGGGCATCCAGGGGGCGAGGCAGGTGCCCAGGGCCAGGAGGGCCCCGCCGGCCAGGGCCATCCAGCAGGTCTTTTCCAGGGGGGCATGGTCGGCGCGCCGCAGGTAGTCCCCGGCCAAGGTGCCCGCCAGGGCGGTGGCGATGGCCGTGACGGTGCCCACGAAGCCCTCCGGGTCCCAGGGCCGGGTCTGGGCCCAGCCATGGCCGTGGAGGAGGATGGAGTCCAGATAGTGCGCGAAGTTCCGGCCGGGTTCCAGCACGCCGGCGCCCACGCCCGGGACGGGCAGGGCATACATGGCGATCCCGTAGACCCCGAAGCAGGCGAGGATGGCCGCCACCCGGCCCTTGACCCCCGTATGAAGGTAGACGATGCTGCCGAAGGCGTAGCACAGGGCGATGCGCTGCAGCACCCCGGGGATGCGCAGGGTGGCCCAGTGCAGGTTCTGGCCGGGCAGGAGCCCGAAGGGGAACGTGTTGTACACGATCCCCAGCAGGAAGAGCAGCGCCGTGCGCCGCAGGATGCCCGGCAGCAGCTCGGCCAGGGGCGTCCCCTTGGCCTTCTTCGAAGCCAGGGAGAAGGTCATGGCCACGCCCATGATCCAGAGAAAGAAGGGGAACACCCAGTCCGCGCAGGTCCATCCGTTCCAGGACGCATGCTCCAGCTGCGGATACACGAAGTTCCAGGACCCCGGCGCGTTCACCAGGATCATGGCCGCGATGGTGAGGCCCCGGAAGGCGTCCAGGGAGAGGAGACGTTCTTGCTTCATCAGGACCTTCCGTCGCAATGGGGGATTCTTGGTTTATCTATTCAGAACCTCAAGCCTAACGTGGCCTGCAAGGCACCGCCATTTCTTGCGGGGGTCCACGTAGCGGACTTCCCCGGCAACAACCCAATCATTTTTGCACTTTAGCACTTTAGGTCGACCCGCTCCAATCCGGGTGCCAAACCCAATCCCGTGACAGTCCTGGGGGCCTTCAACCCAGAACCACATCCGCATGGGTCTTGAGTTCTTCCCGGACTCCAAGGACATTCCCCAGGGTATGGAGGAAGACCCTTACGCCTTCTTTGCGGGCGAACTTCAGCGCCGGAACCATATCGGAATCACCGCTGACCAGGACCAGACTCTCCGCGATTCGCTTGAGGGCGATCCATGCGATATCGAGCCCAATTTTAATATCCACTTGTTTCTGTTCAAACACAGGCTTGAAGTCATCCGCCAATAATGGCCTGGGACCTTGCTGCAATTCGCCCAGAGCCTGGGGGCTGAGTTTCCAGCCATGGTGCAGGAGGGTACCGCGTCGGACTGCGAAGTCGGGTTGAAGGTCCAACTCATGTAGAAGTCGTGCATTCCGTATGGCCACGGAGCCACCGCTATAAACGATCTGTTGACGAGTGATGGGTTGGGTTGCCACCCCCTCGAAGGGAGGCGAGTCATAGAAAAACACACGGAAAAGGGTCTTGTTCTGCAATCGGGGATGCTGAAGGATGCTCAGGCATTCTCCAGTGATATCTGTGGCGGTGGCATGTCGCTGGAGCTTCGAGTGAAGCCGTTTCTTCACAAAGCCACCATCCAGAAGAAGGACTACCCGGTCGTTCATATTTACGAAAAAAATGCCCCTTCGTGCGCGGAACCTTTCGGTCCTCTTCAATGGGTAGCGCACTCCGGGGCGGTATATCCTGCACTGGAAAGTATGGGGAGGCTGCTTATGGAAAGCAAGGTCTACAATGCTATAATAACACAATAAGTATATGTATTGCAAGTATTGGCTACACGCCGAAGGGGAAGCTTTGGGGCCGTGGCCTACGACTCCGCCACCACCGCCGGGTTCCGGATCTCCGCCGCCACTTCCTTCACGCCGTTGATGAGGAACTGCATCGCCACCGCCGCGAGGATGAGACCCATGAGCTTGGTGACGATCTTGGTGCCGGTGCCGCCCAGGTGGCCGGTGATCCAGCGGGCCTGGAGGAGGAAGAGGTGGATGAGCCAGCCGTTCAGGACGATGGCGCCCAGCACCGCCAGCACCTCTGAGATGCTGAGGCCCGCGATGAAGCCCATCACGGTGGAGATGGTGCCGGGGCCGGCCAGCATGGGAATACCCAGGGGGATGATGGCGATGTCCGCGCGCGTGGGGCCGTCCTGGCTGGCGTCCCTGAGGTGGGGATCCTCGCCGTAGAGCATGCCCATGGCCGAATACATGACCAGGATGCCGCCCACGAAGCGCATGGCGAGGGCCGTGAAACCGAAGAAGCCGAAGAGGACCTTGCCCAGCAGGGCGAAGCCGAGCATGACCAGGGTCGCGGTGAGGCTGGCCTTGAAGGCGGTCTGGCGCACTTTCGCCCGGTCCATCCCCCCGGTGAGTCCCGAGAAGATGACCGCGGCGCTGGTGGGGTTGATCACTGAAAATAGCGAGGTGAACACCCCGAGTGCGAAAGCCCAGGTGGGAAAGGGTCGGAAATGGAACATCGCCTGGGCCTTGAAGAAATTGGAGCCGCTTGCCGGATTTGAACCAGCGACCCTCTCATTACGAATGAGATGCTCTACCAGCTGAGCTAAAGCGGCCTGGGGAATGTCAAGGTCGTGCCCCGGCCATGGTCGCTCCACCCCTGAGCCCCGCCGCCGGATCCCGATCGCTCAGGAAACTCCAGTTTAGCTTGCCGGGGCCCTGCAGTTCAAGCCTCCAATTGGGCGCCCTGGCCCGGGCCTACAGTGCTAGTCTGCACGTGAGCAGCACCTTTGATGGAGGTCCGCATACATGGTCGCGTCCAGCAAGAAGGTCTTCGTTCTCGATACCAACGTGCTCCTGCACGATCCCACCGCCATCTTCCATTTCCAGGAACATGAGGTGGTCATACCCATTGTGGTCATCGAGGAAATCGACACGTTCAAGAAGGACCAGACCGAGATCGGCCGCAATGCCCGGAATGTCTCCCGGCAGCTGGACAAGCTGCGGGCCCTGGGCAACCTCAGCGCGGGCGTGCCCCTGGAGGGGGGCGGCTCCCTCAAGGTGGACGTGGCCCAGCACCCCCTGGACCTGACCATCACCACCCTGGACAAGCACAAGGCCGACAACCAGATCCTTGCCTGCGCCCTGGACCTCCTGAAGAACCGCAAGGAGCGCGTGGTCATGGTGTCCAAGGACACCAACCTGCGCATCAAGGCCGACGCCCTGGGCCTGTCCGCCGAGGACTACACCACCGACCGGGTGGCCCTGGACGAGCTCTACACCGGCACGGTGGTCTGGACCGTGGAGCCCGTCCAGGTGGACCAGCTCTTCGACGGGGGCCTCGTGCCCCCCGAGGGCGAGCTGCTGAACCCCAACCAGTTCGTGACCCTGATCGACCGCTCCAACGAGTCCCACACGGCCCTGGGCCGCTTCTACGCCTCGGACGGGCGGGTCCACCCCCTCAAGCGCCTGGAGGCGCCCCCCTGGGGCGTGAAGCCCCGGAACCGCGAGCAGCAGTTCGCCCTCGACCTTCTCCTGGACGACAACATCCAGGTGATCACCCTCATGGGCAAGGCGGGCACCGGCAAGACCCTCCTGGCCATCGCGGCGGGCCTGCAGCAGGTGGTGGACGAGGAGCGCTTCAACAAGCTCCTGGTGAGCCGCCCCGTGATGCCCCTGGGCCGCGACCTGGGCTTCCTCCCCGGGGACATCAACGAGAAGCTCAGGCCCTACATGCAGCCCATCTACGACAACCTGGACTTCATCGTGGCCGCCAACATGGAGCAGCGCAGGCGGTCGTCCATGACCCCCGCCCAGCTCGAGGAGGGGGGCTACATGTCCGTGGAGCCCCTCACCTACATCCGGGGCCGGAGCATCCCCAACCAGTACATCATCGTGGACGAGGCCCAGAACCTCACGCCCCACGAGGTCAAGACCATCCTCACCCGGGCCGGGGACGGCACCAAGATCGTCCTCACCGGGGATCCCTTCCAGATCGACAATCCGTACGTGGACGCCTCCAGCAACGGCCTCAGCTACCTGGCCGAGCACTTCAAGCACCTGGAAATCAGCGGCCACGTCACCCTGGTCAAGGGCGAGCGGAGCAAGATGGCCGAACTGGCCAGCAACCTGTTGTAGGAGTCCGCCCATGGCCGCCGAAGCATCCTGGGACAACGCGCCGGCGCCGCCTTCCCGGGGCTCCTCGGTCTTCGGGAAGGTGCTCATCGGCTGCGGGGCGGCCCTGCTGTGCTTCCTCATCGCCCTCGGGGCCCTGATCTGGCTGGTGGTCACCAAGGCCTCCAGGGCGATGGACCGGGGCTGGGCGCAGATCCATGCCGAGGTCGACAGCCTGCGCACCGAGGCCGGCGCAAGGTCCCTGTACCGGAACAACCCGGGCCTGGCCCAGAGCTACGCCTCGGAGGACGACTTCGTGAAGGCGGTGGCCTCCTGGCGCCCGAAGTTGGGCGAGTTCCCCGACAAGCGCCCGGGCTTCAAGGAGGTCGTCGCCGGAAGGCACGTCGGCGAAGTCTCCGTCAAGACCCGCGAGGGCGAAGGCCGCAAGGTGGTCACGGTGCGGGTCAAGATGTCCACCGGGTCCACGCTGGTGGTGGAGATCGAAAACGACAAACTCACCGACCTGCAGGTGGATTAAGTAAGTTGGGGCCGGCCGCGTCCTGCTTCGGGTTCCCCCATCACGCCCCGATTCCTCCGCTGGCGCGGCCGGCGGAGGAATCGGGGCGTGAGGGAGGGACCCGGATCGCCAGGATACCGAGTAGGACTGGAGAATTACCCCCGGATAAGCCAATATGCTTGCATGGTAAATGATGCTTCTTCGGATGCCCTGGCTCTGCTCCTCAAAGGCACGGTGACGTGCCATACCGAGGAACTCCTCCTGGCCCGCCTCAAGACGGGCCGGCCCCTGCGGATCAAGGCGGGCTTCGACCCCACGGCCCCCGACCTGCATCTCGGGCACGGGGTGCTCCTTCGGAAGATGGCCCAGTTCCAGGAACTGGGACACACCGTGATCTTCCTCATCGGCGATTTCACGGGGCTCATCGGGGACCCCACCGGCAAGAAGGCCACCCGCCCGCCCCTCACCCGGGAGGAGGTCCTGGCCAACGCCGAGACCTACAAGACCCAGGTCTTCAAGATCCTGGACCCGGCCAGGACGGAGATCCGCTTCAACAGCGAATGGATGGGGGGCCTCCACGGCGAGGACTGGATCCGCCTGGCCAGCAAGTTCACCCTGGCCCAGATGCTGGAGCGGAATGATTTCCAGAAGCGCATGGGGGCCAACGAACCCATCGCGCTCCATGAACTGCTCTATCCTCTGGTGCAGGCCTACGATTCCGTCGCCCTCGAATGCGATGTGGAGCTGGGCGGCAACGACCAGCTGTTCAACCTGATGAAGGGCCGCGACCTCCAGGTGGCCTGCGGGCAGGGCCCCCAGGTGGTGTTGACGGTCCCCCTGCTCCTTGGGCTGGACGGGGTCGAGAAGATGTCCAAGTCCCTGGGCAACTACATCGGCTTCATGGAGGACGCCGACACCCAGTACGGCAAGGTGATGAGCATTTCCGACGAGAACATGTGGAGCTGGTGGCTCCTCCTCACGGACCTCCTGCCCCGGGAGATCGAGGCGCTGAAGGGAGGCCATCCCATGGACGCCAAGAAGGCCCTGGCCCGGGAGATCGTCGGGCAGTTCCACGGCGCGGCCGAAGGCATGGCGGCCGGGGAGCGCTGGAGCAGGCGCTTCTCGGAGCGCAGCGTGGAGGATGCCCCGGTGGTGGAGGTGCCCCCCACCCAGGGCCCGGAAAGCCTGGCCAGGCTCCTGGTGGAACGGGGCATGGCCCCCTCCCGGAAGGAAGCCGAGCGCCTGATCCTGCAAGGGGCCGTGAGCCTGGACGGGACCAAGGTGGCCGAGCCCCGGCAGACCCTCGACCTGCCCGCCGGGGCATCCGTCCTGGTGCGGACCGGCAAGTTGAAACTGCAAAGGTGGGTGGTGCGATGAGTCTGCTGGCCCTCCAGGATCTCTTCAGGCGCTACCGGGACCGGGCCACGGGGGTCTGGAAACTGGGCCAGGATCCGAGCCGCACCATCTTCTTCGACTACGGCGACACCGTGTTCGCCCAGAGCACCCATCTCCAGGACCGCCTCACCACCATCCTCGTGGAGCGGGGACGGATCACCCAGGCCCAGATGGACCACGCCCTGGCCAACCTCAAGCCCGGCATCAGCATCGGCAAGAACCTCATCGAGATGGGGTTCATCACCCAGCGCGACCTGCTGGACATCGCGAAGTACCAGGTGGAGCGCATCATCCACGCCTGCATGGCCCAGAGCGACCTGCTGCCGGTCTTCGAGTCCCGGGAGCTGGACGCCCATGTGGTGAGGCTGCCCATGAACACCGCCCAGCTCCTGCTGGGGGCGACCCTGGCCATCCAGGACCGGGAATGGCTCCTGGAGCTGCTGGGCCCCCTCAACCAGGTGGTGGTCCTCCAGGGCAGGAGCCTCCAGGACCTCACCCTGCCCGCGGATCTGGCCAAGCTCACGCCGTACCTGGACGGGACCCGCACGGTGCTGGAACTGAGCCGGGAGGCCCAGGCCGAGCCCATGCGGGTGGGGGCCTTCGCCCTGTTCCTCCGGGAGATGGGCTGGGCCCGGCTGCACGAGATGCCCCCCCTGGACCGCCAGGCCCTGGAGTCGGCCCTGTCCCCGGACCCCGAGCCCCTTTCCGCCCCCCTGCCCGAGCCTTCCGGGGAACCGGTCCCCTCCCTGTTCGCGACGATCGAGGAGGCGGCCCGGCCCACCACGAACCTGGAGCACCTCTCCCAGTCCCTGGACGAGGCCCCGGCCGCGGTCCCGCCCATGGTCCCGTCCGAAGACACAGGTGAGCCCGAGGCCGATGCCGCAGCCGAGGCCGAGCTTGAACCCATCTACCTGCCCGAAGGCGTGCAGGAACCCCTCGCCGGCCTCCACGTGGAAACCGGCCAGGCGCAGATGCCCACCCCGGCCGTGGAGTTGCCGCCCCTTCCCGAGGAGACGGCGGAACCCCGTGTGCTGTTGACGGTTCCACCGGAACCCGCGCCCGAGCCACCCCCGCCGGCGCCCGAAGCTCCCCGCTCCCGCCGCCTCGTCGGCGTGCTGGCGGGGCTGCTGGTGGTAGCCTGTCTGGTCGGTGGAGGCCTCTGGCTCCGGCGTCGGCGCCGGGCCCATCCGCCCCAGCCGGTGCCCGTCAAGCTACCCCCCGCGTTGCCCGCTCCCCCGACCAGGCCCCCACCCGGGTCCGGCATCGCGGTGCCGCCCCCCAGCCCCGTCGTGGCCGAAGTCAAGCCTGAGGCCAAGGCCGAGGTGAAACCCGAAGCCAAGCTTGAAGCGAAGCCCGAAGCCAAGCCCGAAGCCAGGCCAATGGCCCCGAAGCCCATTCCCGCCTCCCTTCCGGAGCGTCTGGAGGCCATCAAGAAGGGCGACCTGACCAAGGCCCTGGCCCAGGGCGAGCAGCACGTGAAGGATGCGCCCGCCGAGCACTGGGTCATGCGCCTGGAGATCGCCTGCCAGGGCGACACCATCAAGCGGGTCACCGAACTCTTCAAGGAAGGCAAGCCGGACCTGTTCCTGCTGCCCATGACCCTGCGGGACGGACGGACCTGCTACCAGGTGCTGTACGGCAATTTCCCCTCGAAAGATGCCGCTGAGCGGGAGGGCAAGCACTTGCCGGCCGCCTTCATGGCCGAGCGGAACCACCCCAAGGTCTTCCGTTTTCCCGAAATTCCCAGGGAGCAGTAAAAAAATTTACTATAGTATAACGGTCTGACATAATCGAATAAGGCGGCAGACTTGTAAATAACATACCGGTTCTTGTGGATGTCAATTTACAATGGCAAGGCGATTGGTTAATATGGGGATCAGGGTTGATGATTGACCCAAGATCTTTATGGAGAACCATGGATTTCAACGTGCTGTCCACACAGAACTGGAGCAGGGCTTTCAGCGTCTGGATCGAAGACATCCAGGTGGTGTGCCATCCCGTCGTGACCGCACCCTTCGTCATCCGCTACAATCTCCTCCGCCGGGCCCGCGAGCTGAGCCGCACCACCGCCCTGGGGGTGGTCATGCTCTTCGCCCTGCACTGCACGCGTCCCCAGGCCACCCCGGTCGTGCCGGCACCCGAGCCCGTCGCCCCCGAAGCGCACGACACACCCAATGACCGCCTGGACGGCCATGTCTACACCGAATCCGGGCAGGCCAGCTGGTACGGGGGGGACGACGGCTTCGCGGGGCGGACCACCGCCAACGGCGAGCTCTTCGATCCCTTGGAGCTCACCTGTGCCCACCGCACGCTGCCCTTTGGCACCATCATCGAAGTGAAGAACCTGGAGACCGGGAAGAAGGCCATCGTCCGCGTGAACGACCGCGGGCCCTTCATCCGCGGGAGGGTGCTCGACGTTTCCGAAAAGGCCGCCAAGGCCCTGGGCATGCACGGCAACGGCACCGCCCGCATCCGCCTCCACACCGTGGACGCCAAGGGCCATCCCGCCCCGGTGGATCCCGCCGCCTCCCAGGGCGATCCGTACACCATCCAGGTGGCGGCCCTGGCGGATCCCGCCAACATCGCCCGGCTGAGCAAGGAACTGCGCGCCACCATCGGGGTCGTGAACCTCCAGGAAGCCCACGCCAAGGGCGGCGCCACCATCCAGCGGGTCCGGGTGGGCAGCTACACCAAGCTCGATGACGCCAGGAAGGCGGCCGAGACCATCGCCAAGCTCTTCAAGGACCGGGGCCTCGAGCCCTTCATCACCCGTGAGGAATAGTCCCCCCTTCCTGGTGATCGCCGCCGGTGGCCAGGGCGCCCGCATGGGCGGAGGGGTCCCCAAGCAGTTCCGGGACTGGGGCGGCAGGACGCTGCTGGAAGCCACGGTCCGGGCCTTCCTGGTGCCCGCCATGCCGGCCCTGGCGGGCATCGCCCTGGCGGTGCCGGGAGACCGGCTGGCCGAGGCGGGTGCCTGGGCTTTTGGCCTGCCCACCTGGGTGGTAGCCGGTGGCACGACCCGTCAGGCGTCCGTGGGCCTGGCCCTGGCCGCCCTCCCCGACGCGCCCGGGGCCCCGGTGCTGATCCATGACGGCGTCCGTCCCTTTCCGCCTCCGGGGCCGGTGAGGGAGGCCCTGGCCGCCCTGGCGGACTGGGATGGCGCCGTGCTGGGGGAGCCTGCCACCGATACCCTCAAGCGGGTCGATGAGCAGGGCCTCATCCTGGCCACGGTCCCCCGGGCCGGCATCTTCCGGGCCCAGACCCCGCAGGTGGCCCGGCTGGGCCTGTGGCGCCGGGCCTTCCAGTGGGCCGAGGACACCGGCTTCACCGGCACCGACGATGTCTCCCTGCTCGAAGCCATGGGCCTGCGGGTGAAACTGGTCCTGTCGCCGCCGGGCAACCTCAAGCTCACCACCCCGGAGGACTGGGACCGCTACGGTCCGGGCACCACAGGGTGTGGTGGAAAGACCTACAACCCCTGAGCTTGAGTGTGCGGTTAAAGATTGTAATCAAACAAGCTTAATAGATGGCATGATCCTTGCTCTAAGGCTGGTGAGGATTTCATGCATCATACCCGCCACGCCCAGACCCTTCGCCAGCCCGCAACCCTTTCGGGCCGGGGTCTGCATGGGGATCTGCCCTGCACCGTGACGCTGCGGCCCGCCGAGCGCGCCTCGGGTCTCGTCTTCCTCCACACCCCCAGTGGCGTGGAAATCCCAGCCACCGCCGAATTCGTCGGCGACTGCAGCCTGTCCACCTCCCTCACCCGGGATGGCGTGCGGCTCCGCACCGTCGAGCACCTTCTGTCCGCCCTGGTGGGGCTGGGCATCGACCACCTCACCATCGAAGTGGACGGCGAGGAACTGCCCATCCTGGACGGCAGCGCCGAGCCCTGGGTGAAGGCCATACAGGCAGCCGGCCTCCGCCCCATGGCCATCTGGCCCCGTTTCATGAAGATCCTCAAGCCCGTGGACGTGCGCATGGGCGACAAGTGGATGCGGGTCTCCCCCTGGAACGGACTGCGGGTGGCCTACACGATCATCTACGACAATCCCTTCATCGGGCGCCAGTCCCGGGAGATGACCCTCACACCCGAGAAGTTCACCCGCGAGCTGGGCCATGCCCGGACCTTCTGCCTGGAAGCCGACATCGCGTTCATGCATGCCCATGGCCTGGCCAAGGGCGGCAGTCTGGACAATGCCGTCGTCTTCGGGAACCACGGGCCCCTCAACGAGTCCCTGCGCTACGAGGACGAGGCCGTGCGGCACAAGATGATGGATCTGATCGGGGACCTGGCCCTTCTGGGAGCCCCGCTGGAAGGCTTCGTGGAAGCCCACTGCGCGGGTCACGCCGTCCATGCCGAACTGGCCAGGGCCATCCTGGCGGACCCCACCGCCTGGACCTGGGCGGATGCCGAGCCCACCGTCCGTCCCCGCAAGCTTTTTTCCCAGGGCCTGCCGGCAGCTCAGCCTGTCCTGGCCTGATTTTCCCGCTTTTCCCGGTGTCGCTGGGATAACCTGGAGCTGGATGAACAAAGCGGGGATGAATTGGATATTCGAAGCGCAGCAGCCCTGGGAGCACCTGACGGAGGTGTGCTTGGAGCCCCCTCCATCGATGCCTTCCTGGAAGCTCTCCTGCGGACCTCGGCCTGTGGCCGGGTCTGGCTGGCGGGCTCCCTCCAGGAAACGTGGCAGGGCCGGGTCCAGCGCAGCGGCATCCCCTGCGAGATCCTGACCCTGGAAGGCCGGGACGTGGCCAACACGCTCATGGACACGGCCAGCGCCTGCGGGCCCCGGGAGCAGATCTGGCTGAACCTGGACCGGTCGCCCACCCTGGACCAGGTGGACCTGCTGACCCTCGACGCTTTCCTGGCCTTCGCGGCCACCCGGCCCCACCCGCCCCTGGTGGTGCTCATGCGGGACGATGCGCCCGCGCTGCCCCGCACCGAGCGCCTGGCGGTGGACCGCCACGGCATCGTGCTGCTCCTGAGGGAGAGCCCCGGCGGGGCCTACGCCGTGGGTGCGCCCAAGCTCCTCGCGACCCTGGAGGGTCCGGGGCTCGGGACCTTCGAGCCTCCCGCCACCTTCGCCAGGCCTGGCCTTCGGCCTCGGCATCTCCTGGCGCTGGATATCGACGGGGTCCTCATCGATCCGGGCCGCTCCTTCCACGAAGCGGTGGCTTCCACGCTGGCGGAACTGGCCCCGGGTCTGGCCTGGGACGACGACCATTTCGCGGCCTTCAAGCGGGTAGGGGGGTTCAACAACGATTTCCGCCTGACGGCCGGGGCGCTGGCGTTGGCCGAGCAGGGTGGCCTGGAGGAACTCCGCCATGCCGAAGGCCGGGGCTTCCCCCACCTGGAGACGCGCATCCAGGAACTGGAGCCCCTGTGCCGCAGCCTGGTCCAGAAGCACTATGTGCGCACCCGGCGCCTCGAGCGCCCCATGGTCACCCGGGAGGAACTGGACGCCTTCGAGGGTGAGCTGGCGATCTTCACCGGCCGGCCCCCGGATGAGCTGACCTTGGCCTTCCAGGTCCTCGGTTTCCGCCTGCCGGCGGTGTCCGACAGCGTCCCCCATCTCCGCAAGCCCCGGCCTGAAGGGCTCCTGCAGCTGGCCGACGCCTTCAGGGCCACCCGGGTGACCTTCGTGGGCGATACCTGCGACGACGGGGCGGCGCTGCGTTCCGCCCGGGCGCTCTGCCCCGGCGTGGACTGGCGCTTTGCGGCGGTGGGGCCCGACCGCCAGTGGGTGGCCGAGGAGGGCGACCTCCAGGCGCCCCGCCTCAAGGACCTCCTGGCCCAGCTCGGGCGGACCCGGTCATGATCACGGTCATCGACGCGGGCAGCGAGAGCCTCCACACCCTGACGGGCGCCCTGGCCCACCTGGGCTTTGGCATGGTGCGGGCCGGCACACCCGGGCAGGCGGCGCCGTCCGGGCCCATCCTCCTGGCGGGGGCAGGCCCCTACGACCCGGCCTGCGCCGCCCTGAAAGCCTGCGGCTGGTGGTACGACCTGCCCCAGCTGGCGGCCCTGGGCCGTCCGGTGCTGGGGATCGGGCTGGGCCTCCACCTCCTGGCCGAGGGCAGCGAGGAGGCGCCGCGCAGCGCGGGCCTGGCCCTGCTGCCCGGCATCGTCCGGAGCCTGGGCCCGGGCGTGAAGATCCCCCACGACGCCTGGACCTCCGTGAAGCAGCACCGCCCCCACGACACCGTTCCGGATCCACGGGGCGCCTGGCTCTACTTCAAGCATGCCCATGCCCTGGAACCCACCAGCCTGACCCTGCACACCGCCGTCCACGGACGGACCTTCTCGGCCCTGGAGATGCGTGGCCAGTGCCTGGGCATCCAGGCCCACCCGGAGAAGTCCGGCTCGTTCGGGCTCATCCTCCTGGAAAAGCTCCTGGCCTGCCTGGGGGAAGCCCCCCGGGCCCGGGTCGCCGACGGCAGCAACTGAGGTCAGCCATGGATGCCAAACGTCTCGTGCCGGTGCTCCACCTCAACGCGGGCCGGATCGTGGACCCGGTGACCGGGGCCGACCTGGGTCCGCCCTCCCCGTGGGCCCGCCGCCTCGAGATGGAGGGCGCCGACGAACTCCTGTTCGTGGCGCGCGACCTCGAACTGGACTGGGTCCAGGAGGTGGCCGGGGTCCTCTTCATCCCCTTCGCCCTGGAAGCCCCCTTCAAGGACGCCCTGGAAGCGGCCGCGGCCCTGGCAGCCGGCGCCGACAAGGTGGTGGTCGGCTCGTTGACCTTCGATGCGCACAGCCTGGGCCGGGGCCGGGTGGCGGCTTCCCTGGAAGCAGACGGTTCCGGTGGCTGGTCCCGGTCCCTGACGCACATGGCCGAACTCGGCCAGGCCGGGGCAGGGGAGATCCTCCTGACGGCGACCGGCGGGAACCTGGCCGAACTGTGCTGTGCCCTGGCCAAGCTGCCGACCACCGTCATCCTCCGCTGCCCGGAACCCGCGGACGCAGTCCTGGCCCTGGCCCACGGGGCCGACGGCATCGCCTTCCCGGCAGGGCTGAGGCGGACCTCCGACTACAAGGACCTCCTGGGGGCCGCCGGGGTCGCCCTGCGCCGCTGAAGCGAGGAGCCTCCCTGGGCTGAGCCGGACCTGTCCAAGCTGACGTTGCGGGAGGCAGGCCGAAGGTCTTGACACAAATAATAAAACAATTATAAATACTGGAGCCTGCTCGCTACGAAAGGTGCCCTGGAGGGGGATATGAGAAGATCGACCTTGCTAAGCTTCACCTTGCTGGGCCTCTGTGGCGTTGGCAGCCTCCGGGCCCAGGAGACTGACAAGATAACCCAGTACATCCAGGCCTTGAACTACGATGCCCGCAAGCTCCTGGCCCTCCCCGATTCGGGGTCGCCGGAGGTCCTGCCGGCCCGTACCGAAGAGGGCACCAAGCTGATCCTCTGTACGTCCACCAAGAGGACCCTGGATGGTGATCTGGACCAGGTCACCATCCTGTCCTCGAGCCCCAAGGACGTATTTCCGGGCGCCCTGGTCCTGGCCGACGGCAACCTCGCCGCCGGCAAGCCGTCCCGGATCTCCCTGGCCCCGGGGCCCCTGACCCTGTCCATCGACCTGCCCAACCTGGGTGAGGCCGGCAGCGTACGGGTGAATGAGCCCAAGCAGAGCACCGTCAAGGCCGCCATCGACAAGATGGTGGCAGCCTGGTTCCAGAACAACAACAACAACGGCCAAGCCGCCCGGCAGAGTCTGAACATCAAGAAGGCCTACAGTTCCCAGCAGGCGGCCCTGAGTCTGGGCGTGTCAGCCAAGTGGGATAGCGGCCACACCTTCACCCTGGACAGCGACCTCAGCAAACGGGCCAAGACTTCCACCACCATCGCCCTGTTCAAGCAGATCTACTACTCCGTGTCGGTCGACCCCCCGGAGCAGCCGGGCCAGGCCTTCGGTCCCGGGGTCACCCTGGGCAGCGTCCAGGTCGTGACCACCGCCAACAACCCCCCGGCCTATGTCAGGAGCATGGATTACGGCCGGATCATCCTGATCAAAATGGACACCCAGGCCTCGGAAACCGAGGCGGATCTGACGAGCGCCTTGACCTACGCCACCCGGGGAGGCAAGGATACCGGGCTCTCCGCCGATCTGACGGCCAAGTACAAGAGCATCGCCAACAACTCCCAGTTCACGGTGGTGACCCTGGGCGGCAACGCCCAGGCGGCGACCGACGTCATGAACGGCTCCAAGGCCATGGAAAACCTGCCCAACCTGATTCGTGATTCGGCCGTGTTCAACAGCCAGAACCCGGCCTATCCCATCGCCTACGCCGTGAATTTCCTCAAGGGCAATGCGGTGGCGACCATGCATTATGACGACACCTACCTGGAACAGAACTGCAGGACCTTGGAGGGCAATTTCGTGAAGGTGGTCAACGATGCCGGGATCTACGCCAAGTTCGAGATCACGTGGGTCGACAAGGACGCTTCGGGCAGGTCCGTGCCACGCTCCTGGGACTCCGGTCCCTGCGCGATCGGGTACGAAAAAACCATCCTCATGTCCCCGGAGGCCTCCGAGATCGTCATCACGGGCAGCAAGAGCACTCTGGTCAACTGGAATGAAGTTTTCAAGGTCAAGCTCCCCCACCCGGACAACAGGTCCTACCGGATAAAGGGCACCGTGTTCAATGTGGGCTGGGAGGCACACTCGAACTAGTGTAGGCCCATCGAATCAGCGGAACCATTCCGCCTCGGGACATCCGACTGAATCATTTGTGGTGGACTCTGACAAATCCGGGCCTCCCGGTGGCTTCAGCGAAATGCCTTGAAGCGCAGAGAAAAACGTAGAGCCCCGCAGAGGTGCGCAGAGGATGCTGGTTCGTAGTGTTTCTTCATCACCATGGAGCCGGGGCCTAGTAGAAAGATTCCAAAATAACATTGCTGAATGTCTCCGATGTCCTACGCTTATAGGTAGGTCATCGGAGGATTTATGGGGCGTATACCCATACGGGCCAAGCTTGTGCTCGATGCAGAAGCCAAGTCCAAACTTGAAACCATTGCGAAATCCAGA
>Ga0316217_10001081_pt1 | contig 36809 bp, 23 predicted proteins | sample 1anoAmetaG_FD_203633 | JGI IMG/M metagenome (GOLD analysis project Ga0316217, IMG submission 203633) | Freshwater microbial communities from Trout Bog Lake, Wisconsin, USA - 1anoA | ecosystem: Environmental > Aquatic > Freshwater > Lake > Hypolimnion/Profundal zone | place: USA: Wisconsin...
GTTCGTCGCGTTTCCCAAATAAAATTTGGCGCATACGATCAAGCACGGGATCTTCCCAGCCGGCGGGCGCACTGGCCGCCCGCTTGCGTGACACAATCCAGATGGACGATGCAAGTGAAGCCCGATTCAAATTACGGAACCCACCAGGCATTTCCGTCATAATTGGCCAACTTGCCGTAACCAAAAAACCGGAACGAATCATTGCGGCGACAAGAGTCTCCCATGCGTCAACATCCTTGTTGGCGAAGACGACAACAAAGCAGCCAGTTTCGGCCAAGCGAATGCAACACTGGCCGAAGGCAGAAGTCATCCCATCTTCATAAGCCTGCTTCGCTCTTAATTTGTCACCGCCGTGTCGAGAATCATCTTCAATTAATTCTCCATCTTGGCTGGCTTGATCCCACTTCGGGGAAACCACCCTATCAAATGCTTTCTGATACTCAGGGTTCAGCGTTCCAATGATGCGCTTTTGCCAAATAAAGAAAAAATCCATCAAGTCAGAGTAAGGAATCGCATCATAATAAGGTGGGTCAGTAAAAATTAAATCCTGTAAGTCTCCACCACCCTTCAAACTGCTTTCACATCGAACAGACGGAGAAAAGCTGGTATGCGCCGCAGCGGCAAGCAAAGACTCCAGTGCTTTTGAAGCAACCTGAATCCCGCCAGAATAAAAGCGATCTGACTCAGTCAGTGGATTCGCTTCTGCAAAATCCCAAGTAACGGGTAAGGCATATCGGCTAAACGTCTGCTTGACTTCGCCTGCTGCCGAATCCCAGATGCAAAGGACGCTCATGTAATTTACGAAGCGCCCAAATAGAATCGTAAGGTAGGCACATAATGCTTCGGCCTTTTCGACATCTTGCTTCCCGGCAAGTGTGATCGCTTCCCGTGTGTGTTTGGCAAAAGTTCCGAGTGCGAAAAGCTGGCGACTCGTGAAAAGCGCGCTCCATTCCTTGATGCCGTAACGATGTAGAGAAAATGCACGACATGCACCACTGCCACCGCCCGCAGGCGTTGGTTCGTTTATCATTCCGAAAGGGATTTCTCGGAACAAGTCTTCTAGGTCCTCCAGCTCAACAGCAGCAGCTTTCAGTTCAACTGGCGTAGGAAGACGATAGAGTTTTTCAGAACCTTTTCCAGAAATTCGCTTCGCGTCAACAACTGCGGCGATCATTTGCGTTCCGAGTAGCCCTTGCTGCCCCTGTCGCGGAAGATCCTCTTTTTTTGTCAAGGCAACAACACCAGGCCGACCGCTGCAAGGACTCCAAACCCCAGCACTGTTCATAGTGCCATTCTTCAAAAAGACTTCCAGAGTTTCCGCTGTGACTTCCCACTGCCGCAAAAAATCAAATTGCTCCACAATACGATGTGGTTGCGCCAATTCTGCTTCACGCAAAAGTCGAAAAGTAACGCCTGAACCGTCTTCGTTTGGCACAGGCAGTATTGCAACACGTTTGCCTTTTCTCTTGCAGAGCCAGAATGTCTTCAGAAGCGGGATGCGTCCGGTTGTTTGCGGGTCGCGCGCAGTGCGCGCCCAAAGGTATGCCACCGTCGGTTCGCCATCTTCCACCGGATACCGAGTTGCCAAATCCTGACATGAACGTTCCAGAACCCAACGTCCCCAAGCGCGAACTTGCCAAGCTAATCCTGCATCCGGCAGCGACAGCAATTGGATTTGTTTTGGGTCGGTAAAGTGGGGTTTCTGTTCGCCTCTCCGCTTCTTGATTTTGCCGCCAATGAAATCTTCGACGAAGTCTGGCCACTCGCGCACGAAATCCGGCAATGGCCATTTCTTACCCGCGAACCGTTGCGGATAATCCAGCGTGCATTTTTGGATAAACCAAGCCACCGGATTCAAGTCCGCTGACGAGACATTGCAACCAAGCCGCATGGCTTCCAGCGGGATCGCGCCGCCGCCAGCAAATGGGTCCAACACTTTCGGCGCATTGCCGTCGTAAAATGTTTTGATCGCCTCACGCAGCGTGTCCATCGCGGCGGCATTTTCATTGCCCCATGCCAGCACGCCGCCTTGCACGACCAATTTTTCTTCGGACACCGAATTACCTTCTTCGTCTTCCGTCGTGACCAGTTTTTTCACCACCGTGCCGCCAATCAAATCCAGCAATTCCTGACGCTTCTGCGCGTCGCCCGGATCAGGCAGCAGGGTGCAGAGCAGCGCCGCCCGGCACGCCGCCAGTGGCCGTCGCGCCGGCCAGATGTGCAGCGTGGAAATGTGCCCGTGCCGCACATTCTTTTCATGCACGCTGGTCAGTGACGCCTGTTTCAATGGAAAGGCGACTTCAATCAGTCTCGGTTTATCGGTCATGCGGATTATTCTGCCGGTTTACCGTCCTCCAACATCCGGCCATATAACTTAAGCCGTTCTTCCAGGAGCTTTTTGTCCGGCAGCTTCGTGAGGTATTCCGACACCTGCAGCTTGTGCGGACCGCCGGCCAGTAACAGTTCGACGTGTTGTTGATTCTTCGACGTGCAGAGCACCAATCCCACCGGCTCGTTCTCGTGCTCCCGCCATTCGTGCCGCTTCAGCCAGGACAGGTAAAGGTCCATCTGCCCTTTGTCCGCCGCGAGAAACGGGCCAATTTTGAGATCCACCGCCACCAGGCAGCGCAGCGTCCGGTGGTAAAAAAGCAAGTCCAAAAAGTAGTCCTCATCGTCAATCCGCATGGCATATTGGCAACGGATGAAACAGAAATCACTGCCCAGTTCGGTGAGGAATTGCTGCAGGTTGCTGATGATGGCCGCCTCCAGGTCCTTCTCCGAATACGCCCCCGTCAACCCCAGAAAATCAAGGAGATACGGGTCCTTGAAGGCGTCTTGGTAGCTGGCGATTTCTGGGGCGCCCTTCTGCTTTTCAAGCTTCACCAAGGCGCGGGTGTCACTCGACAACGCGACCCGCTCAAACAAGGCGCCGGCGATCTGCCGCTGCATTTCGCGTTTGGACCAGCGTTGGTGGCAGGCTTGTTCAAAGTAGAACCGCCGCTGCCGGACCTCCCGGACGCCCAGGAGAATCCGGTAGTGGGTCCAACCGAGATGATAATGTTTGGCGAAATCCACCAGGAGGCGTTCGCCGGCTTCGTCTGTCACCGGCTGTGGCCACCCTGGGGCCATGGATTTGCCAGCCACTGGCTGGCAAATTTCCGACCGCACTGATTTGCCAGCCGCTGGCTGGCGAAGCTGAAAAATCTCGTGGAACCGCCGCATGTCCTGCAGGTTCGGCCGGGAGAAACCGCGCCCGTATTCCACCTTGAGCCGGTCGCCCAGGCCGGCCAGGAGCGCTTCACCGTATCCGGCCCGGCCGGGTGCGGTTTGCAACTGTGTGCTGATGACACGTCCAATGTTCCAATAGAGCGTTACCATTGAGAGGTTGGCCGCCGTGACCGCCCGATGCCGCGCCTCCTCGATCAAAGAGCGTATTTCCGGCAACAGCTTCTCGACCGCCTTGGCGAGGTTGGCTGGCTTGCGTTCAAGGATTTCCGTTTCCTGGTTTTTCATTGTGATTTCATGTTTGCCACGGACGCGCCGATATGAAATCGTATTCCCATATTCGGGAGTTAAGGGTGCTGGTTAATTCCGTAAGGAATTGTGGCAGCAATGCCCCCACACCAAACACTCCCTTCCATTTCACCCCGCCGGTGATAGCATCACCGGCCCGACACCCGGCGCAAGCCGGGTGTCTCTTTTTCGGGATCAGCCCATTTGCGCCGGAGGACGGGCTTCCTTGTTCCGGCTGCGGGCCGAACGACCACCGAGCGCCTTCTTTTTCCCAAAATGCCAAAGCCGGCTCCGCAAAGCCGGCCTCGCGTCCTGCCATCGAAACGCACAGGAGGGATGTGCCCTTAATATAAGGGCAGGTTTGGGCAGCGTCAACGGCGGAAAATGTGGGGAAATGGGCCGTTTTTTTCATGATGGCTCCGCCTCCTTGATGATGTCCCCGATGTTCAGCGTGAAGCTCTGGCGCGTCTTGAACGCCAGCCGCACCGGGTCTTGTACGCGGAACAGGCGTGGCTCGGTGGCGCAGTCGGTGACGACGTATAGCCAGTATTTCTCCCGCACGTTTGCCGCCGTCGGCCATTCATTCTCCGTCAAGTGTACTTGGCCACGTCCAGCCCGGCCCTTGACCTCGATGACAATTTTTTCGCTGTTCGCCCGGTGGCTTTCCAGGTCGTACCCCCGCGCCAGATGCGGCGAGGACACGTCGAACACCTTCGCCTTGTGTTTGTCCACTTCGTAGTTGATGGCCACGCGCATGGCGATGGCCTCGATGTTCTTGTCGTAGCTTTCCAGCGCTTCCGGGCTTTTGTCCGGGATCACCAAGGCAATCGCGATGCGGTCCAGCGTGATGATGTCCAGCAGGTCGCCGCGCCGCTGCTCGTAGAGCAATGCCTCGGCCTTCTCCTGCTCGATGCGGCCTTGCTCGCGCTTCACCAAATCCAGTTGCGTGGCGGCTTGCTCGTCGCCATCCCGGACGCGGCGGGCAAAATCCACCCGTCTTTCGGCCATTTCACCAGCGGAGAAATCAAACCCGCGCTGCAAATCATCCAGCCGCGACGACGACTCGGCGCGCACCGCCGCCCGCGCTGGTTGCACAAAGGTTGTTTCCGCCAGCATCCGGGCGTGCAGATCCGCCTTTTGGACTTTGTCCTGTGGGGAATCCAGTAACGCGCCCGCTTTCCACGCGACCGCCGGGGGCGCACCCACCAGGGCCATCAAATGATTCGGCGCACAGGTGGTGAACTCGCCCTTGCTGTCCCAGCGCAACCCCATCAATCGGCGTTCCAACAGGCGCGGCTTCGCATCACCGCCACGAAGCGACCGCTCGCCTAGCTGGCAAACATACAGTGCCGCGTAGTAGGGTTCATCCGCTGTCGGGTCGAGAAAAAATCCGCCGCGTTGCGCGTCGGCGCTGAACCGCCGGATGGTTTCATCGCAGAAGGCGTTGAACAACGGCTCGCCCGGACGCAGGAACGCGATTGGCGCGGCGTCGCTGCCCGCCGAACCGTCACGCCGCACGGAAATGTAAGGCGGCAGTCCGCCGCGCCAATGGCTTGCCAGCGGTTCAATCCAGTCCGAACCCGACGACCGGTTCAGCCGGGCGCACTGGTTCAGGTCGCCCTCGATTTCAAATCCCAGCCGGGGTAGCGCCTTCTCGGCAAAATTCTGGACGTAGGCCGGCAGCAGTTGGTTGAAACGCTCGACTTCAATCTCGCTGTTCAGTTGGCCCAGCCGTTTGGCGACATCGCCAAAAGACGATGCCTGCTTGCGCTGTTCCTCGACCGCCGCCCGCAGCCGTTGCGTCGCAAACATGCTGTCCAGTGTCTTTTGGGCGGAGTAGGGCGCGGTTTCAAATAACGCCTCCCGCAACAAGTCGCGGATGGAAACTTCTTGCAGTTGTTGCCCAACCACGTCGAAAACCTTGTCGGTGCAAAGTTCCCGCCGCGCTTCATCCAACTTCGCCAGCAGAGTCGCCAGCACGTCGCCTTCGCGGGTTTTGTCCGCGATGAAATTGAAGATGCGAACCTCATCGTGCCGCTGGCCAAAACGGTGTAACCGGCCCATGCGCTGTTCCAGCCGCGCCGGATTCCACGGCACGTCAAAATTCACCATCAGCCAGGCGAACTGCAAATTGATGCCTTCGCCCGCCGCGTCCGTCGCCAGCATGATGCGGGCGCTCGGCGCGTCCGGGTTCGGCAGGTTTTGGCGGCGACGTTCCGCCGGGGGCATGAAGAAAATCCGCTGGCGCTCGCGTTCTTCCACGTCCATGCCGCCGTGGATCGCCGCGATTTGCCCGGTGTAACCCAGCGCCTCAAATCGTTGCTGCAAATGTTCGAGTGTGTCCCGATGCTCTGTGAAAATCAGCAGGCGTTCCTGTTGAAATTCCGCCGCGTCCACCAGTTCGCGCAGCTTCAAGAACTTCGTTTCGCATTGCGCGCCCAGGATGTCCTCACCCTGCTTGATGATCTCGTCCAGATAGCGCAGTTCCGCTTCAAGCTGTTTCTCCATTTTGGGTTTCGCCAATGCCAGCGCTTGGTCCTCCACGCGCTCCTGACTTTCGGTGCCTGTTTCCGTTGGTTCAGAATCATCGGCGGTGGTCGTGTCGAACTGTTCCAGCAGCCGTTCCGGGCTAGGCTGGTTCTCGACGATGTCCGCGTCCATGATACGTTTGCGCCGCCGTTCCAGGGATTGCACCATCGCATAGGTCGAGCTTGCCAACCGGCGTTGTAGCACGGCCACCACCATCGCCGCCGCATTCCGGTTCAGCGATTTGTTCGTTTCAAAACTCCACCGCAGATAATCGGATGACTCATCGTAGAAGGCGCGCTCTTTGGGCGAGAGATCGAATTTGACCGACTGGCACAGGCGCGGCTTGTAGATGGGTTGCGATTGGTAATCCACCATTTCCTCTTTGAGCCGGCGAATGAAGTACTTCCGGCGCTTTTCCTGTCCCACTTGACCCAGCGCATCCACCGTCGAAAAGACGTTGGCATCCAGCAACCGCCACAGCGCGAAATAGGGGAACTGCTTGCCCATGTGCGGCGTCGCGGTGAGCAGCAGCAGATGCGTGGACTTCGCCAGCGTTTCCGCCAGTCGGTAACGCTTCGTCTTGGTGTCCAACCGCCGGCTATCAGACCATGACAGCTTGTGTGCCTCGTCGAACACCGCCAAATCGAAGCGCCCATCATGCAGCCGTTGGCGGATCGCTTCCGTCGCCGCCGTGTCCACGCTGATGATGAACAGGCCCTCGTCGTTCCCCAGCGGATCGGCGTTTTGAAAGTCTTGCCCGCGCAAAATCCTGAAATCCAAGTCGAAGAAGTTCCGCAACTCGCGCTGCCAGTTCCACGTCAGCCCGGCTGGGCAGCAGATGATGACCCGGCGCAATCGGCCACGGTTGAGCATTTCCCGGATGTACAGGCCCGTCATCACTGTTTTGCCCGCGCCCGCGTCGTCGGCCAGCAGAAACCGCAGTGGATTTTGCGGCAGCATGTGTTCATACACCGCCACGCGCTGATGCGGCAGGGGAACGACGCGGGAAAGTTCCAGGCCGAATGCCTTGTTGAATTGGTGCCCATTTTGCAACCGGTGAGCATCCACGACCAATTTGATGGCTTCGGGATCACCCTCGAAATTCAGCGTGACCGGAACGGTATCCTTGATTTCGTAGCCCAAGGTCGTTTGGGATTCCTTCCGCGCCGCCAACTCTTGGATGCGTTCGATCCGGTCACTTTGCGGCTCGGCTTTGCCGTTCTCCCAGCGATTGACCGTAGTGAAAGACACCCCCAGTGCCCTCGCAAATTCAACCTGCGAGAACCCAAGTCCAAGTCGTATTTTCTTGATGTCGTCTGCGTTCACTGTGTCTATAATAGCACTCAGTTAATAAATGTCAATAGGCTATATAGCGTACGCTATAACAAACCAAAATAATTAGTTTGATCGCGGTTGCCTCGAGGAATGAATGTGCGGTTCAAGCTGAGGTTGTGAAATTTCAAATTCGCCCCAGATAACGATCGGCGTTGGCTAGGCAGGATCGGCGAATCCTCCAGATCAGCAGGGCGGCTACGCCGAGCTGGACGAAAGCCATGGTGACCATGTCCGAGGTCATCCCGCTCTCGGTCGCGTTTCGGCCGAGCGCCTCCGCGGTGCTGATTACCGTAACCGGGCTGATAAAACGCAGCGGCACACTCCATTCCGCAGGCAACAGTCCCGTCTCGACCAGGTAACTCGCGCCGGCCCCCGGCAGGATGCACCAAGCCACCACCAGCAAGAGCGACGTCATCAGCGCCCGAATCTGGCTGCGGACCCGCAGGCCAATCCACAAGCACGACCAGCGAACGAGGCCGGGATAAATCCAAACCGTCAGCAGCGACAGGCCCAGATACAGCGCCAGATTCGTCCAGCGCGAAACTCCCGGATCCTGGGTTTTGAATTTCAACAGCGCTTCGATCACAAACAGCACGATGAGCGGGCGGGCGAGGAACTGACTCCAGCGCCGGACCGGGCCCAGCCATTCGTCCAGGATTTCGCGAGCCGTCATGGGGGTCGTGAGCATCGCGCCGAGCCGCTCGTTGATCCGTTCGCTGGCCACCGCGTTGGCGCTTTGGATCGGGATGGTCAACAGCGCCAGGATCCAGAGGGCCCCGACGACGAAGAAGAATCCGCCGCCGGATCTCGGATTCAGCATCACGTCGGTGATCAAGACCAGGAGCGCGATGACCCCGAAAATGATCGCGAACGCCAGCACATTGGGGATTTGCATCCGGGCCAGCAGGAAGGCGCCCAACGACCAGGCGCCGGGGTGGTTTGGCGCGCCCAGGGCGCGCTCGACGACCTGCGCGGCAACGGCATTGGCTTCCCGGTCGCGCGTTCGCAAAATGGCGCGGAGCAGTTTCCGCAGATCTTTCCAGTATTGATCCAACTGTTTGAATTGTTGCCCAAACGGATTCCGGCGCGGGATGAAAGCGCGGGCCTCCAGCACCTGCTTTGCCCGCATGAGAAAGCACAACGTCAGCCCCAAATATACGATCACGCTGAAGTGGCTTAGAGCAAAGGAAATGAGGCCGCCCGGCGGTGATCCGTAGTTCCGGCCCGATGAAAGTGCCGCCCACAACGGCACAGGCGACAGCGAACAGCACATGGCAAACCCAAGGCACATTCCCCAGCAACGCAGCAGGGCTTGGAACGTGCTGCCTTCGTGCGCCGAACATTCCAGCGCCAGCGCCCCGACCCACAAGCAAGTCAGAAACAAACTGGCCGCGCTGGAATACAACATGCCGGCGGAAACGCCGCCCAAGGAATAGGTGACCGCCAGCAGCGGCAGCGACAGGAGCAGGAGCGTCAGCATGGGAATCAGCCGCCCGATGTATTTTTGCAGAATGAGTTCCCACGGCGTCAGGTCTGTCAGAAACAACAGTCCCAGGGTGTCCCGCTCCTTTTCCTGGGCGAGCGCTCCCGCCATCATGGGCGGCAGGAACAGGTAGATCGTGGCCAATTGCATCGTCACCAGAAATTTGAAGGGCTCCAGGCCGCGTCCGAGCGTCAGGACCGGTCCCCCGGCGAGATGCCGCAGGTAATAAACGCAAAAGGCGCCGAACAGCACGAGCGCATAAACCACGCGGACGACATACATTTGCTTGCGCGCGGCCTGCTCCAGCAATTCCTTGCCGAGCAACGGCCAGTCCAGCCACCGGCGGGTGAGAATCTTGGGCGCCGGCATGGTCAACTCACCTTTCCTTCGGTCAGCTTCATGAACGCCGTTTCCATGTCCATGGCCTCGGGTTGGAACATGCGCATGCGGGCGCCCAAAGCGTGCAGCGCATCCAGCAAATCCTCCATCCCGAGTTCGTCTTCGCGCACCTGGATGGCTACGCGATCGGCGAGCTCCTCCACGGAAGTGATGCCCGGCAGGCGCTGCATCGCCGCCACCAGCGGCGGCGCCAGATTGGAAATCTGGACATGCACGGTCCGCTTCAAATCCAGTTTCCGGTAAATATCCATCAGCGATCCTTCGGCGACCAGTTGCCCCGCCTCGATGATTCCGATCCGGGTGCAAAACTGCGACAGCTCGTGCAGAATATGGCTGGAAACCAGGATCGTCTTGCCCAGGCGCTGGAGTTCCTTCAGCAATTCGCGCAACTCAATCCGCGCCCGCGGGTCCAGTCCGCTGGCCGGTTCGTCCAGCAACAATAATTGCGGATCGTGCAACAGAATGCGGGCGATGCCCAAGCGCTGTTTCATGCCGCGTGAGAGCGCATCCACCTGCGCCCCCACTTTGTTGCTCAAGTCCGTCAGCGCCAGCACATCCCCGACCGTTCCCGCCCGCTTTTCCAAGGGGATGCGATAGGCCGCCGCGAAGAAACTCAGATACTCCGCGACCGTCAAATCTTCATAGACGCCAAACGAATCCGGGACGTATCCGATGTGGCGGCGGACTTGTTGCGGCGAATTCATCACGTCCGCGCCGAGGACGCGCACGGACCCGGTGGTTGGTTTCAAAAGCGTCGCCAGCACTTTGATCGTCGTGGTCTTGCCCGCCCCGTTGGGTCCGATGAAGCCAAAGATTTCGCCGCGCGGTATGGCGAGCGACAAATTATGCACCGCCACCTGCCGGCCGTAGCGCACCCCCAAATTTTGGATGTCAACGACCGGGATGGGGGGCGCGGAAATGGCGGCTGCGGAAGCAGGGGGTTCAGTTTCCATAAAAAAATCTCCGATAAACCACAAGGTCATCGCCGAGTTGCGTCACGATGGCGAGGACGGAGTCATTGCTTTCCGGGTCCATGGCTGGCAAGTCCTCAAAGTTGCCGCCGCCGGTCGGTGAAACTTGCGAAACAAGGGACTGCAAACCGCTGGATCCGCCCGCGCACAATGCCTGCAAAACCTCCGGGGAAATAATTTGAGTCGCACCGGAAACACCCCTGCTGGGCTGGCGACTGGACAGCGCATACACGTTGAAAGGTTCTTTTACAGCAAGTTTCGCGCGAATGTCTTCCAGGTTGGGCCAGGCGGCTTCGATGGCGCGCCAATTGGGAAACAACGGCGCTGGCGGAAGTTCAAATGAAAAAATCCGATTCAGTTCCGGCCGCCACTGGCGAATCGCCTCGCGGGTTTGAAAGTGAACCGGGAGCGTGCCATCGTACAATGGCGGATCGGTCTCCCGTTCCGCAGCCATGCCGTAACTGCCATATCCATTGCGCCGATTATAAGGATTAAATGCAGTGCCTGGAGGATAGGCTCCGAGTCCGCCGTAGATGACTCCGCCAGACATGGGCTGCATCCGAACATCCAACGGCGCCCACAGCGCATCCTTTAAATCCGTCACGGATTGTTTGTCACGGGCCGCAAAGACCAGTTCATAGCGGTTCCAACGCAGCGCGGTGCCGTCATGGGCGAGATCCACGACGAGCAGCGAACGCCGCTGGTCGCGTAGGCCAAGATAATGATTGGCCATCAGGACCGTCGCCACCGTGAACGCGAGGCTCGTGGCCGGAAACAGCACCCAGGTGAGCCGACGACGACGCAGCCAGCCCAGCCCGAAATAGTCCGCCGGCCCGATCATCAACAGGAACAACCCCAACATTCCGATCAAGGCGGAAAAGGGGATCAGCCGGACCGTTCTGGGCATCAAGCGATTCAGCAGTTCGGCGCCCAGATCAGTTGTCTGGACCGCGTAGGACAGCGGCATGGCGTAGGCTGGCACGTTCCGTGGGAATGGGCGGACCATGTAGGACCGGATTGCGGTGTTGGATGGATTGTTCGTAGGGAAAGGTGGCAGGTTTCGCGGAAATGCCCGTCCACGGACAGCCGAATAGTCGTTCATGGAAGCTCGCGCGGGTGATTGCCAATAACCCGAATCCACAATCGCTTGGGCCTGGCTGCTCCGCAGCTTCCACAAAAACACCGCCGCCTTTCGCCAGGGGGACGCGCTCCCACTGGGGTCCACCAGGTTCTTGCCCGCCACCAAGACGCTTCTGCCCACGCCGGAATGCAGGCACAAAATATCTTTCTGCGCCGGCAGAAGATTGCCCGCGGCGTCGGCGAAAAATCTCGGGCCGGCGGCGGATTCGTCCAGTTGATTCAGGAACGCCAGATGCCGCGGTTGCAGTCCGCCGCCGACAAACACGCACACGCTGCCGCCGCCTTTGACCCAGCGAGCCAGGGCCTGAAGCTGCCGTTCGCTCGCGGCGGTGAAGGCCGTCTCCGTCAAAACCACCACGTCAAAGGTGGTATAGGAGAGCGGTTGCATCGGCAAATCTTCCGGCGTCAGCCGCACCACGCCGGTCAGTATTGATCTTTGGGAAAAGTTGTCCGCTGGCGGCGCGAATCGTTCGAATAGCAAATTCCGCACGAGGTCCGAGGTCAGTTCGCCGCCGGCGGTGCCGGTCTCGCACCACGCCACCACCAGCGACCGCTCGTTCGACGTCGGCAGCGAAAGCATGGACGGGTCAATCTCGAGGGTATTCCCGGCGGTCACGAATTTCATTTGCACCTCCACCTGCGAGTCGGAGAACGGCGCCAGCGCCGGCGGCAGCAGCATCCGGAATGTTTGCTCGCCGCCCGTCAACGCCAGGTCGCCGCTGCGGTATCGTCCCAACACCCGGTTTCCTTCGTGAAATTCCATTTCGAGCCGGCCTTCGAGAATGCGCGTCGAAGTCCATTTGAAGCGCGCTTCGACGGAAATCGGCGATTGGTTTCGCGCGCGCGGTCCCAGCGGAACCAGATCCACCTCGAGTTTTTCCGCGGCCAGGGCGACAGGGACGAGAAGTTGAAGAGCCAGCAACGGCGTAAGAACAAATTTCAAAACACCCAACATCCAACATCCAACATCCAACATCCAGTGAGTTCCCAGGGCAAAACATTGGAGGTTGGGTGTTGGATGTTGGATGTTGGATGTTTCCCCGTTCCTCATTTCCAGCCTCCGGGTTTCTTCTGAAAAAACCACCACTCGACCAGCAGCACGCCGAGCGCACCCAGCAGCAGCGGCGGCCACAAGGGCCAGTCGGTCTTTACCACGCTCGCGGCGGCGGCCACCTGCAATCGCTCGTTGAATTCAATCTGCGCGACCCCCGCCAGCGTGGTTTCGCTCGGGGAAAGCAGGGCCACACCCACGCGCCGGCGCTGCGCGCCATTTTCCAAAACGGAATAATAACCCGCTTGCGGGGCGGCCACGCCGGAGACGATGCCATGGTCATCGGCCGTGACCGCCTCAATGGTTTGCCCCGGAGTTTGAACTTGATACCGGCCATGCGGCGCGAGGGTGAGCGGAGGCAAAACGCCGGTGCGGCCCGCCAAAGCTTCGGCCAACCCGGCCTGCTCCAGCGCGGCTTGCACCAGATTCTCGACGAGAATCGGAAACCCGACGCGATAGGGCAGCGTGGAACGGTCGGTGTGGAACAACAAGGCGAAGCGCAAGGCGTCGGCGTCCTTTTTCCGCGCCAGCAGCGGTCCGTGCTGGCCATGAATCAGCACTTCGTAACCGAGATTCTCCAAATCGCCCTCGCTGGCGTGGGCGGCGAAACGGGGCTGGTCGAGTACCACGAGGTCGGCCAGTTGCACGTGTTGCAGCACGGGCGCATCCCGGCGCCAATCCACCACGGTTGACCCGTTGGTGCCGGGCTCAATGAAGCGTTGCAAATCGGGCGGGATGAAGCCCACGGACACCCGGGTGCGGGCGGTGAGATCCAGATCTTGCGGACGATCACTGATCACCAGGTCAAACCCGCCGCTGGCTTCATCGCCAGTGGCCTGCGGGAACAAATCGAGGCCGGGCATCCCTTGCAACGCGTGCCGGTACGAGCCCAGCGATTTCGGGACAAACACGCGCAACGGACGCGACTCCGGCAAATCCAGATACGCCGCGTTGTCCGCGGCGAGGGAATCGAATCCATCCGGTGTCAACTGTGCCCGCAGCGACGACGCATGTTCCGTCTTGGTTTGAAACACCATGCGCTGAGCGTGACCGCGGGCGATAGTGATGCGTTCGCTGGCGATGCGGTTGCCGTCCTGAAACAATTCGACGGACGCATTGCCCTCGGCGTCGGCGGAACCTTCGACCTGTACGAACACGTCCCAACCGCCGCCTGCCGCGCGCTGGGCGCCCAGCGCCGTGATGCCGAGGTTCGGTCCGGCCGGGGTCAGCCGTTGAAAATTCAGTTTGAAGGACAGGTCGAAATTGACGCGCGGCGGGAAATTGCCGTCGGAAAAAAGCAGCGCTTCATCAAACGGTTCGCTCCGCCCCAGCGCTTGGGCGAGGCGCAACGCCGGTTCGAGATCGCTGGCCACATCGGCGACCTCGAGTTGGTCGAGCGCGTCGCGCAGCAGCCGCTTGTTGTTCGTAAAGCCGGTGAGTTTCCAGGGGGTGTTGGCAAAGGCGATCAGGCAGAGTTCCTGGCCCGAGGCCATGCCGTCAATCATTTCGCGAACCCGGTGTTTGGCTTCGGCAAGGCGGCTGACGCCGCCCGGCTTGTCCAGCGCCCCCATGCTGGCGGAACAATCCACCAGCACCGGCAGGCGGCGATGCTGGCCCGGGCCGCCGCGCCAGAAAGGCCGCAGCGCGGCCAAGACCAGCAACAGCAGCAGCAGAATTTGCAGCAGCAGCAGCAGGTTGCGCTTGAAGCGCTGGAACGGCGAATTGACGCGATGATCCTGCAGCACCTGCCGCCACAAAACGAGGGACGGAATTTCCGCCCGCGGCCGCTTCAATTTCAAGAAATAAAACAGCACCAGCGGCGCCAGCAGCGAGAGCAGCCAGAGATGGCTCAGGGCCTGGAAACCTCCCCAGTTCATTCGATCCACCCCCGTCGCCGCAGTTGATCGAACAACACCGACTCCACCGGCGTGGCCGAACTGACCGGCAGGAACCGGCCCTGCCGCCGCCGGCACAACAATGCCAGCTCGTCCTCCAGTCCCTGCCGATACTCCTGATACAGGTTGAGCAGATCCGCGCTCGACGAGATGTCCAGCGTCTCCTGGGTCTCCGAATCCACCAGCCGCCAATCGCTCGACACGTCCGGCTCGATTTCGCGCGGACTCAGGATTTGAATGCCGAACGGTTCCAGGCCGGCGGCATGCAGCAGGTTGAATCCTCGCTTGAGATCGCCAAACGTCAGGAAATCCGACACGATCACGCACACGCCCCGGCCCCGGTGATGGCGCAGAAGCAATTCCACGGCGCGGTCCAGCGGCGCGTCGCCGCGGCCTTCCACGCTCTCGAGAAACTGAAACAGCATCCGCAGGCTGGCGCGGCCGCGGCAGGGCGGCAGCCGATCCGGCGCATCGTTGGCCTGGTGCGATGCGTAGGCGCTGACCCGCTCGTTGTTGAGCAAGCCCATCACGCCAAACGCCGCCGCCAGCGGTTTGGCCAGATTCAACTTGTCCTCGAATTTCATCGAAGCCGATGCATCCACCAGCAGCACGATGTGCCGCTCTTCCTCCTTGTGAAATTGTTTCAGGTACGGCCGGTGCAGCCGCGCGAAGATGTTCCAGTCCACAAACCGCGTGTCGTCGCCGGGGGTGTAGTCCCGGTAATCGCAGAATTCCGTGCTCGTGCCGCCCTTGCCGGACAGATGTTCCCCGCGGCTGCGGCTGGTGCGCCGGCCGGCGGGACGAATCCGCAACCGCTCCAACCGGTCGAGCACGCCGTTGGTCAACAGCGTGGTCATCTGCGGTCGCGGCGCGAGGGGTGGCATTTCAGACCTCCACGAGAACTCTTGCCACGATCATCCTCATCCTCATGCTCATCCTCATAAATCGCTCTTGTATTTCAGGTCTCCACGAAAACTTTAGCCATGATCATCCTCATCCTCATCCTCATCCTCATCGTCATAAATCGCTCTTGCCTTTCAAGCCTCCACGGGAACTTGTGCCACCAGCTCTTTCACCAACTCAAGCACGCTGACATTGTCAGCCTGGCCGTCGTAATTCAACAGCAGCCGATGCTCCAGCGCCTCCGCCGCAAAACTACGCAGATCTTCGGCGGCCACATGCGCCCGGCCCGCCGCCAGCGCGCGGACGCGGCCGCCGCGAATCAGCGCCTGGCAGCCGCGCGGGCTGGCCCCCCATTTGACATAGCGCTTGATGCGCTCCGTGGCGAACTCCGAATCGGGATGCGTGGCCAGCACCAGCCGCACGGCATAATCCCGGATGGGATCCGCCAGCACCACCTTATCCAACACCTGGCGCATTTGCAGGATGCGGGCGGCGTCCACCATTTTGGCGACCGCCAGCGGCCGCTGGAGAATGGTCCGCGTCACCACTTCGTTCAATTCGGCGCGATTGAGCGACGCGACGCAAAGCTTGAACATGAACCGGTCCAACTGCGCCTCGGGCAGCGGATAGGTGCCTTCCTGTTCGATGGGATTCTGGGTGGCCAGCACAAAGAACGGCGGCTTGAGCTGGTGCGTGACGCCGCCGGTGGTGACCGAGCCTTCCTGCATGGTTTCCAGCAGGGCCGATTGCGTTTTCGGCGTGGCGCGATTGATTTCGTCGGCCAGCAGCAATTGGGTGAAGATCGGCCCGCGCCGGAACTCAAAGCGATAAGCGCCATCCGGCCCGGCGGTCATGATGTTCGTGCCGATGATGTCGGCCGGCATCAGGTCGGGAGTGAACTGGATGCGGCGGAATTCAAGGTCCAGCACGTGGCCCAGCGTTTTGACCAGTTCCGTCTTGCCGAGTCCGGGCACACCTTCGAGCAGGACGTTGCCGCCGGCCAGCAGCGCGGTGACGGCGCATTCCACCACCCGCTCCTGGCCCACAATGACCTTGTGAACTTCCGCGAGAATTCGCTGGAAGTCTTCTTTGAATTGGCCGGCTTCGGCCTGCAATGTTTCCAAGTCGCTCATGATTCGTTCCTTTCGACAGCCGTGTTATGGTTTTGTGTCATGGTTTCTTTCGAAAGTTGTTGGCTTGTTTTGCGCCTATCCATACCGGTTCGCCGCTGGACATTCAACGTGAAAATTAGGAACGGCCGATCCAATGCCACGACCTTGTCAAGACACCTCACCCCGGTCCTCTCCATTTTGCGACATGGTTGTCCCCTGACAACCCTCATCCGGCTTGCAGCCACCTTCTCCCGTTCCCACGGGCGAAGGTATACCCGCAAAACGCGGAGAGGGAGCAACGTGTGCCGTTTTACGTGGGATCCGCTCAAGACCTCGTACCACGTTCCTAGGACTGCCCCCTCCAGGTTTCAAATCGGCTCGGCGCGGAGCGAAAACGAGAGAGATAAAGCAAGAGAGATAAGCAAGCTTGCAATTACGCCATTGGATGGCATGATTACAAGGATGATCAATCGCCGCATCCATAGCCAGATCGTCGAAGCCATTAACCACAATCCCGCTGTGGGATTACTGGGGCCCCGTCAAGCGGGCAAAACCACGCTGGCGTTGGCGATTGGGGAAACGCGCCCTTCGCTATACCTTGATCTTGAATCGCCTGGTGACCGGGCAAAACTGTCGGACCCTGAACGCTATCTGGCCGGACATGAAAATGAATTGGTGATTTTAGATGAAGTGCATCGCGTGCCGGAAATCTTCCAGATTTTGCGCGGCGTGATTGATCGCGGTCGGCGGCGTGGCAAGACGAGCGGGCAGTTTCTCCTGCTGGGGTCGGCCTCGGTTGACCTGCTAAAGCAGTCTGGCGAAAGCCTCGCCGGGCGCATTTCATACTTGGAACTGGCACCCTTTGACGCCCTTGAAGTTGGCAGCGATAAAATGGAACAGCTCTGGGTGCGCGGTGGATTTCCTTCGAGCTTTCTGGCCACCAGTGACCGGCTCAGTCTCACCTGGCGGGAGGATTTCATCCGCACGTATCTCGAGCGGGACATCCCGCAATTTGGCTCCCGCATTCCTGCCGAAACCTTGCGGCGGTTCTGGACGATGCTCGCGCATAACCAATCAACGATGTTAAACGCGGCCAAGCTTGCGCAAGGTCTTGGCGTGGAGGGCAAATCGGTGGCCCGCTATCTCGACTTGCTGGTGGATCTGATGCTCATTCGCCGTTTGCCGGCCTGGCATCGGAACGCGGGCAAACGGCTGGTCAAAGCGCCGAAAGTGTATGTGCGCGACAGCGGCATTGCGCATGCCTTGCTGGGCATCGGCAACCAAGAGCAACTGCTGGGGCACCCCGTGGCGGGACCTAGCTGGGAAAGTCTGGTCACGGAAACCTTGCTGGTGCTGGCGCCTCGTGGCACGGAGGCGAGTTTTTATCGAACCGGAGCCGGGGCTGAAATTGACCTCGTCCTTGCCTTGCCTGGCGGGAAATTATGGGCGATTGAAATCAAGCGCAGTTCCGCCCCCAAGGTGGAACATGGATTTCATATTGCTTGCGACGATCTCAAGCCGGACCAACGGTTTGTCGTCTATCCTGGTAATGATCGTTTTCCGTTGGATGCCCACACCGACGCGATCGGGTTGTCCGCTTTGGGACAGATGTTGCAGACGGTATAATCCCGAAGGTTTGCGGGACAATGGTGGGCTGAACGATATCAATCCTTGCAGGATGGATGAGGCATTCCCCTGACCGTCATTCCCCTGACTTCATTTCTCCGTGTTCGCCCGGCTGGTGGCAGACGAATCCAACCGGCTGGGCCGGTGCTCGTTGGAACGCGTTCTGGTCGCAGAGCGACCTCGGATATTAGCCAGACACGCCAGTGTCTGGGGATCTCGCAGAAAAGCTTTTCGTCCTGAAGGGACGATGGAAGCTCGTTCCGCTTGAATAGAACTTACCCCACCCGCGGCAAATTTACAAGATAAGCATACGCCACCGTACCAAATATGTGATTATGTGGGATCCGTTCAAGACCTTGTACCACGTTCCTAGGACCCCTCCACTACTGAGAAGCGCAGATGACAATCCGAAATCCGACGATACTATATCGCGAATCAAGGACATCGAAGCCGCGGGTGGACAACCAAAGGTGGCCGGGATAGATGCTATTCCAGGTTCCACCCCGCCAAACCCGCACATGCGGCACTCCGTTGTAAGCATCTTCGCACCATTCTCCAGCGTTGCCTGCCATGTCGTAAAGTCCGTAACGGTTGGCGGCAAAACTGCCAACGGGGGATGTTCGCGGGAAGCCGTCGCGGTAGCCGGAAATAGGCTGCATTTGTGGAGGCCAATCCTTGTCCCGTGCTTCCTCCCCGCCAAAATTGCCAGCTCCGTGCGGCGGCGGCCACTGTGTGCCCCACGCATAGACGTCCTTGATCTTCATGCTTTTGTCGGCCGGCGTTTCTCCACTTTCGGCTTCCAAGCCGGCGGCGATGCTCCACTCGGCGTCGGTGGGGAGACGGTATTTCCGGCTTGCGGCAAGGGTTCCTTCAGCATGCTCTTTTCGTGTCAGCCAACTGCAAAACCATTTCGCATCTTCCCAGTTCACACAGACCACTGGACAGCCATCCTGCTGGTCGAACCCCGGGTTATTCCAGCCGTATGCCGACGGGCCTCTCGTCCAGTCGTTGCTGGTCAGAATATAGGCGGCGCGTCCCTTCTGGTAATCGTAATTGCCTTTGAAGCTGTAGGCGGTTTTTCCGTTGTGATAGTCGTAGCCACCGTTATTCGTGCGGTCCTCCACGAAATGTCGGAAGTCCTGCACTCGCGTCAGCCAAACGCTGAACATCACATTGGTCAGTTTCGGAACAGACACGAACCTCATGCAAAGGGAATTTGTATACGCTGTAAGATCGGCTGACGCCGCCGATCCTCCCAGCGCCAGAAAAAGCAGGACGAAACGGAGACCGATACGCCGCAAGCTCCAGCCTTGGACGGCACAGCCTAAGGGCATCTCCAGTGCCACTGACGGGGGCATCATAACCGAAAGCCTCTACCGATCGAATTTCATCCACATTGGGGAAACAAATCGGCTGGCCTTCCATGGTACTGCCACTGATCTCTTGGATTGAATTCTCATCCAGAAAAAGTTGAACCACGCCGCCAATGATGTCAACCGCGAATGCGGAGTCGAAGGTGCTTCATGCCAATGGATTTATTTTGGCAGAATCATTGAGGGCAGAATGATGAGCCCAGAAGTTTTTTTTATCATTCTGCCCTCAATCGTTCTGCCCTTCCCCTGACCGTCATTCCCCTGACTACATTTCTCCGTGTTCGCCCGGCTGGTGGCAGACGAATCCAACCGGCTGGGCCGGTGCTCGTTGGAACGCGTTCTGGTCGCAGAGCGACCTCGGATATTAGCCAGCCACGCCAGTGTCTGGGGATCTCGCAGAAAAGCTTTTCGTCCTGAAGGGACGATGGAATTTCGTGCCGCTTGAATAGAACCTATCCCCAACTGCGGCAAATTCGCAACATAAGCATACGCCACCGCACCAAAGATGTGATTATGTGGGATCCGTTCAAGACCTTGTACCACGTGCCTAATGGGTGCCCCCTCAACTGCCCCCTCCACAAGCGTTTCAGATAAGCCCCATAAGCCCCATAGCCAATCGCGATGCTGGAAAGGATAAGCGTGGCGATTAAATTCCAAGCGGCTTATTTCTTCGGGCTGTTGAGGCCCCAGGCGTTCATCTTTTCGGGTTGTTCGGGCAACGGCGAGATGGTCAAAACGGGCGGTTTGTCTCCACTGTAGAGAACCGCTTCTTGGCCACGTTTCAAATCGAGTTGAATCACGCCATCATGCTGGCGGAGGTTGGCGGTGGCCGGGCCGATCCATTTTACCGGTGCCCGGAGATCGCTCTTAATCCGGCAGGGTTCACCCGCGAGGCTCTGAATGTGAATGAATTGGGTTTTCCCATTCTGGCGCGCGGCGCTGACCAGGAACGCACCTTGCGCCCGAAGATTATGGAAGCAAACATCTTTCCACGCAGTCGGCACGCCGGGAAACACGCGGATGCGATCACCCCAACTGCTCAGGAGCATATCGTTGATTGAGGCCGCCGCCGCGAGGGGCGTTTCGATGCAGGGACCGGCTTCCACATAGAGCGTATTGGGCGGAATCTTTGAATCGAGGAGCCGGTTCAAATACCGCACCGACTCGTCGCCTTCGCCCAGCAACGACGAGATCGAGGAAGCTCCAGTGTAAGAGTAGCCGGCAAGCGCCTGCGGCATGCTCATCCAATGTTTGAGAGATTTGATCACGAGTTCACGGTTTTCGGGCTGCTCGGGCGTCATGAGGTACAGCGGATAAATCATGAGCAGATGCGAGAAATGACGATGCGATTGGGCGAATGGCACGGAGGCGGAAATCATCAGACCGTTTCGGTCCTGCGGATACGGCGTCAACTTCGCCAGGGTGCTTTTCCAAACCGGGATTTGGGGGTCGTCCAATTTGAGGCGTTCGCAGGATTCTAACAGCGTCTGACAACCCCAGCGCAACAGGGACAGGTCAATGTTGCAGTCTGGATCCGGCTGGGGCTGGCCGGGGTATTCCGGACTGTAGCCACTGGAAATGTGCAGTTTGCCGTCCGGGCCTTCCACCAGAAGATGGAGGTAATAGTTGATGCTGCGCTTCAGCATCGGGAATACCTGGTCGCGCAGCATGACGTCGTCAATGGAGTAACGATACTGAAGCCAGTAATCGTGCATCACCCACGGAAGATTGCAGAGTTCAGAGCCCGCAACACCTACGCAATCGTAACCCGTCGCCCTGCCGATGGCAGCAGAGTCGGCGCTGAATTGTTTGGCATTCGCCGACAGCGCAGATGCTCCGTGGTCAATCAACTCGCGGAGGGACTGACTCAACTCCAGCCGGTTGCCGGTCAACTCCGGCCAATAGGCTAGCTGGATATTGAGGTTCCACCAAATCTTGGCCCACGGGGTGGTGCGAAACCATGGTCCCATCAAATCCAAGGCCGGCCGGCCGGGACGCGTAGCGCTAGCCATTTTATACATCTGAATATAATAGAAACTTTCCAGGCGCGCATCGGGAATGGAAATGAATCCCTCCGGCCAGAACCGGTGCCACCACGCACGATGGGATTCGGTGAGCGAAGCCAGTCCGGTTGCCACCGCGCGCTGCACCGCGGCGACCGCTTCGGATTTCGCGGCGAATTCCTGCGGAGCGTAGCCGACACTCGCATAAACAACGCTTTTCCCTTTTCCGGCATTGATGATTTGCCAGGCCGTTGTGTGGCCGCCGCCCGGCTTGAGCGGCTGAAAACTGATTTCAACATCCCCTTGCCGGCTGTGGACTGGCGACGCGTTCTGATCCTCGGGCGCGAGCACCTCCCGCTTGTAAATCTTGCGCGGATTTGACGCCAAGCCCGGCGACCATGACCACCGGGCTTGCTCGCTGCCCGTCACTGTCGTTTCAAAAACTTCCACCATCTGGTCGGCATGCGTGAACGTACGGAACTGGATTTCGCCCCGGTCGGTCTTGATCGTGCCCCGAACCTCAGCATTCCAAAGATCCAGCCGCATTTTGCCGCCCAGAATTTTTCCCGCCGGCGTGAGCACCAGATCGCCGACAGGAATGCGCGAGGTCATAAACGCGACATCCGAACGCCCTTGCTGCCATTTGAGCGTTTGGCCCTGGTCGCCCGTGAAGATCATGGCTCCAAGCAGACCGTTGCCGGTGAATGCCGCCGACTCAAAACGGTCGGGCAGCCGTTGCCACACCAAGTCCGCGCGGGAAAGGAAAAGCGGCCAGTCCACGTCAAGAACAACGATCGTGCCGACAGCGGCGGCGAATTGAACTCCGGCAAAAAGTATCACGCTGATAAGGCCGAGAATTGGGGTCGTTCTTTTCATTAGGCGCAGGGTCTATTTTTATGATGGTATCCAAGTGCCTGGACCGACGCATCAATTATTTCCTCGCTTGCATCGTCGCCGATGTCATGAGGATGTTCAAGAGGATGTTAAGAGGATTGACGGCGACGCCGGAGTGAAACGGAAACGGGTCCCGCATAAGCGCATATTTGGACGTGTTTTCATTTGTTTTTGCGCAACAGGTTCGAGGCTTGGTTTCATGCAGCCCTCCCGGCAGGTGGTTCGACAGGCAGGTCGAGGAAAAGTCGCGGGAAGTAGAACTCGTGAATTTTTGCCGGGAAGGCGACGCGCAGCGGGCCTTTGGGACTGGGGGTTTCAAGAGTGAATAGGGCTGAGCCTTCGTAACTTGAACTCAACTCATGGTTTCGGGTCATGGTCTTTGTCTCCTTGCTGCCGTTTCCGTTTCATCGCCAGCAGCCGCTCGGTGGTGGACACCGGGGCGGTGGACTCCGGCGTGGCTTCCTTGGCTGCGGATTTTGGCGGGGTTGGCGCGGGTGTCCCGCTGGTTCGTTTGTGGTCGGTTTTGAAACGCACGGGCGGGACGCCCGTGCCACTACTGCTGCTGCCGGTGCTCTCGCGCACTCTTTCCTTGAGCCGCAATAACGCGCCCAGCGTTTCGGTGGATTCCGTTTTCCGGCCCGCGCCAAACCAGCCGCGGATGACGCTCCAATCCAGTTGCACGCGCCGCACCCCAACATCCAGCGGAATCAGACACGCCAGCAGAATCAACAACAGGTCCACGATGGATTTGGACGTTTCCTTGGGCTCGCGTGGAATGGCGAACAACTCCTTGCCGCTCTCCTGTCCGGAAAGCACCCGTCCGCCGGTGTACTCGGCGATTTGCCGCAGCGTAATGGGATCGGACCGGAAGCGGAGATACTCGGGCGAGTAGGCGAGCACAAACCCGCCCAGCGTCTGCTCATTGCGTCCGGCGCCGACGCCGGCGATGGCCACCTGGTAGCGGCCCTTGCCCCACAGCGGGAACCGGCCTTCGTAGTGGCGCGGGCCAACCTGACGCAGCGACAGGCTGGTTTCGCGTTCATGCGGCCCGCTGATCTGCGCCTGGATTTCCAGCATGGATTCCTGCGGATGAAAATCCTCCACCATGATCACGCCTTCATCGCCGGCGGCAAACGTCTGCAAATTCAAATCGGAATGTTGCTCCACGCGGGAGATTTCAATCATGAGCTGCTTGACGAACGACTGATATTGACTCCATTGCACCCAGTCCGATCCCCAGTTGGGCGACAGGTCCGAGGTGAACGCCGCTGTCTTGCCCAGCCCGAAGCGCCACGTGGATAACACCGGATTGAGTTCGTCCTTTGCCGGCCCCTTGAGAATGGTCACCGAGCGGGGCTTGGCCGTGGTCAGCACATAGGCGTGCAGCGGCGGCATCGCCCCAATCCCTTTCAGCGCGGGCGAATAGGACTCGATCGTCGGCACGAACGTGGTGTTCTGGATCATGCTGCGCTTCAGGGTCTTGGCTTCCTTGATGAAAATGGACGGCAGCTCGCTGGGGTCCATCACCAGATAATGCCGGCCGCCCGTCACGCTGGCCAGCGCTTGCATGCTGGGAATGTCCTCGCCGCCGTGCGGATTGATCACCACGGTCGAGACGCTGATTTTCGCGGCGAGAAACTGGTTGACGAGATCGGGCGTCGGGGGCGAAGGATCGCCGTCGCTGATGATGATCATGTGTTTGGCCGCGGCGTCGCTGGCTTTGAGGCCGGTCAAGCCCATCGTCATGATGCTTTGGAAACTGGGCATGTCGCTCGGTTCGCATTGATTGATCAAGGTGACCAGGTGGTTGTATTCGCTCGCGGGCGTCAGCGGAAAAACCCATTGGTCGCCGCCCGGGCCGTAAATGAGCAGTCCGGCCTCATCCTCGGCGCCCAGCACGCGGATCGCCTCCTTGGCGATGCGCTTGGCCCAGACGTTGCCTTCGGGGAATTCGCACGTGTGCAGCACCAGCATCAAAGCGCCCTTCGGCAGGACCTTTTTCTGCTGCACGTCCATGTCCACCGGCAGGGCTTCCTCAATGGGCGTGCGATGATACCCGCCCGGCCCGAAGCTGTTCTTGCCGCCAACCATCAGAAAGCCGATGCCCTGATTGTACACGGCGTCGCGCAGGGATTGCATTTGCACCGGATCAAAACTGTCCGCCGGCACGTTCACGAACACCACGCAGTCGTAAGGCATGAGCGACATGGCATCGCGCGGAAATTCGAAGGCGGACCGCACCTCCACCAATCGCTTGGCATCCTTGAGCGCTTTCACCAGAGTTTCCGAGTCGCGCGGATCACCTTGCGGATCGGTCACCAGCAGCACTTTGCCTTCGCCCTTGAGATAGAGAAAGTTGATCGCGGTGTTGTTCTCCTGCCAGCCGTCCTGACCGGGCGGCGGCTCAATCGAGGCCACGTATTCGTAATAGCCCGGATCGCGGAAGTAGATCGGCAGGGTGTAACGATTCTTGCCGCGATCATAATGCACGGTTTGTTCGGCGATGACTTTGTCATTTTCGCGCAGGACCAGTTTGCCGTCGCCCGGCTGCAATGAATTCAGCAGGACGCTCGCCTCGTAGGTTTCGCCGATTTTGACCTGGCGCGGCAAATCGAGCCGTTCGAGCCAGACTTCGTGCTGGTATTCATATTGGATGGGCAACACGTCCACGGCCACGTGGCGCGACTTGAGATCATCCAGCATCCCGCGGACGTTGCCTTCCGTTTCCACCCCGTCGCTGGCCAGCACAATGCGGCCCTGTTTATCCTCCGGCACCATGGCCGCCGCCAGCGCCAGCCCCTTGGCGATGTCGGTGCCGTCCTTGGCGACGCGCGCGTTGATCACTTCAAACGGGAAGCTCACCCGCGGCGGCAGTTCCACCGCCGCGTCGCGCCCGAAGACCACCAGGCCCGCCTCGTCTTTTTCCGGTTTGGCGCCCGCCGTCTTGAGGATGTAGCTCAACGATTGGTCCGAAACTTTTTCGCCCATCGAGTCGGACACGTCCAAGGCATAGATGAGCGCCAAGCCGTCATTTCGCCAGACCACGCGCGGTTCGGCCAGCGCCAGAATAAACAGCCCCAGCACCGACAAACGCACCAGCAGCGCGACGGTGGAGCGAACTCCGCCCAGGCCGCTATAGCCCGCGAGTTGGAGCCACCACACCCACGGGCACAGGACCAGCAAGCCAAAGGGCGCCAGGGAGGAGAACTCAATCCAGCGCAGGAGATCCACCAGCAAACAGCCGCCGCCGAACACGATCAGGAATACCAGCAGCGGCAACACGGCGCCCATCGTCACCCGCTTCCGGGGCGGCGGCGCGAGATTCAACAGCCATTTGCGGGGATTTAACATTTAAAGCGCTTTAACCACAGATGGACACAGATGGACACAGATACGGAAAATGAACAACGGGACTACTGACGCAAACTGATGTAGCGCAGACATTCCTGTCTGCGGGTTCACGGGACTTTCCAGTCCCGTGTTTCCGTTCGGGAACTGGCGACTGGAAAGTCGCCAGAACCCGCAGGCTGGAAAGCCTGCGCTACCGACGCAACATGATTTCACTCCGGTTTTCGGGATTTGGTTCATGGCATCTGAAGCTCGACGATCCGGCGGTTGCCCGTGTCCGCCACGTATATTCTCTTTTGCGCATCCACGGCAATTCCCCACGGCGTGGCAAATTGTCCCAGGCCGGCGCCGGTCGTTCCGTACCGGCCCAGGACCTGGCCGTTCACGTCAAATCTGGTCACGCGGCCCGCGCCATACTCGACCGCATATAGCGTGTCGTCCGCGCCGAGTTTCAGATCGTAGGGCAATTGCAACGGCAGCGGCTGCCCGTTCGGGGTCAGAATTTTCAGGAATTTTCCGGCATCGCTGAAAACCTGAATCCGGTTGTTGAAAGCGTCCGCCGCGTAAATTTTGCCGTCGCGCCAGACCAACCCGGACGGACGTTGGAACTCGCCCGGCTTGGTCCCGAATCCGCCGAAGGCGAGCAGAAAGCGCCCGTCAGCAGTGAATTTCTGCACGCGATCGTTCGAGCCGTATTCCGCAATATAGAGATTCTCCCGGTCGTCTTTCGTCACGGCCACGGGATAAATGAATTCGCCCGGGCCCTGGCCTTCCTGGCCGAAAGTTTTGAACGTCCGCCCGTCCGGGGCAAAAACCACGACGCGATGATAATGGGTGTCGCCCACGACAATGCGTCCATCGCGGAGAACGCAGACGCCCTCCGGGTTCCCGTTTGCGCTTTCGGGCATCCGCCACTGGCGTGCGATGGAACCATCCGGCGCATAAACGAGCACGCGCCCGCCAGTGTCCAGCGCGATCACTTCGCCATGGTTGCCAATGGTCAGGCTCCGCGCCGCCGGTTGCAACAATCCTTCCGGCGGCACCGGCCAGGAATGAACCTCCGTGACCGGAATCGCCGGCCCGACCGGCGACCGGCGGCATCCGGTGACATGCAGGCAAAGGAGCAGGCACAATAGCGCCTTCAAAGCGATGCGCGCACCTGGCGCAAGTTGATTGGAGGAAGGCCGATGATAAAATGTGCGAACGGCTCCCGTCGGTTCGTGCCGCACCTCCAGCTCGGCGATCGCGCCTTGAAAACAGGCGGATTCCACCACGAACGGCGATTGGCCGTCGAGCTGCGCGGAAATTTGTTCGGGGCGGAAGCAGCGGGCCTGCGCTTCTTCGCGCTGCAACCACAGCCGGGCCGCTTCCGGCTCCAGCCAGTTCGCTTCGCCGAGGCACCCGGCCAATTCCGGCGAGGCCGCCCGCCAGTATAACGCCTCGACCTCGCCGGCATATTGCAGGCGGCCGTCGTGCAGGCAAATCACCCGTTGCGCTTCCGCCAGCACCGGTCTCGGCGAGTGCGTGGCGAATACGAGTGAGATTCCTCTTGTCGTCACCTGCCGGTGGATGACTTGCCAGTATCTGCCGACGCGGCTTGGGTCCACATGTTCGAGCGGTTCATCCATCACCAGCACCGCCGCGTCGGCGGCCAAAGCGCGGGCGACCGAGAGCCGGGACTGTTCGCCGGCGGAGAGCGTGTCGGGACGGCTCCCGCGGCGGTGAGTGAGATCAAACTGCTCCAGCCACCAATCGGTCCCGGGTTCCTGGCCGGCACTCGCTCCTTGAACCGGAGCGCCGAGCACCGCCTCGGCTCGTTGGATGCGACTGCTTACCCACTGGCCGGGGCGGTGCCCGGCGCTCCGCTCGCGTGGTTCACCACGCGTATGCTTCGGGGAATCCTCTCCGGTGACGGCGGTGAGATGTTCCCCAACCGTCAAGTGCGGCCATAAGCCGCCATCCGCCGGCGCCCAGAACAAGGGAATTCGATGTCCGCCGCAGTTGAACCCGGCACGGAGTTTGCCCGCCTCGGGCTGCTCAAAGCCAACCAGCAAATTCAGCAACGAAGTTTTGCCCGCTCCGGAATATCCCAACACCGCAGTGACGCCGGGTTCAATGCGCAGCGTGATTTCGCTCAATCGCTGCCCCAGTCCGACACCTTCGAGTTGCCACAATGTGTCGCTCATGACGGTGCCCACCAGCGTCGCGTTCCTCGCGCCGCCAGCAAAATGAAGATCGGCGCGGCGAACGCCGCGCACGTCATCGCGGACAACGCCGCAATCTGTCCGTAGTGCATCAGGTTATAGAGCCGGACCGTCACCGGAGTCATGCCGATGGGGGCGAGAATGGATGACGCCGTCAAATCCCAATAAGCCCAGATGAACAGAAGCGTCATGGCCCAAAATTTGCCGCTGGTACTAAGCTGCCAGGTGAGTTCGCGGACGGCCCGCGATTTTTGCATGAGCGTGGTCAGATGCAGGCCGCTGCGGTGTCTGGTCAATTCCAGCACTCGCTGCCACACCAGCGCCATCGGGAGCAGCACCAGACCGAGGGTACCCACCAGCGGGACCGGTGTGTCGCGCAACAAGATGAGTCCCGGCAGTTGCACTGCCGCCAGGACCGCCAGCGCCAGCACCAGCGGGCCGAGGAGTCCGGCAAAGACGGCGGCCAAAAGAACCAGTTTGCAAAAACTCGATCCCGGCTCGCGCCCGCGTGCGGCCGCGACCAGCCCCCATGCCGCCAGTCCGGCCAGCATACTCGCGCCGGCGGCGGACAAAAGACTGGCCAGGATTTCACGGCTCAAAACAAAATTCTCGAGGAGCAGGCCAAATCCGCGCAGCGTGCCCCACAACACCATCGCCGCGGGAATCAGCAGCACGAAAATGAGCGCGGTCAATAGATGACCCCAGGCAAACCAGTGGCGTAACCCTGCCGTCGCAACGGCCGTCTGACTGGGTGTCAATAGATGACCCCAGGCAAACCAGTGGCGTAACCAAGAACACCGCCACCGCCTACGCCGGGGGGTCAATAGATGACCCCAGGCAAACCAGTGGCGTAACCCCATCCCGTTTGGGAACGTGAAGGCGTGGGTCAATAGATGACCCCAGGCAAACCAGTGGCGTAACCGGTTAACCGCAAGGCGCTGCGCGGGAATTACCTGGCGCCGCCCCAGCACCACGAAAGCCGTGGCTATCGCTGCGGCTTCGCACCCCAACGGACCCAGCATCCGGCGCAATGCTTCACTCAACGCCAAACCGCCGGCATGCGCGTCGAACAGCGCCACGGTCCAGGATTTCACCACCATGAGCGAAGCCATCTCAAACTCGGCAAACGCGCACAGGAACACCACGGCAAAGGCCGCGACCGGTCCCCGGGCGCAACCGGCCCGGAGCAGGAATATGCAGAATTCGAATTGGGCGACGAGGCGCCTCCCCATGAACCGGAGCGCCGAGCACCGCCTCGGCGCGATGACTGGCTGCGTGAAACTGGCCGGGGCGGTGCCCGGCGCTCCCTTCACTCGGTTCGTGGGTTCCATGCACAACCTCGCGCCGCACCCCAAGCGGCGGCAATGAATGGCTTCCGCCGAAATGGGCGCCGGGGTGAAATAAAGGATCACCGCCGCGAGCGGCGTGAATTTCCACCAGAGCAGCGCGGAATAAAAAACGGTGTTGAGGGCGGGATGATGAAGGAGCGAAAGCGAAAAATTGGCATAGGCATAACCGGTGAGGAGTACGGGAGTGAAATACGGCGCCAGCAACAGCACCCACGCCGCCCGCCGGATTGGCCGGCGGCGATCGGCCAGCAACGTCCACAACGGCCGTGCCGCTGCGACCGCGAGCACCCCGACGATCAAGCACCGGAGCAGGGTCATTCGCGAGGCTCCGATTTCAGCCACGCCAGACATTCGGCGCTGGCGGCGCCCAGATCGCCCAGCGGCACGCCAGCGGCGGCCCAGCGTTGCAGTTGCTTCACATCCTCGGGCAAGCGGGTGGCCTCCACCGGGCCGAGCGGAATCTGGCGCGATTTGGCGGCGGCCAGAGCCATTTCACATTTTTCCGAGAGGAGAAAATCCGCGAGCTTTTGCGCCCCGGTGAGATGTCGTGCGCCGCGCAGAATGGCCACCGTGTTCGGGATGCAAATGGTGGCTCCGTTATCCAATCGCACCGGCAGCATCGCCACCGGCTTGGCGTCGTCGTGCGCCTCATAGAAATCGTCCGTGTCGGTCCAGCCGAGATCGCAGACCCCGGCGGAGACCAGATCTTTCACCATGGAATTGCCGTCCACCTCGCGCAAATGGCGCGCGCGCCGGTCGCGGTCCCAGGCGAGCAGCTTGTCGCGCCCCCACAATTTCCAGAGGATGGTGTACTGCGTCCGGGTCGTGCCGTAGAGCGGTTTGGCGATGGCCATGCGGTCCAGGTCGCCGCTCGACGCCTGCTGAATCGCGGCTTCCGTCGGCGCCAGGCGGTTCGTGTTGACGATCCACAGGCGCAGCCGCGCGGCAAATCCGGCCCAGCGCCCGTCTGGATCCTTGAAGGCGGCGGGAATTCTGTCGTAGCCGCTGCCGCGATAGGGGAGCAATAGTCCCTCGTCGGCTAACTGAAGCGTGCCCAGCACTTCATTGTTCCAGAAAACGTCGCAGCGGGGGTGGGCTTTTTCCTGCAATAATAATTCCACCAACCCCAGGGACTTGGTGGCCTCGGTGTCGTAGCGCACCGCCACCGAAATTCCGGTTTGCCGCTCAAATTCTTTGAGGATTTGATCCGCATAAATGGAATCGTGGGCGCAGTACACCACCAGCGAATCCCGCTGCGGCGCCCACAGCAGGTAATAACCGCCCAAAAAAAGGGCGGCCACTGCGGCCAGCACCATCAGCCGACGGGAGAAACCGCGATCAGGGTTTGGAGTTGGCGCCGGAGTCATTGTTGAGCGTGTCGAAGTATTTCTTGATGGCGGCTTGATATCCCGGCGAGATCTGCTCCTGCAGCACCGCCTCGCTGGCTTGCTGGCGGACATCTTGCACGGCGCGCAGATATTCTTCCCGGGCCGGACCGGCCTCGGAAACCTCCTTGGTCTTCCATTCCATCAGCATTTTGCCCGGCTGAAGGAGCGACGCGGATTTTTCCGGGTGCGAGGCGCTGGGTGAATCTTCATCGCCATAAGGACGTGGCCCGTACCCGTGGCCCGGTCCCATGCCCATCCCGGCGCACAGGGATTGATACTGCCCTTCGCAATAGGCCGCATAGGCGGCGAGGTCGCCGAACTTGTCGAAATCCTGGCCATCCAATGGCTTCAAGTTGTGCAGCAGCTTCGCCATTTGCAACGCCTTGAGCGCCGCCTCGACGCTCTGCATGTCCGCCATCGCCTTGGCCAATTGCTGGAGTTCGTCCTGCGTCAGTTTCAGGGAGTCGGACAGGCCTTTCAAAGACTCACCCGAAAGTTGCGGAACATTGGACAACGCCAGTTGCTCCAAAGCCCGTTGCAAATCGGTGTCCACCGCTTGCGAGTTCATCTGCTGATCCAGCGTGTCTTTGAGATTTTGCAGACGATCCATAAGCTCCTGGCGGAGCTTTTCCCGCGCGACGGGGTCCTTGGTGGCGGCCAGTTCCTGCGCCTTTTGCTTGAGCTCCTCCAGCTCCTTTTTGGTGCTGGAGACATCACCCTTTTGCAGATCATTCCGCAATTGGCCGGTTTTGGCTGGATCGGCCAGGCCAAAACTCTGCGTGGGCGGGGGCAGGTTCAGCCCGTTCTTGAGTTTTTCCTCGCTCGTCTGTTTCCAGAGCTGGCCCAGGAGCTTTTGTTGTTCGTTGAGCCGGGCCACCGTGCCGGCCGGATCCTTTGGCTTGGCGTCCTGGAAGGCTTTTTCCAAACCGGCCACCGCTTGCTTCACCAGATCAGTTTGCTCCCCGGCGCGTTTTTGCCCGATCAGCGCGGCCCGGACCTCGGTGGCTTGGCTGATCGCGCGCACCCGCTCGTGCTGTTCGGCCAGTTGCCGTTGCTGTTGGTGCAACCGAAAGGGATCGCATTGCGGCAACCAATAAACACCCAGGCTCAAAACGGCCAGCGCAGCGCATACCCTGAAAGTGTCCCCTTGCCAATTGTAGGGCACGATCTTTTTGGGGAGCACCTTGGCGGCTTGCTGTTCGGCATCTTGCAGCACCAATTCCTGATAAGCTCCAAGGGAATGCTCGATCAGCGAGGCGGTCAGAAACAAATCATGCGTTCCCATCTGCTGGTCCGCCAGGCGCGCCGCAGCGGTGACCTCCGTGCGCGGATGAAAAATCCAAGCCAGAACCAATGCGCCGACGGGAAAAACAGCGAGCGTGACGGGCGTGAACCAGGCGGGAAACAGCCCCAACAACCGGGAGGCCAACAGGGCTAAAGCGTAGCCACCTAGCGCCGTCAGCAAAATGAGCCGCCATTGCCGGGCAAGCGATACGATCGTTTGCCGCCGACTGACCCGCCGAAGAAATGGTTGCACGATGGACGGTCTCATTTTGTGACTCTCAAATCGGACGATTGTATGCATAACGATTCGCCGCTGGACATTCAATGACAATTTTTGGCCTTCGCCGCTGACCTCAGCCGCAAGAGAATAGGCAGAAGGCGGGGATGAACCGCGCGTCTGAATCACAGATGCCAGCAATTGAAGTTGGCAGGGAGGCCGGTTTAGCGGATAGTTTCTCCATCCGCGAGATGAAGGATTATCGTAACATGTCCCGCACGGAGCTGCTCGCCGCGATCGAGGAGCTCAAATCCGAACACGCCCGCCGCGCCAAACAGCAAAAGCGACAGGCGACCGAGGCGTTGTCGGAGCGGGAGGAGCGCTTGCGCGCCATCTTGAACACCGCCGTGGATGGCATCATCACCATTGATCACCGCGGCCGCATCGAATCGGCCAATCCGGCGGCGCAAAACATCTTTGGCTATCGGGCCGCCGAACTCCTCGGCCAAAACGTCAGTCTCCTCATGCCCCCGCCGCAACGCGCGGAGCACGACAGCTATATCGCCAATTATCTCCGCACCCGGCAGGCCCGCATCATCGGCATCGGACGCGAGGTTCTCGGCCAGCGCAAGGATGGTTCGCTCTTCCCGATGGACTTGTCGGTCAGCGAGGTCAAGCTGCGAGACCGCACGCTGTTCACCGGTTTCATCCGCGACATCAGCGGACGCAAACAATTGGAGCGGCAGATCCTCGAGGTCAGCGACCGCGAACAGCGCCGCATCGGTCACGATTTGCACGACGGCCTGTGCCAGCATCTGGCAGGCATCGAGATGTTGGGCCAGGTGCTGGAAAAAAAACTCGCGCCCCGCTCCAAGGACGGCGCGGCCCGCGCCGGCAACCTGGCCCGGCTGGTGCGCGACGCCATCGTCCAGACCCGCTCGCTCGCGCGCGGCCTCTCGCCGGTCACGCTGGAATCGGAGGGCCTCGTCTCGGCGCTGCACGAACACGCGATAAACCAGGAAAGAATCTTCGGCGTCCACTGCCGGTTTGATCATGACTCGCAGGTGGCCGTGTCCAACCACGCCCTGGCCACCCATCTGTTCCGGGTCGCGCAGGAGGCCATCTCCAACGCCATCACGCACGGCCAGGCCACCGAAATCTGCCTTCAGCTCGAGGCCCGTCCCGGCTGGATTTGCCTCGGCATCTCCGACAACGGCGCCGGCTTTACTCCGGACAAGATGTCGCAGTCGCATGGCATGGGCATCGGCATTATGAAATTCCGCGCCGGCATGATCGGCGGCACCCTGACCATCGAACGCAACGCCCAAGGCGGCGTCCTGGTCACCTGCTCCGCGCCCAATCCCGCCCCATGAACCCCATGAACATCCAACATCCAACATCCAACATCCAACATTCAATGGCTGCCACTTGGTCCCTTCACTGGATGTTGGATGTTGGATGTTGGATGTTGGATGTTTGCCCCATTTCAAAACTCCTTTAACCATGCCCGCCAAGCCCCAACCCGCCCGCAAGCGTCTCCTGATCGTGGACGATCACCCTATGATGCGCACCGGCCTGGCGCAGTTGATTGACAACGAAGCCGACCTCAAAGTCTGCGCCGAAGCCGATAACGCCAGCCAGGCCATCACCGCCGTCGCCAAACAAAAATTCGATCTGGCCCTGGTGGACCTTTCCCTGCCCGATAAAAACGGCTTGGAATTGATCAAGGATCTCCGCACCTTGAATCCCGAACTGCCGATCCTGGTCGTCTCCATGCATGACGAAATGATTTACGCCGAACGGGTGCTGCGCGCCGGCGCGCGCGGCTACATCATGAAACAGGAGGGCGGCCAGAAGTTTTTGCAGGCCATCCGCCGGGTGCTGGCGGGACAGATTTTTGTCAGCGAAAAGATGTCCGCGCGCGTGCTCGAAAGTCTTTCCGGCAACGTGACCGACAGCACCGCCTCGCCGGTGCGCCGGCTCTCCGACCGCGAGTTTGAGGTGTTTCAATTGATCAGCCAGGGTTTCGGCACCAGCAACATCGCCACCCGGCTGCATTTGAGCATCAAGACCGTGGAAGTCCACCGGGCGAACATTAAACAGAAGTTGAATCTCACCACGGCCACGGAACTGGTCCGCTACGCGGTCCGCTGGCTGGATGCGCAGGGCAAAGGTAGTTGAAGCGTTGAAGGGTGGCAGCATTGGAGCGCCGGTCGCCTGACCCGGCTCGTGCGAGTGCCGCGACACACCGAAGCAATCGAAACATTGAAGTGTCAATCGTTTATCGAGTCTTTATTTCCATTCTGGCGGGCGGTTCAGTACAAATCCGTCGGGTTTTGTCACTTGATCAGGAAGCTGGCTTTCTTGAAGGGTCTTGCGGCTGATGGTAAACGCGGCGTGCGCCTCCTGCAAAAGTCGCGCCGAACTGCGCGCAGGTGGAAATGCAACCACGACGCGCTTGGCGGGGAAGAATTGTTTCACCTGCAAGACCGGTCCGGTGAGGTCGCTGTCGCCGGAAATGAGGATGGCCGTGTCGAACCGGTCTTGAAACGCATCCGCCGTCAACCCGATAGCGATATTCACGTCGGTCATTTTCCCTCCGATGTGGTTGCATTCGGGTGTAATGTGTGTATATTTATACCGTTAACCCCTCCGGGGATAGCATCCCCGGACCGACGTCCTGCGCAAGCGGGACGTTTCTTTTTTTTGGTTGCGTTTCGTCTTGGGCATCGCGTGAGGTGACGTTATCGCCGCCAGCAATGCTAGCGAAACCATATCGCCGCGCAGACGATCGCGACGAATCACGGCTGTGGCTGGCTATGCCCCCGCCAGGCGTTTCAAGGCATCGGCAAAATCATTTCCAGTCGGCAGTTCGCGCAAGCGGTAAACCGTTCGTTTCTCGTCGTTTTCATTGTCGCCAAATCGGACATCCGAGCGTTCCATGAAATCCTTGCCCAAAAGTGCCAGCAACTTCTCACCGTCATTGTAGAAATACTCCTGCAACAATGGCACAATTTTGTACACCCACGCGAAATGCACGTCTTCAAGGCTTTCCAGCCCCATGAAATAGCTGTGCCCAACCTGATGGTCCCGGTCGAAACAAGCCTCCAGCTTCTGATTTAGCGCTGAAAGTAGTTTGCCGAGCGGCACACCTGCGACTTCGCCCATCCGAGAACAGTCCGTTGATTACGGAGTGCTCGAAGACAGTGATCGCGCGCATAGAGTCAGACGATTAAATCGCGTTGTCCGTGATTGGCAATGAAAAACGTCGTGTTTTTTCCCAAGTATCGGTGACGACGGTCAATCTTTATAGCCTGCGCAAATCCTCTCCTCCTCATCCTCATGCTCATCCTCATGCTCGCTTTTTCAGGCGTTCTGGGCGAGCATGAGGATGAGCATGAGGATGAGGAGGATTCCCCAATATCCTTCAAATCGCAAAATAAGGTGATAATTTGCCAAAACATGGGAAGTCGGCAGCCCGCGTCGCTGTCATTTTCTTCCCCGCAATTGAATTTACATTGACAACAATTATGAGCACTACCACGAACCCCAATTCCATTGAGTCCGCGCACGATATTCTGCACCATACCACCCGCCGCCCGCTGTCGCCGATTTTTTCGCCGCAATCCATCGCGGTCATCGGCGCCACGGAAACGCTGAACAGCGTGGGTCGGACCATCCTTGACAACATCGTCAAGGGCGGTTTTGCCGGCCAGATTTATCCGGTCAATCCCAAGCGCGACACCGTGCTCGGGATCAAGGCCTATCCCAGCATCACCGCCGTCCCGGCCGCCCCGGACCTCGCCGTCATCATCACCCCGCCCCCGACCGTGCCCGGCATCGTCAAAGACTGCGGCGTGCGCGGCGTGAAAGGGGTCATCATCATCTCCGCGGGCTTCAAGGAAATCGGCGCGCCGGGCGTGGAACTGGAACGTCAGGTGCTGGAGGAAGCCAACCAGGCCGGCATCCGCATCGTCGGACCGAACTGCCTCGGCGTCATGGTTCCCGGCGCCAAGTTGAACGCCACCTTCGCCGCCGACATGGCGCGGCCGGGCAGCGTCGGGTTCATCAGCCAGAGCGGCGCCCTCTGCACCGCGATTCTGGATTGGAGCTTGAAAGAAAACGTCGGCTTCAGCGCCTTCGTTTCGCTCGGCTCCATGCTCGATGTGAGCTGGGGCGATTTGATCCAGCATTTGGGCGACGACCCGAATACCAAGAGCATCGTGATGTACATGGAAAGCATCGGCGACGCCCGCGCCTTTTTGTCCGCCGCCCGTGAAGTGGCGCTCACCAAGCCGATCATCGTCATCAAACCCGGCCGCACCGAGGCCGCCGCCAAGGCCGCCGCGTCGCACACCGGCTCGCTCACTGGCAGCGATGAGGTGTTGCAGGCCGCCTTCCAGCGCGTGGGCGTGCTGCGCGTCGAAGCCATCTCCGAACTGTTCGACATGGCCGAGGTGCTCGCCAAACAGCCGCGCCCGAAAGGCCCGCGCCTGACCATCGTCACCAACGCCGGCGGCCCTGGCGTGCTCGCCACCGACATGCTCATCGGCAGCGGCGCCCAACTGGCCGCCCTCTCGCCGGAAACCATGGAGGCCTATAACAAGATCCTCCCGCCCACCTGGAGTCATAACAACCCCGTGGACATCATCGGCGACGCCAAGCCGGAGTTGTACGCCAAGTCCCTCGAAATCGCCTCCCAGGATCCGAATACCGACGGCATCCTCATCATCCTCACGCCCCAGGCGATGACCGATCCCACCGCCACCGCCGAATGCCTCAAACCCTACGC
>Ga0316217_10001082_pt1 | contig 36808 bp, 29 predicted proteins | sample 1anoAmetaG_FD_203633 | JGI IMG/M metagenome (GOLD analysis project Ga0316217, IMG submission 203633) | Freshwater microbial communities from Trout Bog Lake, Wisconsin, USA - 1anoA | ecosystem: Environmental > Aquatic > Freshwater > Lake > Hypolimnion/Profundal zone | place: USA: Wisconsin...
GATCATCAAACGAATGCAGCAACTTTCCCGGGAGGAGATTTTCACCACCTTGCCAGGAACCAAACGCAGCAAACCCTTGAGCAGGAAGGTTTTAGGCCTTATCTAAGCGCCATTCCCCCGTTGGGGTGGTTTGGGCATCGTGACCAGGTTCTCCGCCGGCAACTTTTTACAATTTTTTGACAACTTTCCTGTCCAAGGGCGTATAATGACGACATGAACAACAGCTTATGGACCTGGGGAGCCGTCCTGCTGCTGGCGCGGCTGCCGGCTGGCGCGGAAGAAAAATGGGCGGTTCATGAATGGGGCACCTTCACTTCGCTGCAGGATGAAGCCGGCGCGGCCATCGGGGGCATCAACACCGACGATGAGCCGGTGCCGCCGTTCGTTCACCGGCTGGATGACTCGGTTCTACTTAGCCCGTCGGAAGTTCCGCCGCCGTTCAACAAAGGCGCGCGCTACGCGCATCCCGATGTCACCATGCGGCTGGAAACACCGGTGATTTATTTCCATCCGCCGGCCGCGGTGACCGGCCTCCAAACCGCCTGCGTCCGGGTGAAATTCCAGGGCGGCTGGCTCACGGAATTTTACCCCGGCGCCGAGGCCGCCGCGCCCGGACTCGTGGGCCGGACCAATGGCATTCCCCATTTGCTGGCGGACACGGAAAGCAGTTTGACTTGGAATGGTCTGCAAATCGGTGGCGACTGGCCGGGGACAGAAACGTCCGCGCATGTCTGGACTTCGCCGCGCGCCGTGCAGGCGGCTTCCGTGCAAACCACCAACGGCGAAAGCGAGAAGTTTCTGTTTTATCGCGGGGTGGCGCATATCAATGCGCCGCTGAAGGTTTCCCGGGACGCGCATTCGGGAGAGCTGCTGTTCCAGAGCCAGTTGGAGGGCCTGCCGGAGGGTCAACCTTTGAAGATACATTCCCTCTGGCTGGTGGACATCCAGCCGGGCGGAAAGACCGCGTTTCGCCCGTTGCCGCCCCTTGCGCTCGAACACAATTCCAGGAATTATCTGGCCCACACTCCCGCCGAGTTTGGGCCCGGCGATTTCCGGGCCGGCAATCTGGACCAGTTGAAAGCGGCGCTGCTGGCGGCCCTGGTGGCGGAAGGGTTGTTCGACGACGAAGCCCGGGCGCTGTTGAATACGTGGGAGCTGTCCTATTTCAAAAGCACGGGGTTGCGGGTTTTCTTCCTCGTCCCGCGCGCGTGGACGGATTTTTATCTGCCGCTGGAAATCTCGCGGCCGGCGGAGATCAGCCGCGTGATGGTTGGCCGCATTGAGCTGGTCACGCCCGGGCAACGAAATCTCCTCCGGGAAATCGCCGGCTTTTCCACGAATGAAATCAGTCAGGGAGCCGGCCAGTTATACACCAACTACTTTGGGCGGTTATTTCCGGCCATGATCAATAAATCCAGCGAACAGGACCCGGTGCAATTGAGCCGGCAGATGGAGCAAGGGAACCGGGATGTGGCACCGGTGTATGCGGGGCAAAAACCGCTGGCCTCCTTTGCCGCCGTTCCAAAGACCTATCAAACTTATCTGGACCTTGGCCGGTTCAGAAATGCGCTGATTTTGAACGCCGCCGAAGCCCACCCCACGGAAGGCCTGACCAATTTCATTGCGACCTACCGGCTGCAAGCCTGTCGGCCGGTGGAGGTTTCAGTTTCCCTTTCAGCTTCGCGCTAAACACGATGACCTGATTTTTTGCGGATGATCGTCCTCGTCGTCGTCCTCGCTCTCGCAATCGGAGACAGCAACCATCGAGGACGAAAACGAGAACGCGAACGACGCGGAACCAGAACATCCGCAATGAATTATGTCGTATGTATAACCGCCGGTTAAACCCGAAATCCGGAGTCGAATTACGCTGCGCCCGTAGCGCAGGCTTTCCAGCCTGCGGGTTCTGGCGACTTTCCAGTCGCCAGTTCCCGCACGGGAACACGGGACTGGAAAGTCCCGTGAACCCGCAGACAGGAATGTCTGCGCTACCGCAGCTTGCATCAGCCGCGCCACAAGCAACTTCGGGGTTCGGGTTAAAACGTCTCCCGTTTCAGAAGACGCGCTGAAGGAACCAGTAGGTGCCCAAAAGGCCGACCACTGTGGAGGTGATCGGGATCCATTGGCGCACGAGGCGCGGCTGGGCGCGCAGTTTCCAAATCAGCGGCAACACCAGCGCGGCGATGACGATCTGGCCAAGCTCAATTCCCAGGTTGAAGGAAACCAGCGGCAGCGCGACTCCGCCGCCATGTTCGCCCACGCCCGTCTCGCGCAGTGCGGAGGCAAAGCCAAATCCGTGAATCAAGCCGAACCCGAAGGTTAGCAGCCAGCGCCCCTTCGGTTCGCCGTTGCGCAGAAAATTCTCCACGCCCACAAAGACAATGGAGGCGGCGATCATAGGTTCCACAATCCGGCTGGGAATCGTCACCAAGTTCAATGCAGCCACCGCCAGGGTGATCGAATGCGCCACCGTAAAACAGGTGATGATTTTGAAAACCGTCCGGACCCGGCTCGTCACGGCCAGCAGGCCGAACAAAAAGAGCAGATGATCATAGCCCGTCCAAATGTGCGTCACGCCCATCGCCAAAAAGCCGGTAAAGGAGTTCTTGCGCGCGGTCCCGGCGGCTTTCGGCTGGCCGCCCAGTTCCAGCGAAACGGCGTCCGCGTGGACACTCAACAACCGGCCGGCGAGCGCCGCGCCGCCCGGCGCTTGCAGGGAAAGATATTCCCGATGGCCCGGGGGCAGGAGGGCGAGCCATTTTGAACGCACCGAGACCGACGACGACGCGCCATGGTTATAGCCGAGGCAGAACTGAACGTTCCCGGATTCATCGGCGCTGCCGCGAATGGCTGCCGCGGGCACAGCTTGTCCGTCCAGGTCCAGCTCCAGCGAATCCACAGCGAATGGTTGCAGCCCGGCGGCGATTTGCTTCGCATTCAAGGTTTCGTCCCCGCCCGCCAGGCTTCGGAGCAGAATCGCGGCGTCCACTTTCGAGAAGAGCAGCGTGGCGTCACAGCGTTCCGGTTGGATGGTGAGGGCAACCGAGCTTAATCCGGGATCGTGCGCCTGCGCGCTGGTGACCAGGCTGGCGCCGAGAAGCGCGAGCGCGAACTTCCTTCTGGTCTTCATTTCGAGTGTGCCCGGCGGCAGCCATGAGCTTCCGCCGGGGTGATGCGGTTCGTATGGCTATTGCGAGTGCAGGTGATTGCGTCCGTTATGCGGCGTGGATTCGTAGGGAAAAACCTTGTTGTAAGCCACGTCGTTCCAGTTCACGTTATCGCCGGCCGGGCCGCGGATGATCGGGGGACTCACCCGCAAATCGCTGATGATCGCCGTGACCGCGATGGTGACCACATCGTCACCGAACCGGCGGCCGTTCGGCCAGCCGCCCGGGACCGTGCCGCCGCCGAATCCGGGCTGAACCGTGCTGGTCAGCACGTCGCCGCCGAAAATGCCGAGTGGGGAAAAATCCGGGTCATTGGGATCCGCGCCGGTTGGGGTGCCGTTGCCTCCCAGCCGGCACGGGCCGGTGGACAGGTCCACTTTAATCAGGTCGGGAATGAAGATGCCGGCAATGTCGGTGCGGTTCGACTCCGGGGCAACGGTGGAACCGAAGACGATGACATTGAGCAAGTGTGCGAGCTGGGGCGTCAGCGCGTATTTCTTGAACAACATTTCATCCTGCGTCGGTGACGTGCTGCTGTACAAATCCTTGTCCGCCACGGCGACGAGCCCTTCATTGAACAGCGGATTGCCCTGGCGCGCCACTTGCACCCAACCACCCGAGTCTTCCCCCGGGAAGTTATCGAAATGCCCCTCGCCGGGGCGCAGAATGGCGATTTGGCGGCGGCTGGTCGTGGCATAAACGCCCACGATTTGCTGATCGCCGCCCAATTCGCTGACGGGAATTTCCAGCACCATCTCATGAATATTAAACCCGGCCTGGGCATCCACTCCCGGATTGCGCAATTGCAGCAGATCGAAAACTGCTTGGATGTCGCCGTAGAACCCATCATCGCGCTGGCCGGCAAAGACCCGATAGCCGTGCGACAGATTGGTGATCGCTTCGGCGGTGTACGGATCGAGTTCCGCGGCGGTGGCGACCCCGTCTTTGGCCGGATTCTCCCCGTCGTCACCCTGGTTATACAGCGGCGTGGCGATGCCTTGATTGTTCGGTGGCACCACCCCGGCGCCCAACAAGGTCGTGTTATTCCGGCCGGGCATCCGGTGATCCACTTTGGTCACGGTGTACGTTTGGGTCAGATTCTGGCTGGCGTCGCCCACGTTTTCCACCACGCCGAGATAAGATGGCAGAATCGTGGTCTGGTTTTTGTAGTGCGTGGTAAATTGGAATTGATAACTCAAATCCGCCTTGCCGACCTTGTAATCCGTGCCGAGAGCGAGATGAATCTGATATAGCACGTTGTCATCGAAGTTGTACAGGTTCGGCCCGATGCCGGGTTCTTCGAAGGGATAAACGCCCAGGGCGACGGTCAAACACTTTTTTCCGCCGTTGGTGTTGACGAAGGCATAGACGTCCGTGGTGTTGGCGGACGGATCGCGCGTGATCAGCGGTGCGTCCATGTGGCTGGAGGCATGCGCCGCGCCGGCAAACTGGGCCGCGAGCAGCGCCAGCATCCCGCGCGACAGGAGATATTCGATTCTTTTCATAGGCATTCTATTTTTTGGTTTATATGTTGATGTTTTGCTCCCGCGTTCAGCTTCAGAACGCGGAAATTCGTGTTTCGGGCGGGCGGGCGGCGGCCGCGCCCGGGCGGGCCAGCCGCGAGGAAAGTTCCTGGAGTTCTTTGCGTTCCGAAGGCAATAGCATCCCGGCCAGGGCCTCGGATTTTTTCAGCCAATCCCGCGCATCCGCGGCCGGGCCGGAGGTGGCGGCGATCGCGGCGGCGTGGAAAAACAGCCGCGCGTCCCGCGTGCCTGCCGCCAGCGCGAGTTTCATCTCCGTTTGGGCCGCGGCATTTTTTCCGGCGGCCAACAGCGCCCACGCCAGCGCGTCGTGCGTGAACACGTCGCCGCGCGCGGCGAGTTCCTCCTGCGCCAATCTTAGCGCGAGGTCGGGGGCCTCGTGTCGGGTTGCCAAGTACAGAGCCAGAGTGCGCGGGTCGCTGGCGCCGCCGCCACGGCGAAGCTGCGCCTCCACGGCCGCGGCTTCGTTTACGTCGCCAGCTTCGCGCAAGGCATCGGCGAGCGCCCATTGAAATTCCGGGAGCGGATTGACCTGCGCGGCCAGCCGCAGGGCCTTGGCTGCTTCCGCCGGGTGGCCTTCGGCCAGCAGTATTTTGCCGCGCAGCAGCAACGCGGGCGGATAATTGGTCTGGAACGAAAGCGCCACGCGACACAGCCGGGAGGCAAACTCTGCCTGCCCGGCCTGAAATTGATAATTCGCGAGCCGTGTGTTGACCCACGCGGAGGATTCCGGATCGAGCGGTGTGGCCGCGCTGACCGCCAGGCTCATGGCTTCGATGGCGCCCGCCAAATCGCCGGTGAGCCAGCGCACGTGCGCGGCGCGCGCGTAGGCGTGCAGGTCGGGCCGCAAGTTCATCATCCGCTGGTAGGCGGCCACTGCCTCGGTCAGCCGGCCTTGTTCCATCAGGGCGTCACCCAGCAAGCCATAATCGAATCCCCGGCCCCGACGCTCCACCAACTGGCGTGCCAGAATTTCCGCATCATGGAAGCGGTGCAGGCTGTCCAGCACGTGTCCGCGCAACAGCAAGGCCGCGTCGCTTTGCGGATCGCTTTGCTCGATGGCCAGGGCACACTGCTCGGCGAGTTTGTAATAACCGGCGTCGAAACTCTCCCGCGCCTTGGAGACAAACGCCCAGCCCAATTGCTCCAGCGCGAGGTTGCGATTCCTACCCTGACGCACCTGTTCCTGAATATGGCGGATTTCCAAATCCGCTTTGTCGTCCCCCGCTTGCGGCACGAGCACGAGCGTCAGCGGGTCCGGCCACGCCGAAAGGAGGGGACTGGGTTGCGCCTGGGCGGAGTTGGTTCGGGTGGCGGCTTTCTGGCCGCAACCCGATAGAATGGCGGCGGTCAAAGCCATCGCCGCCGCCAAAAGAATCTGCTGCATGATCTTCATGTTCATTTCAAGCCTCGCATTTGGTTTTCCACTTTCACGAAAAATTACGCAGGCCGTGGGCAAGCGGATGCCGCCGCCAGCAAAAAGATTAAAAATTTATCCTGCATCCAAAACACCGTGGCGTTCGTATGCGGGCCGCGATTTTGCCCAGACTTCCGCCGGAAGTTTGGCAGAACGATGGAGGGCAGGATGATGCGGCGAGAATTAGTTTTCAAAAATTATTCTGCCAGCCATTGTTCTGCCAGCCCTGCTTTAAAATTCTGTCGTGGAAAAATCGCGTCTTTGCGGCATGTTACCACCATGAAAAGAGAGGATTCCCCGTTCCCTGACGCTTCGCCGCTGCCGGCGGGCCTCGCCGATTTTCCCTTGCTGGATGCGCTGCGCCAACGGCGCTCGCGGCGCTTCGGCTTGGGCATGAAGCTGCCCGCCGGCCCGCTGGCCTATGAAAGCAGACACCAGCCGCGTCCGCTCACCGAGGACGCGGAGGCGGCTATGGTTTTCGCCGCGTGTGGTATCACGGGCCACGCGCTGGCAGACTTGTGTTATGCCCCAGGCGGCGGCGGCGGCATCATGGCGGGCTTGGTCGCGCGCACCATTGCCAGCGGCGATGGTTTGCAGACCGTCGCGCTCACGGTGATCAATGACCAAGGCGCCTGGCTGGTGCGCCGGCCCCGTGAATTGCCGGCGGGCGATATTCCCAAGCTCATCGAACTGGGCCGGCGCGGCGAGTTCACCGAACTTTACCGTCGCTGCCGCGTGCAGCTTGTCGAGGGCCGGACGAAGCCGCCGGTCGAGCCGTTGTTCAATATCAACGCCAACCGGTGGTCGGCCCACGCGCCCGGCTCGACGTGCTTTCTGCCGGTGAACGACTTGACCTTCATGTACGTGAACGGCTTGTTGGAAATCCTCAACGAGGAAACCGGCGTCTTCATCCTGGATGAGCGGAATCATTTTCTGCCCGCGGGCCTGGGCAAATTTGCGCGCCGTCGGGGCGGCCATCTCGAGGATGACCCGCAGCGGGGCCGCGTGGCCACGGTCCGGCAGGTCGAGCAATTCGTCACCGAGTTCGTAACCGTCGAGCAGGGAATGATGCTCCAAAATCTCGGGCTCATGGCGCAGGCGCTCGGTCTGGGCGGCTTTCCAAATTTTGCGAACCACGAATTCGCCTGGTTCCAGTCGCTCGGCTTCCGCCTGGAGAAAATGCCCGTGAACCGTTATGTCGGGGCGGGCTGGCTGCCGTCGCTGGCGATGAAGTTTTTGGGGCGCAATCCGGCCATCCCCTACCCCGTGGGACTCGAGCGCAACGGCGAGGTGCTGTTGAAACCATTTTGCCCGCCATACTATAAATCAATGAGCGAGGCCGTGCGCGCGGTCGCGGAAATCAAATTTGGTGCGAACGGGGTTTTCCGCAGCCAGGGTGGGGGCAGCGCGTGGACGGACCACGACGGCGTGGTCAAACAAGTTCCCGCCTTCAGCGAGGCGGCGCTGGCGGCGGCGACGGCGCACTGCGAATATCTGTGGCAGCGTTACGGCCGTTTTCCGGTGTATCTGCCGCCCTATCGAACCGTCCTGAATTTCCAAGCCAGCCACTTGGATACGGAGTTTTACGACCGGTTTTACCGGCCGGAAGCGTTGAGTGAAACTCAGCGGAAGGATTTTGCCGGGAACGGCTGATTGAATTCACGAACTCGCAAACAGCACGAGCGGATCATCGGTGGTCAGCACGGCGAGCAGCGTGCAGCCGTGCTCGGAATAATTCACCTCGTGCTGCGAGCCTTGATCGGCGTGATGAAAATCCCCGGCTACGAGCCGGCGGTTGCCCACCACCAAGTCGCCGGTGAGGATGTAAAAATCTTCCGGCCCCGCGTTCACGTGCGCCGGATATCGCACGCCGGCTTCAATTTTGCCCAGCAACACCGCGTAGCCGCGGCCGGGCTCGAGCGAGAGCAATTTGATAAAGGCGCCGGGCAGCGGCAAGGCTTTCCAGCCGGATTCAGCCGCCGCTTCCTGGAAGCGCAAGCCGGCCAGCGCCGTGGTGAGCGGCGGCAGCGGCGCCTTTTCCGCCGGCGCCAGCCGTTCGAGAATCTGCGCTTTCAGTTGCGGGGGCGGGGGCGTTTGGGGAAGCGATCGCGTCAGCAATCCAGTCGTGCGCTGCAACGCCAAGACCAGCTCGCGCAATTCGCCATCGCCGCGCAGTTCGGCTTCAAACGCGCGCTCCTCCTCCCGCGTCAAAGCGCCGAGGACATAGAGGCTCGCCTGGTCCTGAAGTGGCTCGGAAATCATAGGTAAGCCTCCAGTCCAGCGCGCAATTTCAACAGGCCGCGGCGGATGCGCGCCTTGACGGTGCCCAGCGGCTCGTGCAGCGCGGCGGCGATTTCATGATGCGAGAGGCCGTTGAAAAATGCCATTTCGATGGCCTGTTTTTGGTCTCCGGGCAGGCTGCCGAGAGCAGCTCGCACGGCCTCAAGTTCATCTTGGACCAAGGCAGTTTCCGCCGCCGCCGCATCCATCGCCGGCTGGAGCTCCACGTCCGACTCGGTTTCCACGATGACTTGCGAACGGCGCCGGCGGGAGCGGAGTCGGTCAATACAGCGATTGCGGACGATGCTTATGGCCCAGTGGTGGGCCAGGCCTATCGCGGGGTCGAACGAGGGGGCTTTGTTCCAAATTTGCACAAAAACATCTTGCAGAACTTCTTCCGCGTCATGCGCATCATTGAGCATCCGCAGGGCGAAGGAAAAAAAGCTTGGTGCGGTTTGATCATAAAATTCTGCCAGGGCGGAACCGTCCTTGGCCGCGATGCGGCGGAGCAGTTGCGCCTGTTGCGTTTCCATCGAAACATTGTCTGGCATGTCTTCCTCCCGCCCACCCTTGCCGCGTGCCCGCGGCGGATAGGCACCGCCCAGCCTGCCAGATCGTTCACCTGACTGCCAGCACCAAACTGTATTCTAAGCCAGTACATCAACTGGATATACGTCCGAAACCGGCGGTTGGACGCATGGAAATCACAGTCGCGCGTTGTCAATCAGCCGGGTCTTGCCAAAGAAGGCCGCAAGCGCCAGATGATCACCACGCTTCACCAACCGGACCGGCTGCAAGGTTGCCGGATCAAAAAACTCAACGTAGTCCAACCGCGCCAGCGGCGCGGCGGTGAAGAATTCCCGCAGCTCCCGTTTCAACCGCGTGGCGGAAATTGTTTTTCTTGCCACTGCCGCTTTCGCCGCCTGCAAGGCGTGAAACAAGATCACGGCCTGCGCCCGCTGCCCGGCATCCAGGAATTTGTTGCGCGAACTCATGGCCAGGCCGTCCGCCTCGCGGTGGGTCGGCGCCACCACCAGGCGCAGGGGAAAATTCAAGTCGGCCACCATGCGCTGGAGGATGACCGCCTGCTGAAAATCCTTTTGTCCAAATACGGCCACCTCCGGCAAAACGAGATGGAAAAGTTTGGCCACCACCGTGGTGACGCCCCGAAAATGGGCGGGCCGGGCAGCGCCCTCCATGACCCGGCCCAGGTTTTCCTCCACCACATAGGTGCTGTAGCGTCCTTCTTGCTGGCCGGGATACATTTCGGCGTCGTCCGGCGCGAACACCACATCCACGCCCGCCGCCCGGCAAAGCTGCACATCCCGTGGCAGATCCCGCGGATATTTGGCGAGGTCTTCCGTGGGTGCGAATTGGGTCGGGTTGACGTAGATGCTCACGACCACCCGGCCGCTTTTCCCGACGCGCCGGCGGGCCTCGCGCACGAGGCTCAGGTGGCCGGCGTGCAAATAGCCCATGGTGGGCACGAAACCCGTGCGGGTGCCGGCGTGCCGCCAGCGCCTGGCCAGCCGTTGCATGGCGGCGGCGGAAGAAATGATTTTCACGGCCTCAATCTAGCGGGGAAACGCCGGTTAGCTCAAATCAATTTGGCACCGGCTTGGCACGACAAAACCGCAGCCAAATTCCCCGGACGCAATGGGAAAGCGCCAGAGGGCTGGCGCACTCCAAAACCTGTCGGCAATTTGGAAGCGGCCTGGGCGAGCGCGCCAGCGTTTTGGAGTGCGCCAGCCCTCTGGCGCTTTCCCACGCGCGGCACGTCATAAACAATCGAAAACCTTCGCCTGCTCAAAAGCGGTGCTGAAGCCACCGCACTCTCCAAACGCTCACGCGACTGCCACGCGGCGCCCCACGCCTCACGCATCAATCCAACAATCCAACAATCCCAGATCCCGCCGGCCCAGCGACCGGCGCTCTGCCTAATCTCTACATTTGTAAATAATCCACTTGACATTATTTACATTTGTAGAGAATATCACCCCATGCCGCAACCCAACGTCGAACTCACTGAAGCCGAATGGTCCGTTATCAAGGCCGTTTGGGATGCCGAACCCTGCACCGCGCCGGCCATCCAGGAACGGCTCGCCCAGCCCACCGGCTGGACCTATTCCACCGTCCGCACCATCATGGACCGCATGGTGGCCAAGGGCGTGCTCGCCGCAAAGAAGGCCGGCAAGCTGACGATCTATCATTCCGCCGTCACGCGCGAACAGGCGCAGCGCGGCGAGTTGCTGTACGCGCTCAAGCACGCTTTCAACGGCGCGCTCACGCCCATGGTGCAATGCCTGCTGGATAATCACGATCTGAACGCGGAGGAATTTGCCAAGATTGAGGCGCTCCTCAAGACCCGCAAAAAGACCGCAAAAAAAATAATCCTATGAGGCGCTGGCAATTTCCCATGCCCGGAGCGCGGCCGTCCCGGCCGCAGCAACGGACTTGCAACCGAGAGCTTCCGGCTATTCCAAGCGACTTGGCGATGGACGCGCTGCTGCGCCCGGGACGGGCGCGCTCCGTTCCGGACCCCGGCCTGCGCCTCAGCTTGCGGAGCGCGGCCGTCCCGACCGCAGCAACGGACTTGCAACCACGGCTTCCGGCTATTCCAAGCGACTTGGCGATGGTCACGCTGCTGCGCCCGGGACGGGCGCGCTCCGTTCCCGACCCTGGCCTGCGCCCCAGCTTGCGGAGCGCGGTCGTCCCGGCCGCAGCAACGGACCTGCAACCGACGGTTTTCGGCTATTCCAAGCGACTTGGCGATGGTCACGCTGCTGCGCCCGGGACGGGCGCGCTCCGTTCCCGACCCTGGCCTGCGCCTCAGCTTGCGGAGCGCGGCCGTCCCGGCCGCAGCAACGGACTTGCAACCGACGGCTTCCGGCTATTCCAAGCGACTTGGCGATGGTCACGTTGCTGCGCCCGGGACGGGCGCGCTCCGTTCGCAAACTGAAACCTTGAACTGAAAGGCACCCATGAATTCCTTCATCGAAAATCTGAATCAACTGGGCGAACATTTCCTGAATTTTGCCTGGCCGATGCTTTGGCAATCGAGCCTGCTCATCGCCCTGGTATTGGCGGTGGACCTTGCGCTGGCCCGAAGAATCCGGGCCAGTGTCCGCCATGCGCTCTGGCTGGTGGGGTTGATCAAATTGTTGCTGCCGCCCACGCTGGCACTGCCTACCGGCGCGGCGTGGTGGTTGTTTCCCGCCCAACCGCCCGTCAAAACGACTGCAACCAGAACTTTCGTCGTCACCTATGGCGATGCCGCGCCGCTGCCTGCGTTTGTTCCGGCAACCGTCCCATTGATCGAGCCGCCGCCGCCGAAGTTGGATCGGGCAGGCTGGACCTTGCTGGCGACCGGCACGGCCAGCGCGGGGTTGCTGTTCTGGCTGCTGTTTCGCTGGGGCCAGGTTGTCCGCATGGTGGCCCGCGCCAAACCATCAGGCGGGTTTCCCGGTCCGATTGACGAGGCCCGGCGGCTGGCCGGTTTGCGCGGGCCGGTGCGCGTGAGAATTGCGGAGGACCGGATGTCGCCGGCGGTCTGCGGCCTGTTCCGACCGGTGGTCTTGCTGCCGCGCACGCTGGCCGACCAATTATCCGCCGAGCAACTGCGCGCCGTGCTGCTGCATGAGGCCATCCATATCCGGCGCGGGGACATTTGGGTGAACTGCGCACAGGCTCTGCTGCAAGTCGCGTATTGGTGGCAGCCGCTGGTCTGGCTGGCCAACGCCCGCATCCGCCGCGTGCGCGAGGAGGCCGTGGATGACGCGGTGATGCTGGCGCTGGACGCCGAGGCGGAGATTTACGCGCCGACCTTGCTGGAAGTGGCCCGGCTGGCGCTGCGGCGTCCGCTGTTGAGCCTGGGTCTGGTGGGGATCCTGGAATCGCGGAGTGCGCTGCGCCAGCGCATCGAACGGCTGCTGGCGTTCCCCGCGCCACGCAAGGCGGGACTGACGCTGGCCTCGATCTGCGGAATTTTTGTATTCAGCGCGGTGGCATTGCCGATGGGCGAAGGGCCGGCGAGGGTCGGAGCGCCGGGCACCGCCCCGGCCAGTCCCGTGGCCTTGCCGATGGTGGAAGGACTGGCGAGTGCGGAAAAGGATATGGCGGCGGACGCCGAGATACGGAGCGCGGACATTCCTGTCCGCTCGACAACCTCGGCTCAACATACCAATCCGCCGGCGGTTTTGGTGGAGGCCGAAATCTACGAGATGCAGGCGGAGGATGTGAAGAAACTAGTGATCGGTTTGCCTTTGAATCCCGGCCACGCAGGCGGAGCCGGCTGGTGGTCGGCCTCCCCGGAAGAATACTCCAAACTGCAAAGTGACTTGAAACAATCCGGCCAGGTTCCTCTGCTGCGACCGCGTATTCTGACTTCGAGCGGCCAACCGGTTTATATTGGCACCGACCAGCTCGGAACCGAGATTGCTTGCTTGCCGGAGGTCAAAGGCAGACAGGTGGATTTGGCGGTCAATCGCGTAATCTCAGCCCCCGCTTTGAACAATCGGTTCAAAGTCAATGCCTGGTTGCCGGACAAGGGCGGCTTGGTGTTTCGCATGCGGAATGACGTGAGCAACACAGTCGTAATGTTGCGCGTGGAAATTCTTACCAACCATCCGGCGGAACATTTTCAATCGCGGCAGACAGTTGTAACCGAAAAGCCACCGTCGGCAGAATACAACCACCATCCGCTTGTCTGGACCGGACCCGGCCGGCAGGCGATCATGGCTAAGTTGGGCAATATCCATTTGGGAAATGTGTCTTATGACGGCCTGCCGTTAAGTGAAGTACTCATGCGGTTGACCGCGCAGTGCAAGCTGCTCGATCCAGAGCACAAGGGCATCACCTTCCTACTCAACAACAATCCCGACCACTCCGGCCTGCGCGTGGCTGCGGGCAGCGGGGCGGTTTCTGCTCCCAACCTGGACCCCAGCACGGGGCTGCCATTAGCTCCCACCGCAGGCACCGGAGTGGCGAGTGATAATGCGTTGGACGTCGGTTCGGTCATCATCAAAATCCCCAGCTTGACCGATGTCCGATTGGCGGATGTCTTGGATGCCATTATCCTGGTTGCAGACCATCCCATCAAATATTCCGTTCAAGATTTTGCCGTCATATTTTCCGCCCGGAATCCCGAAACGCCGCCGCTTTCGGCGCGCACATTCCGGGTGGATCCGAACACGTTCGATTCCGGGTTGGATCAGGTCGGCGCCAAAAGTTTCGGCGCCGTCCAAAACCGCGGCAACACCGGCGGCGGTGGTGGCGCTGGGCAAAACCAAAACAATGGCGCAGTGGTCGGCGTGGTGAATGCCTTTGGCGCGGGCGGCGGTTCCCCTAGTACGAGTCAGAACGCCGGTGGCAGCGGCCGCCTGGACCAGGCTGTGCCGGCTGCCGAGCCTAATGAACCGGGCGCACAAGGCCAGAACCGACCGGCTTCGGAAGACGATTTGGTGCGGGACGGCAAAGTGTTTTACGAAATGGGAAAATACGGCCAGGCGAAAGCGAAATTCAAAGCCGCCCTGGCGCTGAATCAGGATAGTGCCCGAGCCAATTACTATTTGCGCCTGATCAATGAAGAGGAAGCGCGCCAGGGTCGCAAAGCAGCGCAAGACGTTTCAGGACGGCAACAAATCGCCTCCAAGCTCGATCACATCCGCCTTGCCAACGTCAGTTTTGACCGCTTAAACCTGAAAGAAGTCGTGCGTCAACTGAATGAGACGGCCAGGCAAAATGACCCGGAGAAAGTCGGTGTCCACATTTTGATCGCCACTAATTACGTTTTCAGCCAATGGAACACCATAAATTCCGTGATCATCAGGCTGCCTTTACTGACCGAAGTCCGCCTGGCGGATGTTTTGGATGCCATAGCGATGGTCGCCGACAAACCCCTCAAGTACTCCATCCAGGACGATGAGATTATTTTCTCAGGACAACCTACTACGGAAAGCACGCAGTTTTTTACACGGACCTTCCGCGTGGATCCAAATACGTTTTATTCAGGGTTGATAAACGCCAGCGCGATTTCCGGATTGAAAAACGCCAGCGCAACTTCCAATCCTCCGAGCGTGTTGGCCCGGTCGTTTTTCTCCACTTTGGGGATAAACTTTTCAAATCCTCCTGGCAAGTCGGTCTATTTCAACGACACGAGAGGCTATCTTTTCGTCAAGGCCACTGAGTCGGACTTGGACACAATTGAGAAAGCCCTTCAGGTTATAGATCAAGCTCCATCGCAAGTTCACATCAAGGCGCGGTTTTATGAAGTGCCAAACGGGACAATGAAGGATTTCGCCAAATATCTGAACACCACCAGCCCGGTGGACGGCAAACCGATGGGCATTCTCACCAGTCAAAAAGCAAACGCGGCCAGGCAGGCGTTGCAATCGCTCAAGAACGTTGAAGTGTTGGGTGAACCTGAAATAACCATGCTTTCCGGCCGGCAGGCACAAATGCGGGCAACGGAAATGGTGTCGGTCGTCACCAATGTCGTGTTTGACGCGGTGCGGACAAACCAGTCTGGGAAGGTGGAATACAATGGCGTCACGCCGCAAACCGAGGAGACTGAAACCGGCCCGGTTCTGGACCTGATTCCTTATGTTCTGGCCGACGGCTATACCATCAATCTGGCGGCCATCCCATCCGTAACAGAATTCGTTGGATTCGATTGGATAACCAATAGTTCGGGTTACAACTACCACTACTTCTCGGGGAACCAACCGCCCAAGCTCCGGAATACGCGGTACGTAGCCACGGCGAACTTGTGGGACAACCAGACGCTCTTCTTGGGTGGGGTGCAAAAGCGGGTTTTAGGGCGGACAAAGGGATTTCCGGACATGGCGGAAGACAAAGAACTGCTGGTTTTCATTACGGCCACCATCATTGACCCGGCCGGCAGCCGGGTTCATTCCGACGATGAATTGCCCTTCGCGCAGGATGCAACTCCGACACAACCGCAGGGTCAGGTCAATATACCATCATCTTTGCTGAACCCGCCGGCACATATTAAAACACTGCACAACTACATCGGCGATATTCCACCCTACCACAACGGAGATCCGATCCACGAACGCCATGAAGGGCCCGGCCCTTGGCCGTAAGTCTCTTCGCCCGCGACCACAACGGCGGGCGCCCCTGAACCGGAGCGCCGGTCTCCGACCCGGCTCGTTGCAAAATACGCGCCATCGAGCCGGGTCTGGAGACCGGCGCTCCGATCACACAGTTCATGGGCCGTGAGCAGGTCCAAGCGTAGTGGCACGGGCGTCCCGCCCGTGTGTTTCTGCTCTCTTCGCTCTTCGCCCTTTGCCCCGAGCTACGTTCCATCTTTGCACGCTTGCTCTGTGCCTCCGTGCCTCCGTGGTTCAAGAAACTTGTCTCCCGGTTAATCCGTCTTAAACCGGCCACGGAAAATAAATTCATCCCTTGTCTTGCCCCGCCGCTTGGTGGAAAATGAATCCATGAACCAAGTTCCTGCGCCCATAAACTTTATTCCGGTTTTCGCCGCCTTGCGGCCGTTCCTGTGCCTGTTGGCCGCGGTGACGATTCTCCCCTTTTGCCTGGCCGCGCAGGAAGCCCCCGCCCCGGTCAATCTGGCTTTGGCGGCCACCGCGTCGGCGTCCTATGTTTCGGGCGATACCGCGGTGGCGGCGCTGAACGACGGCTTCACGCCGCGCAATTCGCGCGACAACCGGCGCGGGTCCTACGGCAACTGGCCGCGCACCGGCACCCAATGGGTGGAGTATGACTGGAGCCAGCCGATCAGCACCAAGCAGATCGAGGTGTACTGGTGGGACGACCATCAGGGTGTGCGCCTGCCGCAAGCGTGTCGCGTGGCCTTTTGGGACGGGGGAAATTTTGTTGAAATCACCAACGCCAGCGGCCTGGGAGTCGAAGCCGATAAATTCAACGTGACCACGTTCCCGGAAGTCACCACGACGAAATTGAAGCTGGTTATGGCCGGCAGCGAAAGTTTTTCCACCGGCGTTTTGGAGTGGCGGGTTTTGGATTCGGGCCGGTCGCCGGAATTTCCGCCCAGAGTAAATGCCGGCGTGGACCGCGACGTGATGCTGGACGGCAAGACCTACTTGTCCGGCTCGGTGAAATTCCTGAAAGCAAACGAATCGGCCGGGGTTGTCTGGAGCAAGGAGTCGGGCCCGGGCCGGGTCCGCTTTGGCGACGCGCATACGAATGTCACCACGGCCACGTTTTCCAAACCGGGCGATTACGTTTTGAAGCTGACCGCCGGCCAGGGCGCGTTGAGCGCCTCGGCCACATTGAAAGTCAAAGTGACCACGCCGCCGCCGGCGCAACGGCTGGACGTGGTCTATACGACGCCGTACAAAATCAACAGCCCGTTGTGGAACGCCCGGGCCCGGGCGCTTATTGTGAATTGGATTCCCCATTGCATTGACCAGATGAACCGCACGGATCTCAAGCAGGGGCGCGGCGGGATTGATAATTTTGTCCAGGCGGCCAAGGCGTTGCGCGGCGAACCGCACGCGCCCCAGAACGGCGATGTCTGGGCCAATGCCTGGGTGCATCAGACCGTGGAGTCCATGTGCCTCGCACTGATGGTGGATCCGCAGGGCGACCCGGAGCTGGCCGCCGCGCAGCAAAAGATGCGGGCCACGCTGGCGGATTGGATTCCGAAAATCCTCGCCGCGCAGGAGCCGGACGGCTATTTGCAGACCGCCTATACGCTGGCGGATCGCCGGCAATGGCCGGCGCGTTGGAGCCCGGCGCAGCGCGGCAATCATGAAGGCTACACGGCGGGCTATTTCATCGAGTCGGCCATCAATCATTACACGCTGACCGGCGGCTCGGACAAACGGCTCTATAATGCCGCCAAGAAACTGGCGGATTGCTGGGTGGCGAATCTCGGGCCGGGCAAAAAGGAATGGTATGACGGCCACGAGGAAATGGAGCAGGCCCTCGTGCGCTTCGGCCGGTTTGTGAACGACGTGGAAGGCTCGGGCCACGGCGATAGTTACATTGCCCTCGCGAAATTCCTGCTCGATTGCCGGCACAGCGGCAGCGATTACGACCAGAGCCGGGTGCCGGTCCAGCAGCAATACGAGGCCGTCGGCCACGCGGTGCGCGCCTCTTATCTCTTTTCCGGCATGTCGGATGTCGCGGCGGAAACGCACGATGTGGACTATCAGAGCGCCGTGCTGTCGCTGTGGGACAATCTCATCAATAAAAAATATTACGTCACCGGCGGCATCGGCAGCGGCGAAACCTCCGAGGGCTTTGGCGGGAATTATTCCCTGCGGAACGAGGCCTACTGCGAGTCCTGCTCAAGCTGCGGCCTGGTGTTCTTCCAATACAAGATGAACCTGGCCTACCACAACGCCAAATATGCCGACCTGTACGAGGAAACCCTGTATAACGCGCTGCTTGGCTCGACGGATTTGGACGGCAAGAATTTCTACTACGACAACCCGCTCGTGGAGCGCCAGGCGCGCTATGCCTGGCACGGCTGTCCGTGCTGCGTGGCCAATATCCCGCGCACGCTGCTGATGATCCCCACATGGACCTACGTCCGGGGCGGGGACGGCCTTTACGTGAACTTGTTCATCGGCAGCACCGTCCGGGTTGGGCGCGTGGCCGGCACGGAAGTGGAACTGGCGCAGAAGACCGATTATCCGTGGAGCGGCAACGTCTCCCTCACGGTCAATCCGAAATCGCCGGCAAAATTCACCGTGTACGTGCGGGTGCCCGACCGCACCACCAGCGCACTATACACCCCCGCGCCGCCGGTCAGCGGGCTGACATCGCTGGCCGTCAACGGGGCGGCCTGCGCGCCAAAGATCGCAAACGGCTATGCCGCCATCACGCGCGAATGGAAGGCCGGCGATACGATTGACCTGGTGTTGCCGATGCAAATCCAGGTGGTGAAGGCCGATGAACATATCGCGGCGGATCGCGGCCGCCTCGCGCTGCGCTATGGGCCGCTGATTTACAACGTCGAGCGCACCGACCAGCCGGACCTGAAACTGGCGCCGGACCTGAAATCGCTCGCCACCGAATGGCGGAGCGATTTGCTGGGCGGCGTGCTCACCATCAAGGGCAAGTGGAGCGACGGCAGCCCGTTGCTGGCCGTGCCCTATTACACCCGCGAAAACCGGGGTGCGACCGAGTCGTTGGTCTGGCTGGCTGATTGAACGGAGCGCCGGTCTCCCGACCCGGATCGTTTCAAAGTGTTTCAACCACAGAGGGACACAGATTCTGAACCGCGGAGAATTTTAGCGTGTGTTTTCAAAATCCGGAGCGCGGCCGACCTCGGCCGCAGCAACGGACTTATCGCCGGCGATTTGCGAGGATTCGTAGCGGTGTGAGCCAGTGAACAATGCTGCGCCCGGGACGGTCGCGCTCCGGTCGCAAGCTGACTCCACGTCCAACCCGGCAGGAACGCCGAGAACCTAAACGGCTTCTTTGTGCTCTTTGTGTTCTTTGCGGTTAAATCCTTTTTCGGCGCGGACGGTTGCTTTTTCTGGAATTTTTCCCGATGATGAGCGCCGGGATTCACCAAGAGCCATGCATAAAATCATCGGCGTCATTCTGCTGGTCGTGGGCGTGTACCTGCTGATGCAGGGACATGATCATGCCCGCGCCCTCAATTCACAATTCCGCAGCCTCCTCCACGGCTCACCACCCGCCAAGGTCACTTATTTTTACCTGGGCGGGGCGCTTTGCTGCGCAGTCGGCTTGGTGGAATTTTTCCGGTCGGACAAGAAATAGGCCATGGTTGCAGGCCCGTCCTGGATTCCCGACGCCGTCGCATTCCAGACCGCGCGGCCTCTGGTTGGCCTTTGATTTGGGCCGTAGCGGCGTCTCGGCAGAGCGCCGCCATCTGAAAAAAGGGAAGTTTGCGGCGCTCTGCCGAGACGCCGCTACGGCGCTTCCATCGGCGCCTTCCCACCATTCACCAGAAATAACACCGCCATGCGCACGGCCAGGCCGTTCGTCACTTGTTCCAAAATCACCGAGCGGCTGGAATCGGCGATCTCGCTGTCAATCTCCACGCCACGGTTGATCGGGCCGGGGTGCATGATGAGCGCGTCGGGTTTCGTCCGGGCGAGCCGCGCTTTGGTCAAGCCGTAAAGCGTGGTGTATTCGCCGATGCTGGGGAACATCGTCTTGCGCTGGCGCTCGTGCTGGATGCGCAGCAGGTTGATGATGTCCGCGTCGCGGATGGCCTCGTCCACGTCGTAGGTCACCCGGCAGCCCATCCGCTCGAAAGTCTTGGGCACCAGCGTGGCCGGCCCGCAGAGCGTCACTTCGGCGCCGAGTTTCGTCAGCGTCCAGATGTCCGAACGCGCGACGCGGCTGTACAGAATGTCGCCCAGGATCGTCACTTTCAGCCCGGCGATCCGGCCTTTCTTCTCGCGGATGGTGAAGGCGTCGAGCAGGGCCTGGGTGGGATGCTCGTGCGCGCCGTCGCCGGCGTTGATGACGTGGGCATCCAGCACGCGCGAGAGAAAATGCGGCGCGCCGCTGGCACTGTGGCGGATGACGATGAAATCGGCGTTGAGCGCTTCCAGATTCCGGGCGGTGTCCTTGAGCGTCTCGCCTTTTTTCAGCGACGACGCCTCGGTGGAAAAATTGATGACGTCGGCGCTCAGCCGGATGGCGGCCAGTTCAAAGCTGGTGCGCGTGCGCGTGGACGGCTCGACAAACAAATTGACGACCGTCTTGCCGCGCAGCGCCGGCACTTTCTTGATGGCGCGCTTGCCGACCGCCTTGAAGCTGCGCGCGGTGTCCAGCACCGTGGTGATTTCTTCCGCAGTGAGCGATTCGGCATCGAGCAGATGTTTTTTGGTCCAGCTCATTTTTTTGTTGCGACGTTAAATGGTTAAAGCGTTGAAGCGTTGAAACGGACTGCGCTTGGGCGCGGCGGCGGCGTTTTCACGCTTCAACGCATCACGCATCAACGGCTTCACTTTCGTTTCAAAATCACCTCATCCTGCGCCGCGCCGGCCTCGGTCAGCAGCAGGGAGATCTTCTCGTCGCGGGCCGTCGGCACGTTCTTGCCCACGAAATCGGCCTTGATGGGCAGTTCGCGATGGCCGCGGTCCACCAGCACCGCGAGTTGGATTTTTTTGGGTCGGCCAAAATCGTTGAGCGCATCCATGGCCGCGCGCGTGGTGCGGCCGCTGAACAGCACGTCATCCACCAGCACGACTGTTTTGCCGTTGACGTCGAACGGGATGACCGTCAGGTGCAGGGTGGGGGCCACGCGTTGATCCAGGTCGTCGCGGTGCAGGGTGGTATCCAGAATGCCGAAGGGCACTTCATGCTTCCAGATGCCGGCCAGGATTTTGGCCAGCCGCGCGGCCAGGTGGTCGCCGCCCACGGGAATGCCCACCAGCACGACCTCGCGGTCGTGTTCGTTGCGTTCGGCGATCTCATGCGCGATGCGCGTGAGTGAACGCTGAATGGCTTGGGCGTCGAGAATGACCGCAGATTCAGACATGGGGCTTAATCCTTCTCGTCCTCGTAACCGCGGACCCAATAAAAATCGCGAACCCATCCCGCCGGGCGGGACTGGTTCGCGTCATCGTTTTGGCATTCATTTTTCCTTAGCCGCCTCGCAGGGCCGCGTTAAAGGAGCGGTTTGAGTTTGCCGGCTAATGGGTTTAATTCGCTCCGTTCGCCTGGCGGGTTTTGCGCCAGTTGGCACGGTGTTTGATGATCCAATCCGTCAGGGCCTGCTCAAAGCCGATATCGCGCCCGGCTTTCTCGGACTCGATCCACTTGTGTTTGAGAATCTCCTCGCGTTCCGCTTGAAATTCGCGGTAGAGCGAGGAGTTCTTCAGCAAATCCGCCGAGGATGACTCTTTTGCCGGGTTCAACATAGGACAAATATTCTTTGTAACTCTTAAGTTAAATCCAAGTGACATTTTCCGCAACAGAAATCGGAGCCCGGAAATCCTTGGAAATGAGTTGGTTGCGAAACGGCCAGCGGGGGTGGCCCGGCCGGCAGCTCGTTTATCGTGGCGGCGGGCATCCCTGCCTGCCGTAGAGCCGGGCTTCCCAGCCCGGCGAAAAGAACGCCACGCAAACCAAGGCGCGTTGGAATTTTGCCACGATCCAACCCAACTCACGCCATTTCCGGGCGGCAAAGATGCCGCCTTCCACGTCAGGCAAGGATGCCTGACGCCACGTCGTAGCGGCGGGCATCCCTGCCAGCCGTAGAGCCGGGCTTTCCGCCTCCGCGGCGCGCCAAAGCGCCGCTACGGCGCGACGGCGGCCCAGCCCGGCGGAAGGAAGCCCGCGCAAACCGGGGCGCCTTGGAACTCTCGCCCGCCAGCCGGAAATCGGCATCAAGTCTGGCATCGGATCCGGCATTAGGTTGATTTTCACCCTGATTGCGGCGATGATGTCTGAAAGGCAGTAGCATTGAAGTCCGCATTATGAATTCCGAACCGAAAATTTTGTCGCGTGACGTGGAAGCCTCGGTGGTTCCCATCGGCACGAAGGTAACCCTGCAAAAGGGCGAAACCGCGCATATCACGCAGTCGCTCGGCGGCAGCTATACCGTGGTGGTCAATGGCAACATGTTCCGCATTGCCGAGCAGGACGCCGACGCGCTGGGCTTGGAGGCGAAAGCCGCGCCGCCGACCATCCCCGCCGCGCCAACCGGCCCGCTTTCCCAGGAACAACTGGAAAAGCAGGTCTGGGAATCGCTCAAAACGTGCTACGACCCGGAAATTCCCGTCAATATCGTGGACCTGGGCCTGATCTATGACTGCCACCTCACTCCCGTTGGCGCAAACAACTTCAAAGCCGACGTGAAGATGACGCTGACCGCGCCGGGCTGTGGCATGGGCCCCGTGCTGGCACAGGACGTGCAGAACAAGCTGGTTTCCCTGGAACCGATTGACGAGGCGAACGTCGAACTCGTCTGGGATCCGCCGTGGAACCAGAGCATGATGACCGAAGCGGCCAAGCTGCAACTGGGGTTACTGTGAACGCAACTGCGATTAACTGGTCCGCGCTACGCAAGGATTTTCCCATCCTCGACCAGCAGGTGCATGGCCAGCCCCTGGTCTATTTCGACAACGCCGCCACCTCACAAAAACCGCGCGCGGTCCTGGACGCGCTGACGCACTATTATGAGCGCGACAACGCCAACGTACATCGCGGCATCCATGAGTTGAGCAACCGCGCCACGAGTGGTTTCGAGGCCGCGCGCGTGCGCGTGGCGAAATTCCTCAACGCCCGGAGCGCCGATGAAATCATTTTCACCCGCGGCACCACGGAAGGCATCAATCTGGTGGCTGCCGCCTGGGGCGCCAAGAATTTGCAGGCGGGCGATGTCATTCTGCTCACCGAACTGGAACATCACAGCAACCTGGTGCCCTGGCAGATGCTGGCGCAGCGCACGGGCGCGACCATCGCGTACCTGCCGGTCACCGGCGACGAAGGCACGCTGGATCTGTCCCGGCTCGACGACCTGCTCACGCCGCGGGTGAAGCTGTTCTCGATGGTCCAGATCTCGAACTCGATGGGCACGGTCAATCCCGTCGCCGAACTCTGCGCCCGGGCGCGGAAACACGGCATTATCACCCTGGTGGATGGGGCGCAGAGCGCCGGGCATCTGCCGGTGGACGTGCAAGCCATCGGGTGCGACTTCTTCGCCTTTTCCGGTCACAAGATATGCGGGCCGACCGGCATCGGCGCGCTGTACGGACGGCAGGAAATGCTCGAAGCCATGCCGCCGTACCAAGGCGGGGGCGAAATGATTTTGAGCGTGGGCTACCAAAAAACCGAGTTCAAGCCCGCGCCGCACCGTTTCGAGGCCGGCACGCCGGACATTTCCGGGCCGATTGGCCTGCACGTGGCGATGGATTATCTCGATGCCATCGGCCGCGCCAACATCTGGCAACACGATCAGGAACTGGCGGCCTATGCCGCGGAAAAACTGGCCGCGCTGAACCACGTCCGCATCTTCGGCCCAAAACAAAACCGCGCCGGCCTGGTCAGCTTTCTGTTGCGGGACATTCACGCGCATGACGTGGTGACGCTGGCGGACCAGGCGGGCGTGGCGTTGCGCGGCGGGCATCACTGCACCCAGCCGCTCATGCACAAACTGGGCGTGGAATCCACCGCCCGCGCGAGCTTCTATTTCTACAACACCCGGGCGGAAGTGGACCGGTTCGTGGAAGTGGTCAAAGAAATAAAAAAATTCTTTGGGGAGTAGCGCCGGCCAGTCTGTGAGCCGAGCAGCAGCCGACGTAAGGAGGCTCCAACTGAAGCATCGTTTCCAAAAAATATTGAGCCGCCTCACGTTGGCGGCTACTTCGCGGATTACGATTGCATTTGCCGTTGGCGCACAAATCGTAAATTGTAATCCGAGATGATTGCCATCACGCCCTGGCACTGGGCCGGGTTCATCCTGTTTGTCCTGGGCTGCCTTGCGGTGGACCTCGGGGCATTCCAACGCCGCGCCCGCGTCGTCACGTTCCGCGCGGCGTTGGGGTGGACCGCGCTCTGGTTTGCGCTGGCCCTGCTGTTCGCCGGGCTGCTCGCGGGCCTGCGGAATCGCGAAGAATCCGCCCAATTCGTGGCCGGCTACCTGCTGGAACTGTCGCTTTCCCTCGACAACCTCCTCGTCATCGCCCTCATTTTTTCCGCGTTTCAAGTGCCGCCGGAATTTCAGCGGCGCGTGCTGGTCTGGGGCCTGCTCGGCGCGCTGGCCATGCGCGGCGCCATGATTGGCGCTGGCGTGGCGCTCGTGCAGCATTTCCATTGGGTGCTGTATGGTTTCGGGGTCTTCCTGATCGGCGCCGGCGCGAAAATGTTCTTCGCCCGGACGGAGCCCGTGAAACCGGAAAAAAATCTGGTCATCCGCGTCGCCCGCAAGTTCTTTCCGGTCGCGTCCGCGTTCGATGGACAGAAGTTCTTGACGCGCGTCCAGGGCCGGCTCACGCTCACGCCGCTGCTGCTGGTGCTGTTGGTGGTGGAGACGAGTGACCTGATCTTCGCCGTGGATTCCGTGCCCGCGGTTTTTGCTGTCACGCAAAAGGCTTTCATTGTTTTTACCTCGAATGTGTTTGCCCTGCTGGGCCTGCGTTCGTTGTATTTTCTGCTCGCCGGCGCCATTGGCGCCTTTCGTTATTTGAAGGCTGGCCTGGCCGCCGTCCTGGTCTTGGTGGGGGTCAAAATGCTGCTGGACCCGCACGCCCGCGCGCCGCTCTGGTTTCAGTGCAAAATTCCGACCACCGTATCGCTGCTGGTCATCGTGTTGATCGTGGCCTTGGCCATCGGACTGTCGAGCTTCATGGGACGTGGAAAGGCGTTGAAGCGTTGAAGCGCGAAGAGAAAATCAACCACAGATGGACACAGATGGACACAGATGAAGAAACTTCGCCCGATGCCCAAAGCTGCCAGGGTGAAGAACCTAGGCCCGGGGGGGCCTGACAGGAAGAAACGCTGGCGTGTGCGGCCACGACGTAGCGCCGACTGGCAGTCGGCTGTATCGTGGATTGGCAATCCGCTGAACACCGCGCTTCGACTCGACTCGAACTCGTTCCCAATAAACCACTTTCACCAAACGCTTTTAAGGAGAGAGAATTTTGAAAAGGACTCGCCATCTGGTCCGCCTCCTCACGTCGGCGACTACATTGTCAACTGGCCTGAGCGGAGACGCAGCGAGTCAGCCGGCACAGATAGCGGTAATAAGGCATAATACGGAAACGGATCATACCCGCACAACCGCATATTTGGGTTTCCATTTCGCATTTGAAACTGGTTCAGCCATAGACCAGCCGCTTGCGTTTCGACTCGTTTCCCGCCCCAGCCAAAAATCACCCTGGCTTCCGCCCTCCGTCCGTGGTCCATAGTCCATAGTCCGTAGTCTTGTAGTCCTGTAGTTGCTGCCATTGCCGGCTTGACTTTGCGGCGCAAACGCGCAACAACAGCGGCATGAAAAGCACCGGCGGAAACCTTCGCGCGGAGAATTTTTATGCCGTGTGGCGCGAGCAATGCCGCGCGGTGAACCTGCTGCGCGATGGCGGCGCCACGCCGCCGGAAAAGCTGCTGCAAGCCGTCTGGCAGCACCAGCGGCTCCGGCGCGACCAACTCCAGACGGCCGGGGGCGCCAGCGTGCGGGTGTTGCATCCCGGTTTCGCCAGCGCCGAGGGCGGACCGGATTTTCGCGGCGCAGTGCTGCAATTCGGGAGCGACTCGCCGGTGTCCGGGGACGTGGAAATTGATGTGCAAACCTCCGGCTGGCACGCGCACCACATCCAAGTTTCCAAGTGAGAATTTCGCTGGCATGGATACGATAATCTCAGGAATCGTGAATTATGCTCTCGCACGCCAGCAATCGTTGCTTTACGATCACTCCGAGAGCGATAAATCATGAGCATAGCTGACAGCGAAACGCCCCGCTTCGACGCCCGCACCGGCCAGTTGATACGCCGGTGTTTGCGTGTCTGCCGCTATCATGACGACCTCATAGAGGAGAATTACACGCTTGGCTCGGGTCGCAATATTCCCGTGGTTGCTTTCGCTCATCGCCCGCACGATGCGCGCTCATCATGCGTGGCATTTTTGCCAGAGTCGCACACTCGGCATCAAGACGTGGCTGGGCTGCATGAGCTTGGCATTCCGCTCGCATTTTTCGCTGGTGCGAAATCCTGGGAAATGTGGTCGCTGCGTAGTGACGGTCCAAGACACGAACGGTCGGTGCCAGCGAATGAGGTTGAGCATTTTTTTGACGACAATAAGGTGGATTTCGCTCCTGGATCAGTCTTCCGAGCCAAGACTTGGGCGCGGGCCGAGGGAGCTCGACAGCTTGATTTTGTGGACACTGGACTTCTTCCTGTGGTGGAGAAGGAAGCAGGCGAGCGTCTGCGGCAGCTTTTTGAAGAAATGGTCGCTCATACGATGGATGTTCTCGCCATGAAACCAGCGGATTTGAGCGAGGCAAACGCCCATTGGCTGATGAAGGCGAACTTCTGGTTGCTCGCAGGAAAACTATTGCGGGACAAACAAGTTCCGAAATTCGTGCGGCTCGATTTGCATGACGTTCAGAACGTCTTCGATCGCGTCGCCGAACACTACGACGCCCAACGTATTAGTACGGACGGTCGTTTGAAGGCGTTGCGTGTGGCGGCGGCGGTTGCGGCTGATTTTTCATCCCTTCGTAGTATTAGCACGGAGACCCTCGGCGCGTTATATGAAGAGGCATTGCTGTCTGAACACGCGCGCAAACTATTGAGCGTTCACCGCACACCCACATATCTTGTAGACTTTATCCTTGCGAAACTCAGCCGGTGCATGGAAACGGATATTGGTGTTCAGCACTGTCATGTATTTGAGCCGGGTTGTGGCCATGCGCCGTTTTTGGTTGGCGCTGTGCGGCTGCTGAGCGACCTGCTACCGGACAAAATTGCAGGTGACCGCGTTGCTCGGCGGCAGTTTCTCCGCACCCACATTGGAGGTTGTGACCGAGATGCATTCTCTCTTGAAATAGCGCGTCTATCGCTAACACTTGCCGACATTCCGAACCCAAACGGTTGGAAGTTGGATGCGGTGAACGATATGTATGATGGTGATTACCTCGCGGATAAAATCGCTTTGAACTCGATCATCATCGCGAATCCGCCGTTCGAGAATGCAAAGATTTCAGAAAGAGAGCGCGAAGCTGGAGATCTTCGTTACGCCAGAAGTGGACAGGCAGGCGAGTTGTTGCGTCGAATCGTAAATTATGCTTCTCCTAATACTTTGTTTGGAATTGTGGTGCCCCAGACCCTGCTCGACGGGGCGTCATTCCGCGAGTTGCGCCGGAATCTTCTATCCCATGTTGAGCTTCTGGAAGTCGTCACGTTCCCTGATAATGTTTTCAAGTTCGCTAAACCCGAAACGGCCATACTCATTGGCAAGAAGCTCGGTGAAGGCCAGGCCGGAGCTCCAAAATTTAGATTCCGTGGCATACATAAAGCGGAGATGGACGCATTTCGAAACGAAAACCGGGTGCCAGCCGGCGCCTTATTAACTCGAAGTGAAGCCTTAGCTCATCCTAGGCACCAACTGCTTCTTCTGCCGCTCATTGGCTTATGGGATGCGGTTCGAGCTTTACCATACATGAAGGACGTAGCCCTCGTCACCATAGGTTTTTATTTTTACCCGGAAGACGACCCCGCCTATCCAAACGGTGAAGTTCAAGTGTCTGTGAACAAGCAGTCCGAGTTCTATCAAGGGTTCAGGCTCGCAGAAGGGACGCCGGACACACATCTCTTTCCGCGATTGGAATGGTTGAATCAGAAACCTGAGATTATTGAGTGGGCTTGCGGCGGTACCAAACGAGGTGAACCAAGAATCGTGATGAACCACGTTCGAACCGGAGCGGGTGCATGGCGACACAAAGCTTTCATCGACCCTGTCGGACGACCTGCCACCGACGCATTCCTCCTTCTTACCCCGGTGGCCGCAAGCTGGTCGTTGGAGATTCTCTGGGCAATTGCCAATGGACCATTTGCAAACGCTTTCACGCTCACCAACTCGGCAACAAAGCAGATCGGAGTAAGGTTGCTCCAAAGGATGCACGTTCCCCAATTATACAAACTTCCTTTGGAACTAAAGGCTGCGGTGCAAACCTACCTCGCGGCTGCCCGAGCATTCACAGCGAAATACGGCATTGAGGATGCTGCTTCAAAAAAGCGCAAGGAATCCCCCAAGAACAAGACAACAGGTGAAGCCCCAGAACTGCCGCTTGATGGACTGAATTCCGAAAGAGTGAACGCCACACACGCCTCACGGGAGCACTTACGTGCCTTGCATTGGCGCGTGGATGCCGAGGTGCTGAAGCTTTATGCGCTACCTGCTGAGACGGAGCGGGAGTTGCTCGATTTCTTCGACGGTGTGCCGCGCGTGGGTGTGCCGTTTGAGCAAACGTGCTACATCCCATCCGCCTTTCGCGAGGTATTGCGGCTCGATGAATTTCTTCGCGTCACCGACGAATGGGAACAGACAGACGAGCGCCGGTGCCAGCTTATTGAGAAACGGATTCAGCATGGCCGCCGCACTGTTGCCGAGGAAGCAGAGTTCAAGGAGCTGCAGCGTCTGTTCGATCTTCGGCGGTGTTACTTGCGATGGCGCGAGACCGGAGACGCGCATAGCCCGCTCTTCGATGAGAAAAGACTCAGAAGGCTTAAAGAGGAGGACGCACGGTGGCCAAAGAACTAGCAAGTCTTCCAGAACCATTTGCCTATCCGTCGAAGCCGCATGTCCGCCGGCACGGACCGCGGGGCTATTCCGAGTATCGCCAATATCGTCACTGGCTCCGTGACGAATTTTCCTTCCGTTGCATTTATTGCCTCCGTAGGGAGACGTGGCTTACGACGCCACGGGATTACCAGATTGATCATTTTCTGCCGAAAAGTGAGCACCCTGATGTTGAACGCGACTATGACAATCTGGTTTATGCTTGCTCTCACTGCAATGGCACCAAAGCCGCAAAGTATCTGCCGTCGCCCGAATCGGTCGCTTACGGAGACTGCATGCGCGTGGACGAAAATGGGGAAATCCACGCCCTGAACGAGCGCGGAAAAACTATTATCGAAGCTCTGCATCTGGATGCTCCCGAATATATTCAACTTCGGCGCCGCATCATTGAGACCATCGCGGAGGCTCGGCTCGGTTCAAAAACGCTCAAATGGTGTCTGGGGTATCCGGACGATCTGCCCGATCTGTCCGTCGAAACGAAACCGAAGGACAACAAGCGCCCGAAAGGTATTCATGAATCATATTTTAAGCTAAAAGAGCGTTGCGAGTTACCGGATTATTACTGATCCGCTCTGGCAGGCAAAACCGGCATGCAAAACCGCAAATCGAATACTGCCGGCTTGACTTTGCGGCGCAAACGCGCAACAACAGCGGCATGAAAAGCACCGGCGGAAACCTGCGCGCGGAGAATTTTTATGCCGTGTGGCGCGAGCAATGCCGCGCGGTGAACCTGCTGCGCGATGGCGGCGCCACGCCGCCGGAAAAACTGCTGCAAGCCGTCTGGCAGCACCAGCGGCTCCGGCGCGACCAACTCCAGACGGCCGGGGGCGCCAGCGTGCGGGTGTTGCATCCCGGTTTCGCCAGCGCCGAGGGCGGACCGGATTTTCGCGGCGCGGTGCTGCAGTTCGGGAGCGACTCGCCGGTGTCCGGGGACGTGGAAATTGATGTGCAAACCTCCGGCTGGCACGCGCATGGCCACGATGTCAATCCGAGCTTTCAGAACGTGATCCTGCATGTGGTGTGGGACGAATCCCAAACCGCCAAGGCTCCCGCCCCGGGGCCGCAGGCCAGAATCGCCCTGAAGAATGTGCTGGATGCGCCGCCGGCCGAACTGGCGCTGGCCCTGGAAAACGAGTCCGGGCTGCCGGCCAGCCTGCGCGGCCAGTGCGCCGCGCCGTTGAGCGAGTTTTCCGCGCCCCAGCTTGCGGAACTGCTCCATGCCGCCGCCCGGGTGCGCTTTCAAAACAAGGCCGCCGCCATGCTGGCTCGCGCCAAAAATTCCGGCTGGGAACAGGCGCTCTGGGAACAGCTCTTTCGCGCGCTGGGCTACAAACACAACGTCTGGCCCATGCAGAATCTGGCGGAAACCAAACCGCGCTGGACGGAGGGCGCGGAGTCCGCGCTGGACTTGCAGGCGCGGCTGTTTGGCGTGAGCGGCCTGCTGCCGGCGGAATTGACCCGCGCGCAGAAGTCGGCGGACACGTTTCTGCGCCGCGCCTGGGATGTGTGGTGGCGCGACCGCGAGGCGCTGGCCGATTGCGTGCTGCCGCGGACGGTGTGGAAATTTCACGGCCTGCGCCCGGCGAATCATCCGCAGCGGCGGCTGGCGCTGGCGTCGCACTGGCTGGCGGCCGGTGACTTGGCGGGAAAAATCGAGGCTTGGTGCGTGGCGGACCTGCCCGAAGGCCGCTGGCTGGCCGCGCTGCACGCGATCTTCCAGGTGGAACGCGATGAATTCTGGTCGTGGCATTGGACGTTCAAATCCGCGCGGCTGGCCAAGGCGCAGCCGCTGCTCGGCGAGGCGCGGGTGACGGATTTGGCGGTGAATGTGGTGCTGCCGTGGCTGTGGGTGCGCGCCCGGGAAGGCGGCAGCGAAGAGGTCTTGCGCGAAGTCGAGCGCCGGTTTTTTGCCTGGCCGGTGGCGGAGGACAATTCGCTGTTGAAACTGGCCCGCCAGCGTTTGCTCGGCACGTCCAAGCCCGGCATATTGAAGGGCGCGGCCCAGCAGCAGGGCTTGATGCAAATCATCCGCGATTTCTGCGAACACTCCAATGCCGTCTGTGCGGACTGCCGGTTTCCAGAATTGGTAAAGGGATGGCAGACGTCGGCGACCAACCAGAAATAAGGTCACCGCTGATTCCCCGGCTTGCTATTTATGCCGGCATGACCGAGTATCGTTAGCAAATGGAGAAGTTGAACACCCTCAAATCCGCCCGCCCGACCGGCGACGCCAGCGGCGCGACGCAGATTGACTGCGGCTCGTTGCGGCTTGGCATCGGGATTTGGCAATTTCGTTCCGCATACCAAACTCGCCTTGAACTATGACTTGGAGCCCGCTGAATCTTACCGTCCGCGTTGGCTGCAGCCTCGCCTATGAAACCGCCATGCCCACGCCGGTGCTGTTCGTGCTCCGGCCGCGGCTCGAAGGCCGGGTGCTGGTGATGCAGGAGCGGCTTTCCTTTGGCATCGGCCAGCCGGCCTACGAGTTTCAGGACTCGCACAACAACATCGTGTATCGCTCGACCTTGATGCCGGGTCGCAACGAAATCCGGCACGACGCGCTGGTGGCCATCTCCTCGCTGCCGGACAGCCGGGAGGTGACGGGGCCGATACTGCCGGTGGGACAAATTCCGTTTGAATGGCTGCGCTACACGCTACCCAGCCGCTATTGCGATTCCGACAAGCTCCTGAATTTTGCCTGGAACCAGTTCGGCCAGGTGCCCCAGGGGCTGCCGCGGGTGCAGGCCATCTGCGACTGGGTCCACAATAATATCGAATACCGCACGTATTCCGGGCGCTCCGACCTCTCCGCCGCCGAGGTCATCGAGCGGCGTTATGGCGTCTGCCGCGATTTTGCCCATGCGGCGATTGCGCTGTGCCGGACGTTCAACCTGCCCGCGCGCTACGTGACGGGGCATCTGCCGGACATCGGGCAGGTTGATCCGGGCACGCCGATGGATTTTCACGCGTATTTCGAGGTGTATCTGGGACAGGAATGGTTCACGTTTGACGCGCGGTATAATGTTCCGCGCATCGGTCGCATCAAGGTGGCGCATGGCGCCGATGCGGTGGACGGCGCTTTTGCGACGATCTATGGCGAGGCCAAGCTGACCTATTTCGAGGTCTGGGCGTATCAGGTGAATCCGCAGCAGGTGTCCGTGGGGGATCCGATTGATTTGTCCAAACGGCTGGATGGCACGAACATGGTGCGGTTTGGTTAAGGGCGGTGCGTCCGGTCAAAGCGGCGGAGGGCCGCCGCAGTTCAAGACGCTTCGCGGTTATGGAGTCTCCAGCATGCGCGTCAGCGTCTTGGAGTGCGCCAGTCCTTCCGTCTTCGCGGCACGCCAAAGCGCCGCTTCGGCGCGACGGCGGCTGGCGCTATCGCACGGGTGAAGGCCATCGTTGGTTCCAAAGCGTGTCGCACGCACCAAAGCGGCGGTGAACGCGCCGCACCAGACGCTTCGCGAATTCGGACACGCTTCTACACTTTAACACATTAGTGAGGCAATCATAAGGGAAACGAATGCCTTCCATTTCCTTTAAATTCTGGCGGGTGAGTTGCTGTCCAATGGGGTGAACGATCAGCCTGGGCTTATTCTACGAACAAGCGGCGCGCCAGCATCAACGGCACGCCGCGCCTTCGCCGCTCTATTATCAAGGACTGGCCGCCAGTTGCTTTACGGCCACCGGCTACCAAACCATAGCCGCAAAACTGCCAGAGTGGCTAAAATTCCTCCGCGACAACTTTGAATTACCCGCGAGTTGATCGCAGCGCGGGCTTGCTTTCGCAACTGCTTGCGCGATGATGGTTTCATGTCAGGCGAATATAAACCGAGCGGTTCGGTATCCTTGAGCGTGGACCAGGTGGTGGCATTGCATGAAAAATTGCGCACCATGCGCCATGACGTCAACGGCCGGCTGCAAAAAATCCTCGCCGCGGCGGAGTTGATGCGCCTGCGGCCGAACACCGCGGCGGAGTGGCGGAAAATGCTGCAGGAAGAGCCGCATAAGGCCGCCGAGTCCATCGCGGAATTTTCCCGGGAGTTCGAGGCCATATTCGGCTTGAAACGGGATTAAGCCGCGGAATTGCGCCCATGGAACGGTCCGAAGCTGAATTGATTTCCGCCGTTTTGGGCGGCGACCGCGCCAGCTTTGAGCCGCTCGTGGCGAAGTATTCTCCGCGGGTCTTCGCCACCGCCCGCCGCTATGCCCGGCGCGAAAGCGAGATCGAGGACATTGCGCAGGAAGTCTGGCTGAAGGCGTTCGACAAGCTCAAAAGCTTCCGCGGCGAGGCCCCCTTTGAGCATTGGCTGATGCGGCTGGCGGTGCGGACGTGTTATGATTTCTTGCGGGGCCACCAGCGCAATCGCGAGTCGTCCTTCAGCGAAATTTCCGAGCCGGAGGAGGATTGGCTGGATCGTTTTGTGGCCGACCCGGGCAGCGCGGCCGAGGACGCCGACGCGGCGAAAGCGCTGGTAAACCGCGTGCTGGAACGGCTTTCCCCCGAGGCCCGGCTGGTGATTCAATTGTTGGAAATCGAAGACCGCTCGGTCAAGGAGATCGCCGACCTGACCGGCTGGTCGGTGCCGCTGGTGAAAGTCCGCGCCTTCCGGGCCCGCGCGGAAATGCGGAAAATTCTGGCGCGGATGGCCAAAGACAAGTATTTGTAACCCCGCGCCCCGGCTGGGCGTCACAAGAAATGAAGCGTATGAATCTCGCCGAACTGCAACAGAAACTGACCGCCGCCGCCCGGCTGCAAACGCCGGATGACCGGGTGCCGTATGCCTTTGAGAAGCGCATTCTGGCGCTGCTGGCCGAACGCGCGGCGGCCTCGGGGCACGTGCTTTGGGCGCGCGGGTTTTGGCGCGCAGCGGTTTCGTGCGTGGCGTTGGCGGCGGTCTGCGGCGCCGTCTCATTTTTCACCCCGGCGGCGGCAGACAACAGCAAGGACTTGTCGCAGGATTTTGAAAATACCCTGCTCGCCTCGGTGGATCAGCCGGATGCCACTCCGTGAATGATTGGAAGGTCATTCCCACCATCGTTCTGGCTACCGTGTTGATTTTTGGCGCGGGCGTGGTCACCGGTGGAATCTTGGTGGATTATGTAAAGCAGGGTCGGCCCCGGATGGCCGCCAAGCATCCGACCGCGCCAGCCCCGGTGAATCCCGCGCCCACAAACAATTCCGCCTTCGCGCCGATTCGGCCGCCGCAAATTTTAAGCAAGGATTTTCTCCAAAGGCTGGAAGGGGAATTGCATTTGACCAAAGACCAGCACGAGGCAGTCCAAAAGATCATCAACGACAACCAAAATCAGATGCGCAAGGTGGTCCAAGACGCCCGGCTGGAAATCCGCGAGGCTTTGACCCCCGGGCAGCGCCAGCAATTCGACGAACTGATGAAACGTCCCTTCCACAAGCCCCTCTTCGGCACCAACGCGCCCCCGAGTGCCGCCCCAGCCGCGCCCACCAACGCGCCCTGATTTGACGGTGTGGCGGCGGGCATCCTTGCCGGCCGTAGAGCCGGGCTTCCCAGCCCGGCGGAAGAAACCTCGCGCAAACCAAGACGCGTTGAAATTTTGCCACGATCCAACCCAACCCCCGCCTGTTCCGGGCGGCAGGGATGCCGCCCTCCACGTCAGGCACGGATGCCTGACGCCACGCGGTAGCGGCGGGCATCCTTGCCGGCCGTAGAGCCGGGCTTCCCAGCCCGGCGGAAAGAAACCTCGCGCAAACCAAGACGCGTTGAAATTTTGCCACGATCCAACCCAACCCACGCCTGTTCCGGGCGGCAGGGATGCCGCCCTCCACGTCAGGCACGGATGCCTGACGCCACGCGGCCTGATTTCCCGGCCAGCAGCGCGCTGATTTTCTTGCGCAGGTCCCTGGTGACTGATCCCACCAGACGGTTGGCGTCAATGATGTCGAAATGGTAGCTTTTCTCGAGCTGGCGGAAAGCTTCGCCCATGGCCGTTTGGTATTTCAGAAAACTGTCAAACATGTCGCGCGAGAGGCCGAGATCCATCCCGCTTTCCCAGTAATCCAGCGTGGCCGTTTTTGACAGATTGCGCTGCACCAATTCCTCCGGTTCCACGGAAAGATAAAACACGGCGTCCGGCTCCGGCGCGATGCCGTACAGATTCTTCAGCCAGGCCTCGTTCATGCCGCGGACCATGTCGCGCGCCATGAGCGTGTAGATGTACCGGTCGGCCAGCACGATGAACCCCGACTTCAGGGCCGGCAGGATGATGTTCTCCAATTGGTCCGCAAAATCCGTGGCGTAAAACAGGGCGAGGGTCGTCCGGCTGAGCACATTTCCCTCCTGCGCCCGTTCCAGCTCTTCGCTGACCAGCGTGGAACGTTTGAGGCCCACCTGGACGGTTGCGTGACCGCTGGTTTCGAGCCAGTTCACCAACTCGGCGATCTGCGTGGAACGGCCCGAACCATCCGCGCCTTCCACCACGATCAGCGTGCCGCCCAAGTCCTGGGCGTTGACGTGCGGGATGCCATGCCCGTAAAAACGATGGGACTGGCTCATGCGATTTTATCTTCCTCCTTTTCCTGCTCATCGCGCCCGGCTTCGCGCCCGGCTTCACGCCCGGGGCGCAGTGCGGGCGGCAGCGGCAGCGGGCGGCGGCGTTTGAACTTCTTCAATTCAATCCGGTCGCTCACCAATTTGCGCACAATCACCTGCTGGCGTTCCGCCGGCTCGTTGGCGTCAATGATGACGAAATTGAACTCCCTGGTCATGGCCAGATATTGGTCCAGAATGCGGCCCTGGAAAATCTTGAAGCTTTCGTAGGGATCGTTCGACAGACGCAAATCCATGCCGGCCTCGAAGAACTTCAACTTCGGACGGCCTTCCAGGATGCGGTTGAGCGACACCTCGAGGTCCGCCTTGAAAAACATCGTCAAGTCCGGCGCGCAGGCAAAGCTGTAGTTGCCGCGCACCCAGTCCGGGGGACAGCCGCGCGTGACGTCGCGCGCGAACGCGGTGAAAATGTACCGGTCGCACAACACGATGTAGCCGGCGCGCAACAGCGGCACCAGATGCCGCTCGTAGCGGTCGGCGAAATCCGTGGCGTGAATCAGGCTGAACGTCGTGGGGGTGAGCAGTTCCCGTTTCTTGCCCTTGCTGGTGGCCGATTTGACCAGTTCGGACGAATTCCACTCGCTGAAATAGACCTTGATGCCCTCGGCCTCCAGCCACCGCTTGAGCAGGTAAATCTGCGTGGATTTGCCCGAACCGTCGAGGCCTTCGACGGCGATGAGCCGGCCGGGAAATTTGGATTCCGCAAATGTTTTCATCGTGCGCTTCCTGCGCGTTGAAAACTTTAGTGTTTTTTTTGCCCGTCACAAGCCCAACTTTTCAGGGATCAGTGGCCGCCCACCCGGCCCGTGTGGCGGGCGTTGGCGCGAAACATGGGCCAGGCACTTCTCGCCGGCGGCGGCGCCACCGGCGGCTGCACGGCCTGCAGGCCTTGAAAGCAGCAGAAATAAATCTCCCCATGATTCCCCAGCACCGGTGAGGAGGAGAGCCGGTCGCGCAGTTGTAACTCCCAAGCTTCCGTCCCATCAAGGTGTCTCGCCCACAGGTGGAGCCCGGGAGCCGAAAAACAAACAACTTCCCCGGTCACGAGGGGAGTTTCATCAATCCAAGTCCCGAAATCCCAACTCCAAGTGATGGCGCCTGCGGATGAAAGGATCAACGTCTTGGGGCCGGCCGCGATGATGATATTCCCGTTTTCCGTCAGCACGGGGGAACCGTCCGAGCCGCCCCCGATGCGGCAACGCCAGCGCTCCGTGCCATCCGCCTTGAGCCGGTACAGATTGCCGTCAGTGGAACTGAAATAAACGTCCCCCTCCCCGCCCACGGCGGGAGAGGAGGTGATTTCCGCCCCGGTTAAAAAAGTCCAGCGCGGCTTGCCGTCCGCGTCCAGCGCGTAAAATTTTTTATTGTGTGACCCAAAATAAATCGTGCCGTCCGCCGCAATTGCCGGGGAGGAATCCACAATCCCGCCCGCGGCAAATTTCCACTTCACGGAGCCATCCCGATTCAGCGCGTAGAAATTCTTGTCCCACGAGCCAAAATAGATCGTGCCATCCGCGGCGATGGCCGGCGAGGAATCCACCCAGCCGCCGGTGGCGAATTTCCACTGCAATTTTCCTG